>Ga0209645_1000975_pt1 | contig 14617 bp, 10 predicted proteins | sample ETNvirenome_6_30_FD_184070 | JGI IMG/M metagenome (GOLD analysis project Ga0209645, IMG submission 184070) | Marine viral communities from the Pacific Ocean - ETNP_6_30 (SPAdes) (version 2) | ecosystem: Environmental > Aquatic > Marine > Oceanic | place: Pacific Ocean | collected 2013-06-19
TCAAGGACACCAAGGTGCTCAAGGTCATCAAGGTGCTCAAGGTCATCAAGGTGCACAAGGAGCCGCTGGAAGTAGTGGTTCGAGTGGAACAAGTGGAGCTCAAGGAGCTCAAGGACACCAAGGTGCTCAAGGACATCAAGGAGCACAAGGTGCTCAAGGTGCACAAGGAGCTCATGGCTCAAGTGGAAGTAGTGGTACGAGTGGAGCTCAAGGAGCCCAGGGTGCACAAGGAGCTCAAGGTGCACAAGGAGCTCATGGTTCAAGTGGTAGTAGTGGTTCAAGTGGAACTTCTGGTTCAGCTGGTTCAAGTGGTAGTAGTGGTGCTCAAGGTGCTCAAGGACATCAAGGAGCTCAAGGTGCACAAGGAGCCCAAGGAGCTCAAGGAGCTCATGGTTCAAGTGGTTCGAGTGGTACAAGTGGTGCTCAAGGAGCTCAAGGAGCCCAAGGTGCACAAGGAGCTCATGGTTCAAGTGGTTCAAGTGGAACGAGCGGTTCAAGTGGAACAAGTGGTGCTCAAGGAGCTCAAGGTCACCAAGGTGCTCAAGGACATCAAGGAGCACAAGGTGCTCAAGGTGCACAAGGAGCTCATGGTTCAAGTGGTTCAAGTGGAACAAGTGGAGCACAAGGTGCTCAAGGTGCTCAAGGACATCAAGGAGCTCAAGGTCACCAAGGTGCTCAAGGACACCAAGGAGCTCAAGGAGCTCAGGGTGCACAAGGAGCTCATGGTTCAAGTGGAAGTAGTGGAACAAGTGGAGCACAAGGTGCTCAAGGAGCCCAGGGTGCTCAAGGAGCCCAGGGTGCACAAGGTGCTCAAGGTGCACAAGGTGCTCATGGTTCAAGTGGTTCAAGTGGAACGAGTGGTTCAAGTGGAACAAGTGGTTCGAGTGGAACAAGTGGTTCAAGTGGAACAAGTGGTTCGAGCGGAACAAGTGGTTCAAGTGGAACGAGTGGTTCAAGTGGAACAAGTGGTTCGAGCGGAACAAGTGGTTCAAGTGGTTCGAGTGGAACAAGCGTAATACTAAGTGCTACTACAGATGATAGAATAGCTGTAGTTGATATGTCCGCTGGTGTTGGTAATGAAAAATTACATGAAGTAAATGTAAAAATAGAAAACAACGAAGATGTAGTCGGTGTAAATAGTCTGATTGGTAAATCAACATTTACTTCTGGATTTGGTGGTAGTGGATTTGCATTACAAGACTCTGATGACTCTGCTACATTCGAAAATCTTACAGTTCGTGGTACTATGAGTATCTACGAGATGCAAATAAATTCAATTAAAGCTACAAATGGTTCTATTTGGGTATCAAATACAGGAAAAGCTGAGAATGTAACTGGTACCAACCCTTACACAATAACTTTCGATACGGGTGGTTCTGCTGGACATGGTTTCGCAGTAAACGACCTTATAAAATATCAAAGATGGGATGCTTCATCAACAGAATTACAAACTGTTGTAGGAAGAGTATCGGCTGTAGCTACAACTGGTTCACTTACTTTTGTACACGATAGTACTAACTCAACTACAACACCACAAGCTGGACAAGAATTTGTTAGAATTGGAAATACAACAGTAACGAGTAGACAAGGAGCTCTATACATGACAGCCGATGACCAACACGCTCCATACATGGATGTTATTGATGGTGTTGATTCGGTATTAGCGTATTCACAAAGTGATTATGTAAAAGTTCGTGTTGGTAAATTAGATGGTGTAGTTTCTGGTCAATTTGGACAATTATCTGGATATGGTTTGTACGCTTCAGGTAGTGCTTTTCTTGAAGGTGCTATAAATGCTTCTACTGGTCTTGTTGGTGGGTGGAGTATAACTCCAGGTGTTCTTGGAAATGCTAATATGGCTCTATCTGGGTCTGGTCCTGCAGATTCAGCTCCAAGAATAGTGATGAAAGATTCCGCTACAAGAATGATTGTTGGTAATCTTGGAGACATCTATAGTCAAGGTTCTAATGCTTATGGTCTTCGTGGATTTGATGGTACTGGTACAACGGAATCAGATGTACTTGTTGAGGTAAGTAATCATAAAGCTAAGATTGCTGGTTGGGATTTAGTTCCTGGTGCACTAAGAAGTGGAACTGTAGCGGATATTAATGGAAATACTGCAAAAATTGCGTTAGGTACTGATGCAACTTCAACTCATACAGAACCACAACCAAGTTTATTTTATGTTAGTGCATCTTCAAACCCAATCTTTTTTGTTGGTGAAAATTTTAGTTATGTAAATGATGTACTAACAGCTGGTGGTTGGAAAATTGCTAAAGGAATGATATCATCTTCTGATGGTAGTGCTATAATAAGTGGTAGTGGTATTCTATCTTTAGGAAGTGGTACAAATGCTTTCGAAGCTGAAAATAGAATCTTCATGGATGCACCAAATGTACAAATGTCTATAGGGCCAACATTCTCTTATAGTAGTAATGTATTAACAGCTGGTGGTTGGAAAATCGGTAATGGTATAATATCAAGTTCAGTAAGTGCTGATACCGATGGTATCATAATAGATTCAGAAGCAAAATCTATTTCATTTCATGGAACGGATGGTAAGGATTCCTTTTCACCTGGTACCGCTACAAGAAACAATGTAAGATTTGCCGTAGGAAAAGTAGACAATGGTGCTTTTGGTATGAGAGGATATGATGCTAGTGGTAACGTTCTACTATCAATAACAGATGAACCAGAAGCTTTAATATCTGGTTGGACAATAGGAACTTCAGCAATAGAAAATGGTAACGTAAAATTACAATCAGCTACTAATGCTAGTTATCTCGGAATAGGTGCTACTGGTTATGCTGGTGGAAGTGGAATATTTATAGGACAAACTGCGGCATCAACATACAGAATTAGTGCAGAGGGTACTTCTGGAAAATTTTTGTGGGATAACACAAAATTAGAAATACAAGGACAAGATGGAACATCGGTATTTGAAACTACACAAACTGGTGCTACAATAGGTGGATTTAGAATTGACAATTCAGAAATTACTGGTTCTGGTGGAAAATTAAAATTAAAAGCAAGTGGTCAAATATCTGGTTCAACATTTAAGTTTGGTGATAATTTAGCTGGTAGTGTAGCGGCTGCAAGATATGGTGATGCTACATTTAACAATTTTGTATATAGTGATGGTACTAATTTTAATATACAAACCGAAACATTTAACCTAAATACTGCAAACATTGTTATTAGTAGTAGTAATAATGGTGTAATTGGTTTAGGAAACCCAGTTCCAGCTTCATATAATAGTGGAACTGGTTTTTATGTAGATGGTACGGGTAATTTATTAGTTGGTAAGTCTGATGGTAATAGAATACAATACGACCAAGCCAACGCACAAGTAATAATAAGTTCATCTGATTTTTACATGGGTGGAGCGGACAATTACGTTAGTGGAGCGGATGGTAACATAGAAATTAGTTCATCTAAGTTTCACTTACAACGAAGTGGTGATACTATCATGCAAGGTAAAGTTACTGCAACAAGTGGTGAAATTGCTGGTTGGTCAATAAGTGGAGATAATATTCAAAGTACAGCAGGTTCAAGTAATGTAGTACTTCAAGGTGGTTCTTCACCAAAAATTTATATTGGTACTGGTACATACAATAATTCAAATACATCTTTCTTTGTAGACGATAGTGGAAACTTTAGTTTAAAAGACAAACTAACTTTTGATGGTAATACACTTGGTGTAAATGGTCAAATATCAGCTAGTAGTGGTAACATTGGTGGTTGGAAAATAAATGAAGCAAGTGGTATTAACACTATATCAAGTTCTATAGAGATTGGTGTTGCTATAGCATCAAGTTCACTATTTGTCAGAGATACATCTTCGGCTCAAATGTTAGCTAGATTTGGATATTTTCAAACAAGTGACCCAGATGTCGTATCTGGTAGTTTTCCAAATAGATTAGACAATGGTTCACTTGAAACGGGTACATTAGGTTCAAATGGTTGGACAACACAAGAAACTGTATTCGTAACTTCTTCTATCAATTCAACAGACCAAAGAAGTGATACAAGTTGTTATGAAATGAGATTTTCATATCAGTTTAGTTTTGGTGGAAGTTCACCACCCCCACCATCTGCTATGTAATTATGAAAAGTATTTTATATAGAAATGAAATTGAAGTTAGAAAATCTGCCATACATGGGTATGGAGTTTTCGCTAAAAAGGATATAATGACTGGAGAAATATTAGAAGAGTGTTATTACACCAAACTTTCATCGAAAGATATTGATAACGTAGATAGTTTGTACACTTACTATTGGCCAAAAAGTAAAGGTGATGATAGACCTAAACCACCACATAGTTTTAGAGCCTTTTTATTTGGTTACGCGTCATTGTACAATAGTGCAGAAAAAATTGAGGATAGAATGGTAAATTACTATACGAGTGAAGAAGATAATATTTTTATTTTTGAAAGTATAAAAGATATAAAAAAAGACCAAGAAATTTTATCTTGGTATGGTAAGGAGTAATAAATGGCAATATATAACACGTCAGCTTCATTAGAGAACAAAACTTTTTTTGATGGTACTGGAAATAAATCTCCAATAGACGCTGGAGATGCTATAAATATTAGTTTTTATGCTAAGAGATTAAGTAATAGTGGTTGGACAACAAATGAAGTAAATGTTTTTCTAAGTGAAAATGGAAATGATGCAAATTGGACTTGTATAAGTGGTTTCAGAGCTTCCCAAACAAATGGAGCTTATAACTACTTTTCAGTTGGTAAAGATGCATATCAGAAATATGTATATACGGCTATAGCACCAGCTACAAATGGAGATTTAGTCTATGGTGGTGGTAGTTCAGTTTCTACTTGGCACACTTGTAGTGTTCAGATAACAAGTTCTGTTTACTTTAACACAAAAAACTATGCTATGGGTAATTACACTCATAACAGAAGACAAGTTTTTGATTCTTTTTCAGTAACTGCTAATAAACCACTTGTTGAAGCTTCTAATACTGGTGTTTTGATATATCAGACTGGTGACAATTACATAAGAATGGGTGCAGATGGTTTAGAAGTAAAGGGTGGTGACATTAATGCAAATACAGTTGATAGTGCACAAATTTCAGCTACTACGTTTCAAGTAAGAGATACAATTCGAAACGAATCAACATCTTCTGATTTAGTCATAGAAACACAAGAATCTACAACGGCTGGTACTGGTAATGTACAAATACAAGCTGGTTCTGCATTAGCAGCTGGTCAAACTGGTGGAAATGTAGTTTTACTTGCTGGTTCTGGTTCTGGTACTGGTGGTGACATTGGAAATGGTCATGGTATAATTAGAGTAGGGCCATCTTTTTCACCAAGGATGATTATTAGTGGTTCTTTAATACCAACACTTGGAGAAAATGATGTAGAATTACAATTTAAAGACCCAGTGGGAGATAAGGGTGTTTTATTTTTTACAAAACAAGCTGGTCTGGCACCAGCGGGTGATGATGACCACGGCCTTTTTAAACTAACTTGTCCAAATGATGATGGTAGATTATCGTTGGGAGCTGGTAGTTGGAATAATAATTTAATTATTGATGAGAATGGTAGGGTACAAATTGGAACGTCTCTGAACGCAAGTCTTACAGCTAATACTACATACGAGTTAAAAGTTACTGGACAACTTTCCGCAGACGCCGGAAGTACGATAACTTCAGATTCAAGATGGAAAACAAATATTAGAAACATTAATAGTGGTTCTTTGGGTTTAATTAACCAATTACAACCAATTAGATATAATAGGATAATGACAAGATTTGTTACTGGTTCTTCTCCATATCATGAAACTGCACAACAACAAGCATATCACACAACAATGAGTGAAGATAATACATTAATAACTTCAAGTACCGATGAACTTGGATTTATAGCTCAAGATGTATTACCACATATACCAGAAGTAGTGAAGTATGATGAGTCGGAAGATAAATATGGTATAATGTATGGTGATATTACGGCTCATCTTGTTGGAGCAGTTAAAGAACTAAAAGCTGAGATTGATGCATTAAAAAATGTTTCACATTCACATAGTTAGAGGTAAATAATGGCAAATTTAGATAAGAGTAATGTATCTTCAGGAAATACAATACAAGCTACAGACGTAAGTAATCTATATGATACCTTAACTGGTACAACAGCTTATGATAACATAGGTTTAGCTAAATTTACATACCTAAACGCTGGTGGTACATTTGGTGCTAGTGGATATGGTTTTAAAAATAATGGTGGAACTATACAATTTAGAAATAATGGTGGAAGTTGGGCAGATGTTGTAACTGCTGGTGGTGGTGGTTCTCCAGGTGGTAGTCAACATGAAGTACAAATTAATGATGGTTCAAGTGGATTTACTGCTAGTAGTAAGTTCTCATTTAACTCAAGTACTGTATTACTAAAACTTGGAAACCACGATGGTTCTGGTAACGATACATATATTAGTATGTCAGATTCTGGTGGTGGTATTCATTGTTCTGCTCTTGGATTAGCAACAATTGGTGACTATGAAGGACGAGTAAATGGAACTTACATATCTGTTGATGATGTTAACGAAATTATAAGGGTTCAATGTGAGGGAGTTACTCTTATCGGTGATGATGATTGGTCACTTTCTGGTAATAGTACACATATGGAAATTAATGATTCTAATTCTCAAATTAGTATGAGTGCGGCTAATGGTGTAATTATAAATGCAGTAGCTACTGGTACAACAGTTGATGTTGGAGCTGATGCTAACGGAACAATACAAGTAAATACTTCTGATTATAGATTAAAAGAAAATGTAAAACCGATAGTAGGTGCTCTTGATAAAGTTTTAAATTTAAAAGGTGTAAATTTTGAATGGATAGATAAAGAAAGTAGAGGTCATGGAAAACAAATTGGTATGATTGCACAACAAGTTCAAAAACACGTACCTGAAGTTGTTTTTGAAAAAGACGATGTTTACGGAATGAATTATAGCCCATTAGTTTCATTGTTAGTTGAAGCTATAAAAGACCAACAACCACAAATAGATGAATTAAAACAACGATTAGATAAATTGGAAAGAAGATAGTGTCAAGTTTAAGTAAAACAACTGGTGGAGTAGTAAACAATTACGCGATAAAACCAACACAAGTGTCAAATGTTTATGACGTGTTAACTGGTGATTTAGCTTTCGATAATATAGGTTTAGCTAAATATAGTTATTTAAATGCTGGTGGTACTTTTGGTGCTAGTGGATATGGTCTTCGAAATAATAGTGGAACTATGCAAGTTAAAAATAGTGGTGGAGCTTGGACAAACATTAATAGTGGTGTTATATCACCAGGTGGTTCAGTAAATAATGTTCAAGTAAACGATGGAAGTGGTGGACACACTGGGTCTGGAAATATGTACTTTTTAAGTACTACTAATAGTAGATTTTCTGTTGGTGATAATACAAATTACGATACATATATTTCTGCGTCTGATAATGTTGGTAGAGTACATTTAAATGGATTTTTAACTACACTTGGAGATTATCATGGGGTCGGAGATGGAACTTATCTTTCTAACGATGACGTTAATGAGGTAATTAGAGTACAAGATGAAAACATTGTAGTATTGGGTGACTCGGATTGGGCTAGTTTTGGTAATGACACATTTGTTGAGATAAATGATACTAATCAACAGATTAGTATGAGTAGTATAGCTGGTACAATAGTGAGTACTTTATCTACTGGTGGTAGTATAGATGTAGCCGCTAATGCTAATGGTGTTTTACAAAATGCGGCATCCGATTTTACACTAAAAGAAAACATAAAACCAATTGAAAATCCACTTAGAAAAGTTTTAGATTTACAAGGTGTTAATTTTCAATACAAAAAAGAAAATGATAGAAAAAAATACATAGGTTTGATTGCACAAGAAGTAATGAAAATAGTACCAGAAGTTGTTTTTGAACATGATGATGTATTTGGTATAAATTATAAGTTGTTAGTTCCACTTTTGGTTGAAGCTGTAAAAGAAAGACAAAAAGAAATCGAGAATCTCAAAGAAAGACTCGATAAGTTTGATTAGTGATATTTATATATAGGAAAATAGGAGTCAGAAATGTTAGTAAATTTTGATGAAATAATAGAAGTGGTTTTACACCACGAAGGCGGTTACGTAAACGACCCAAAAGACCCAGGTGGGGAAACTAATTTTGGTATAGCTAAAAGAAGTCACCCAGACGTAGATATAAAAAACCTTACAAAAGAAGGTGCTAAAGAGATTTACAAAGAACACTACTGGGATAGAAATAAAGTAGAGTCTTTATCAGAAGATTTACGTCACATCTATTTTGATATGTGTGTAAATCAAGGTAGAGGAAGAGCAGTAAAGATTATGCAACGAGCGGCTAACGCTAAAGGAGCAGGTCTAAAGGTAGATGGTGGAATGGGGCCAAAAACGATAGCGGCTATGGATGGTGTTGAGTTAGATAGAGTTAGAGCTTATCGTGTTAAATACTATGCGGATTTAGTAACAAGAAAACCAGATTTAGAAAAATTTTACTTTGGTTGGTTTAGAAGAGCATTGGAAGTATAATGAACAAAAAAATCTTAAAGGAAATGATAAAATCAGAACTTCGTGAGTTTCTTGAAGATACAGGAAAACTTTGTGTTGTTCTGATGGGGTTACCTGCGGCTGGTAAGTCTACTTGGATTAATAATGAGGGTTCAAGTTACATACCAGGATTTACTGGATATAATGTAACTAATTCTGATTCACAAGTTATGGCTTTACAATACGATACGGCTATGTTACACTACCAACACTTGTTGAAAGTAGCACCAGATGAAGAACGTAGTAGTGAAGTGGGATTTGGTGAGTTTATTGGTAATACTGCATACACATCCAATCGTGGTAAAATAGTAACTTTTCCTTTTGATTTTAATTGGTGGTTACAAAACAAAGATAAGGGTAGTGCTAACTTTTATAAATTGTTGTATAGACCATTTTATGCATCATACTTTGATATCAGAGATATAGCTAAAGAATATGAAAAAGATTTGTTTCAAACCAAAGTTCAAAAAGCAGGTAAATTACTTGTTATAGATACTGTTGCGGCTAGACCACCTAAAATTTTACGTAGATTAGCAAAAACTCGTAAAGAAGGTTATCATAATGTAATTGTTTACTTAGAGATAAATCCAGAACTAGCTGTAGCTAGAGATAAGTGGAGAGAAAAAAATGTTGGTAGGGGTGTTGGTGCTAAAGTCATAGAAAATTACGCTAAACTAATGAAGGGTGCTTACAAAACTTACCAAAAAGATGGTAAAAGTCCAGAGGGTTTGATTGATAGATTAATGTATTTTAAATGGAATCCATCTGGTGATTCACCAATTAAAGGTGTTTGGATTAAAAAAGAAGACAATAGATATTCATTGAAAAGAAAAATAAAAAAGATGAAGGAGAGATAAGTTGAACGGAATGAAAAAACTCGTAGAATCTGTTGTCAGAGACACTATTGCCGAAGACAAAAAGGAAAACGAAGTAAATAGAGTTGTTGGTGTTTACGTTGGTAGGTTTCAACCATTTCACGCTGGTCATTTTAACACTTGGAAAGCTATGGTTAAACAATTTGGTGCTAGAGACACATACATAGCTACATCTAACGTACAAGGTGGAGATAGACATCCATTTAATTTTAAAGAAAAACAAAGAATTATAAGTAAAATGTATGGTATTAAAAGAAACCATATAGTACAAGAAAAAAATGTATATGCTCCTACTAATATTCTATCTAAATATGACCCAAAAAGAACGGCGGTAGCAGTTGGTGTTGGAGAAAAAGATGGTGGTAGACTTGGTGGTAAATATTTCAAACCATTTCCAAAAAAAGGGTTAGTTAAAAAGCTTAATGGTTACGAAGATAACGGGTATATTTATATAGTACCAACCTTTAATTTAAAAATAGGTGGCTCAAATATAAGTGGAACACAAGTAAGAAAGGTTTTAAGTTCTACAGAAATAGATGATAATAAAAAGAAAAAATTATTTAAAGTTATATTTGGTAAATACGATGAACAAATGTATAACTTTATTACAGGCAGATTAATGTTTGAAAATAAGATTGTGCTAACTAAAGAATTGGTACAAGACTTTTTTGTAGAAAATGATATAGAAAAAATCATACAAGAGTCTTCTACTACTACGACTACTTCTGCTAAAAGAGGTCAAGCCGCTGGAGGGCCTTCCGATGATGGGCCAGGAACATTCTATCAAAGTTTTTCAGACTATTATAGAGTCTCAAAAGACGCTGTTCCATTCTTTATGCAAAAAACTGGTTGGACAGTTATGGAGTTTATGATAAAAGACAAAGAACCAGAAGTTTTAGACCCTGATATGGATTACACAATGATACAAAATCCAATATCAGCTGTTACATTTGGTAGAGCAGGTTCTATACCAGGTAAAAAACGAGCAGAGATGAATTATAAACAAAGAATAGAAAGTATTATAGAAAGAGTTGGTTGGGAAATTGTCAAATGGATGGGAATGGATGGTAAAGGTGTACAAATATCACAGAAACCAGGAGACGAATATGGTAAAGGTAAAACTGCTTGGTCTGCTAAAGGAACTAAAGATGAGAAAGCTAAACTAAAACCATCAGATGCTAAAGATACTGGTTTACCAGTAAAGAGACAAAAGGCAGATGATGAGGTTGGTCAGTTAAATTTAATTGATAAACAAAAAAGACTACATGAAAAATTTGATATAACTAAAGAAGTAAAAAAACTCTTGACAGAGGGTGGTGCTTATGGACATTTAAATCATCCGTTTGATGATAACAATTTAACATTCAATGATTTCAAAAAGATGATTGTTAATACGTTACAAGGAAATCTAAGTAAAGAAAAACCAGTTACCGAAAAAACAGATGGTCAAAATATAATGATAAGTTGGAGAAATGGTAGACTTATAGCGGCTAGAAACAAAGGTCATTTAAGAGATAGAGGTGCTAGTGCACTAACTACCGCTGGTATTAGTAAAATGTTTGCTGGTAGAGGTGATTTACATAAAGCTTTTGCTGGAGCTATGGTAGACTTAGAAGATGCTATAAGTGCTCTTAGTGATAAACAGAAAGAAAAGATTTTTAAAGAAGGTGAACATTTTATGTCGTTAGAGATTATATATCCAAAGACTGCAAATGTAATACCTTACGAAAAATCTTTACTAATTTTTCATGGTGTAATTCAATATGATGAACAAGGAAACGCGATAGGTGACTATTCTCAGTTCGGAAGAATGTTAGCTGGTATGATTAAACAAGTTAATAAAGATGTACAAAATCAATACAAAATTGATTATCCACCAGTAGTAGAATTACCAAAAGCAAAAGATTTTTCTAAAAGAAAATCTTACTATCTTGGTAAATTAGGTAGACTACAAAAAAAATACAAATTAAAGGGTAATAATACTTTAGGTGATTATCATCAAGCTTTTTGGACACAATATATTAATAAGAATCTAAAAGATTCTAAGGGTAATCTACCAGAAAGTGTATTTATAAGATTAGTTAAACGATGGGCATTCTTTGATAAATCATATAAAATACCAATGATTAAGAAAGATTTAAAAAAATATCCAAAATTTTTAGAGTGGGTATTAAAAACTGATAAAGAAGACCATAAAGCTAAATTTAAAGAAAATATTACACCTTGGGAACAATTGTTCTTAGAACTTGGTGCTGAAATAATGATGAATATGAGTCAATTGTTAACAGCTAATCCAAAAGAAGGTGCTAAAAAAATAAAGAAAGATTTATTGGATACTATAAATACCATACAAAGTACTGGTAATTTGGATTTGATAAAAAAATTAGAAGCTCAAATTAAAAGATTAGAATCAATTGGTGGATTTGGTAGTATAGTTTCATCAGAAGGTATAACATTTACATTTAATGGTAAACTATACAAATACACTGGTACTTTTGCACCAATCAATCAAATCTTAGGTTTATTAAAATACGTATGAGGTAACTATGGCAGGATATAGTAGAGAAAACGAAAGACAAAATAAAGCATTACAAACTATTTTAGATGGTGGTACACCAGAAAAAAGAATATTTGTGAGCATGATGGACAAAAAAGAAAAGAAGAAAGGTGATGTGAAAAGTCGTTTAACTGATATTATGGCAGAAGCACGTGTACCTTGGTTTTGTCCAGAGTGTGATAAGGTAATGAAGAAAAAATTAGACGACAAAATGTGGAGATTGTTTGGACATTGTTTTGATTGTCAAGTTGAAACAGAGAACAAGTTAAGAATTACTGGTGAATATGATGATTGGGCAGAGAAAAAAGTACTAAATAATCAAAAGTCATATTTATTAGAACAATTACAAAGTATAGAAGAGTGGAAGAATCAAAAAGATATCACATTTCTAAACCAAACAAATCCAGATGGTTCAAGTGTAACCAAAGAAACTTGGCAAGTTGATACAGAAAAAAATAAGAAGATTGCCGAAGAAGCACTAATTGGTATAAATCAATTGATTTCAGATATTGAAGAAAAATTGATTAAATTAGAAAAATAATATTTATAATTAGGAGTTAAAGATGCCAATATCAAACGAAAATGAATTGAAAACAAAAGTTCAAGCTATAGTTAGTAATAAAAGAGCATATAGAGATAGTGCTAACCAAGCTTCTGTAGCTAGTATGATAAAAACAGAAATAGCAGATTTAGAAACCGCTGGTTCTGATGCTAGTTTGATTTCTACTTGTAAAAGGTATTTAAAAAGAGTAGAGAATCATTACTCAGAGTCAATAAATAATTTAAATTAGGAGAGATTAAATGGCAGACCCAACAAGATATGTACAATCAACAAGTCATACTCGTCCTGCAGTAGTAACTAATGCTGGTAAATACAATAGAGTACAAACTGTTTCCGCGGCATCAACATTTGAACCAACTGGTTCAAATATGGGTAAAGCGTTTATTGTTGGTACTGGTACAGCATATAAAATATATGGAGCTAATGGTGGAACTATTAGTGGTTCAGATGGTACTGTAGCGGCAGGAGAAGTAATAGAACTTGGTGTAAAAAAAGTTGAGACTGGTAGTTCAACAGTGGTTTATATACTTAGTTAATGTCACAAACTGATTTCAAAAAATTAGTTAGGTCAGAGTACGTTAAATGTGCTAAAGACCCAGTTTACTTTTTAAAAAAGTATTGTATGATTCAGCACCCAATAAAGGGTAAAATACCATTTCATTTATGGGATTTTCAAGAAAAGACATTAGAAGATATCAAAGATAACAGACTTAATGTTATTTTAAAAGCTCGTCAGTTGGGTATATCAACATTAACGGCTGGATATTCACTTTGGTTAATGACTTTTCACCAAGATAAAAATATTCTTGTTATTGCAACAAAACAAGATACTGCTAAAAATCTTGTTACTAAGGTACGAGTGATGCATGCTAATCTACCATCTTGGTTAAAACAAAATTGTGTTGAAGATAACAAATTATCTTTGAGATATAAAAATGGTTCACAAGTTAAAGCTGTTGCTAGTTCAGAAGAAGCTGGTCGTTCAGAAGCACTATCTTTATTAGTACTTGATGAGGCGGCATTTATCGAAAAAATTGATACGATATGGGCAGCGGCTTCACAAACACTATCTACGGGTGGTCAATGTATAGCATTATCTACACCCAATGGTGTTGGTAACTGGTTTCATAGAACTTGGATGGATGCTGAAGATGGGATAAATGGATGGAATTTTATAAAGTTACATTGGACAATACATCCAGAAAGAGGAGAAGAGTGGAGAAATAAACAAGATTTATTATTAGGGCCATCATTAGCGGCTCAAGAGTGTGATTGTAGTTTCATAACTTCTGGTCAAACTGTAATAGATGGTTTGATTATAGAAGATTATAGAGAGAATCACGTAAAAGAACCATTAGAAAGAAGAGGATTTGATTCAAATATGTGGATATGGGAGTATCCAGATTACTCTAAAGATTACGTATTGAGTGCTGATGTTAGTAGAGGTGATGGTTCTGATTTTTCTGCGTTTCATGTACTTGAAATAGAGTCAATGAAACAAGTAGCAGAATATAAAGGTAAACTTGGAACAAAAGATTTTGGAAATATGTGTGTAAGTGTGGCAACAGAGTATAATAAAGCTCTATTGATTGTTGAGAACAACAATATTGGTTGGTCAGCAATACAGACCATAATAGATTCGGAGTATCCGAACATATTTTACACATCAAAAGATTTAATGTATGTAGATACATCAAAACAAATGACGAATAGATATAGAAGTCAAGATAGGAATATGGTTCCAGGATTTAGTATGACTACTAAAACAAGACCATTGGTAATAGCTAAATTAGAAGAGTATTTTAGAGAAAAATCTGTTACCATTAATTCCCAAAGATTAATTGATGAGTTGTTTGTATTCATATATAAGAATAGTAGAGCTGAAGCGATGCAAGGATATAATGATGACCTTGTTATGAGTTTAGCAATAGGACTTTGGGTTAGAGATACTGCGTTAAGATTAAGAGCGGAAGGTATTGAATTGACAAAACGTTCATTTGATTACTTCCAACACCACGGCACTATCTACTCAGCCGATGAT
>Ga0209645_1000976_pt1 | contig 14614 bp, 21 predicted proteins | sample ETNvirenome_6_30_FD_184070 | JGI IMG/M metagenome (GOLD analysis project Ga0209645, IMG submission 184070) | Marine viral communities from the Pacific Ocean - ETNP_6_30 (SPAdes) (version 2) | ecosystem: Environmental > Aquatic > Marine > Oceanic | place: Pacific Ocean | collected 2013-06-19
CCCTCTAAATGTTCCATCATTGAGCGAATTTGTGGTTTTGTTATTTTAACTCTATTTTTCATTCTAACTTTTTTACGCTATTGATTGTATAGCTTCATCTAACAATCTTAACTTTTGTTCTTTTGTTTCTGTCTTTTTAGTTGCTTGTTCGTTAGTATCTTGATACTCTCCCTCCGAAACAAGTGCATATTTTTCATTCAACATAGCGAGAGTGTAATCTCTAATAAGTTGTTGTTTACCTTTTGTTGAAGATGGAATTTCAAAAAGACTTAAAAACGATTCATCATCAACAAATCTCGAATAAATTGCCTTTACAAAATTTTGCATCGACAACATCTCAATAGCTAAAAAATCCATATAGTAATAGAACTTAAAAAATACATTGTGTAAATTGCTAATGATTGCTTCTTCTGTTACAAAAGATTCATCTGCTTTATCTAAATATCTCTCCGTGTACATTGCAAATTGAAAATTTGGGTTGGAAACTTTAGTGTTTATAAAATCTTTTTCTTTATTAATTTCCGCCCAATTTTTATACCTCTGCATCATTTGGTTCATATACGCTCTTTTGGTATATTTAACATTCGTGAAGGCGGGGCTATTATCTTCTGTTGGGGGTGCTTGAACACCTTCATTTTCTACAATTATTTTGTGGAAAGCATAGTAAGTTCCCGCAATATTTGATTTTGCGAGAAGGTTAAAACTTCTATTAAAAGCCTCTATTGTACTTTCGTTGTATTCTTTAACGGGAATAGAAATTGTTATGCTTGTTCCCTCATCTGTACCAATTCTCAAAGCGGACAATCTAACTTGTATTCCAAATTCTTCTAAAGCACCCGCTATAAGATACATAGGCAAAAACGCTAATGCTCTTGTTGAATCGGTGGAATCTATATAGTTTATTGGCATAAATAAATCTACATACTTTACATCGTCATCTTTTTTATTATAAATTAAGTAGCTTTTCTTATTTGAGGATGCATATTTAAGCCTAACATTTCCTTTACCATTAAAAACCTTATCTGAATTTTTATAATATGTTAAAATTATTCCATCCTTATTTGATTTTAAATCACATTCATTGCTGAATTTATTGAAAACATTAGTTGCCCCTCTTTGCCTTCTTTCACATTTGTAATTTTTATTTTCAAACTGAAATGTAAATATGGTGTTTTCTCCAAATGTATTTTTTTTCACATCATTCGGATTAATAACTCCATTTGGATTTCCACTAATTTTAAAAGGATTTTCTACCTTTTTAGACTCTATGTCTTTTTTTAATTCTTCGGAATAAAATTCGATTGGTCTGTACAAGCCTAAACTCGCCAAACCAAAATCAAAAACACCTCTTTTGTCCTCTGTAATTTTAATTTTATCATTTTGATATAAACCGCCTAATTTTATAAAAGACTTTATGTTTTCGAGTATATTTAATGTTACCTCTTTGGTTTCAGCGTTGTCTTTTGAATCTAAATTTAGAGCTTTTGAAAAGCTATCATAATCGTTATATTCTGAACTCTTAACATTTTTTAAAGCACTTTTGGAATATTTAAAATTACCACTATCGGCTCTTACTTCCTCTAAAAAATCAAAGCTACTTTTAAATGAGGAATATTGTTTATATATAAAACCATTTCTAAACATATAGGAATAATTAGAAGTATCTCTACCTTCATATTCCCACACATCAAAAAAATCTCTAAAACTTTTTTGAGGTGCTTGTCTAACAATTTCAAATATGTTTTGGGTTGCTACCATTAACTATTAATAACTTTATCTACTTCTTCTAATTCTTGGTCTGTATTGAGTTTGTCCATTGGGAACTTATCTTTTGTTCTTACAGTTTGAAGCCAAGCATCGTAATCACTTTTTTCTTTTAATATTTTCGCTTGTTCATCACTAAAAAGACTAAAAAATTCATCCATTGAATTTTGCAATGTTTTTACATTATTTGCTTGAATTGTACTTAAAGCACCATCATTTAAAATTGGTGTGAAAGAAATAGATGGTTCAGATGTAAAGTTTTTAGTTTTACCTTTAGCGTTTACAACTTGACGATAAACATTGTAGGTTTTTTGAAGTGATTGCATCAATCTAATTGAAACAAATGCTTTTGCAGTAAACCCTTCTTCAACAATTATTTTTCTTAATTTAGTTAAGTAAAGGAATATGAAAGCCCACTTCTCCTTTAAAATACCTTGCCACTCAAATTTCTCATTGATAAATACCTCATAAGTAGAACCCGCAAATCTATCTTGTAATGATAAATCTTGCTTAAAGTTTGCTTCATACTCGGCATCTTTTGTATTTAACAAACTGTTACCCGTAGCCATTATAAAACAATCTCCTCTTTGAATAATATCTCCTTTTGCATTTTGTATGGATGTTGGCTCTCCGTTTCTAAATTCTCCTACACTTGCTAAAGCAGAGTTCAAAATACCCGCAGTATTAGGGTCAATTTTAGGTAACTCATCTAAAAGCAAAACACATCCCTTGCCCATTGGCGAACCATCTTCATTAAGGTTTCCAAATGCTCTAATGACTTTTCCTTCTTGGTATCCATCAATAGTTTGTCCTCCTATAAGTTCTAATGCAGATGTAAATTGATTACAGTTTATTACAATTAAATTCCAATCTAAAATATCAGCTATGGTATTAGCAGAAAATGTTTTTCCCGTTCCCGCTCCTCCATACAGATAAGAATTGTTTCTTGCTAAAACATCACTCAATAATTTTTGAATCAATGGTCTTGTTTGTACATCAGTAAGCGTTTTAGATACAACTCTTGTACTTGCACCTTGTTTCAGAGTAATTGTAACTTTAGTGGGTTGAGCATTAAATAAACTTTTTACAGTATCATCTAAATCATTAATAGATATTTTATCTGTTTGTATTTCATCTCTAACAATTCTTCTAACTTCATCTTCATCTATATTCGCACCTCCTTTTTGTGCAGTTAATAGTTGAGATAATTGAATCATTTTTTGAGCAACCTCATCGCCCTCAAATTCTTCTGTCATTTTTTGTTTTGCTAAATCTTTTATGAGGCTATTATCTGTATCCTCAATGATTTCAACAAGTTCTTCTTTTTTTAATGCCATTATTCAAATATTTTATTTAATACGTTATCAATTCTTTCCTCATTATCAGTAGCAAATATCTTTTGTGTTCCCAATCCGATTTTTGCTAATTCCTTTGTTCTAAAATCCTTTTTAATATCTTTTGTTTTTAATGCGTTTGCTACAAAATCAATATCAGATTCTAATTTTAAATCTAATCCTTTATCTAACTTTTGATTTAATATTTTCAAGATTTTGTCAATATCAAATTCTTCGGATTTTTGTTTTCCATCAAAATCATCTAAATCTAAATTAGATTTTTCTCCATCTTTTTCATCAGCATCGACATCGCCATCGTCATCCGAATCGCCTTCTCCTTCTTCTTCTCCTTCTTCTTCTCCTTCTCCTTGACCTTCGCCTTGACCATCGCCTTCGCCTTCGCCTTTGCCTTCTTCTTCTCCTTCTCCTTGACCTTCGCCTTGACCATCGCCTTCGCCTTCTCCTTCGCCTTTGCCTTCTCCTTGACCTTCTCCTTCGCCTTGACCTTCGCCTTCGCCTTCGCCTTCTCCTTCTCCTTCGCCTTCTCCTTCGCCTTCTCCTTCGCCTTGACCTTCGCCTTCGCCTTCGCCTTCTCCTTCTCCTTCTCCTTCGCCTTGACCTTCGCCTTCGCCTTCTCCTTCTCCTTCTCCTTCTCCCTCTCCTTCATTTTCTTGAAAAGGGTCTTTTATATTATCGGGAACTGCATCGGGTTCAGCTTCGGGGTCAACGGGCATTGGAGGAGGTGTTCCTCCTTCTTGTGGTGGTGGGCTAACTCTTAATATTATTACATTGTCATCATCTACATTAAAAGTTTTAAAAGAATCTAATTTACCGCCATCCTCAAACTTTACTTGCCCATCCTCTCCTATTTCAAGAGTGCCTTTTTGTAAACTACTCATTACATCCTCTGCGACTGATTTCAAATCTTTTTTCATTGATGAGGCAACTTTTGAATCCGATATTTGTTGATTTTTAATATCCTTTAAAATTCTCATTGCAGATTTTTTAGTTAAAGGTGTTACTTTGACATCCCTATCTATTACATCTACAACTCTACCATACTTATTACCTATTTGAACTATATCTCCAACTTGTGGAAGTTCTTTATACTTTTCGGGTTCGGTTTCGGGTCTTTGTTGCTCATCCGCAGTTGATGGCTTTTCATTAAGTTGGTCATAAATACTATCTTCAAAAAACTCAATAGCATCTTTATAGGTATCAATGAAATTATCAGATTTTTGAACAAAATCTTTGTATATAACAAATTGACCATCTTCTTCCTTGTAAACTCGAAAATTAGCTTTATCTCCCGAACCTAATATTTGTTTATCCTTTATTGATTTAAAATCAGTTTCTATTACCATTCCACTTGTAGGATGAGATAATCTTATAATAAAGCTATCATTGGAAATAGGTATAACTTCCCGATTTAATTTTCCTTTTCTATATACAAACATATCCCCCCTTTTTAAATCTTATATCGTCAAAAATGCTCATATAAAAACTCTTTTTAACTTGTACACTTTTTACTTGATTTGGATAAAAAGTTAGGTATTCATTATCTTGAATCCACTTACTTCTATCTTCAATTAAATTTCCCTTTTTGTCATATTTAGGAATATCTCCTATTTGGAAAATCCCATCATAACCATAATTTTTGAAAATTTCGATAATTGATTCATCATTTCTTATATAAACCCAAGTGTTATTTTTCTTATTCACATCATTCCCAAGACCTTTAAGAACTTTGTTATTGTATTGGATTTCTACTCCATATTTAACAAGCAAATAATCTTTTAAATTTTTATAAGAACACTTTAATCCCAATGGAAATAAATCAATAGGGTTTCTTACATTTAAGAAAACACTATAAACAAATCCTTCTCCTTGAATTGATTTAGGAAGGTTTTCTGAAATTCCACTATAAAACTTTGCATATTCCTCGTTATCAGCAAAGTAAGAAGCGTTAAATTTTGTAGGATTGAAAGAGCCATAGGGTCTTGTAACTCCACTCCCCATTGCTCCATTTGACCTTTGACCCGTAAATTTTCTTACTCCGTGAAAATACATTTTTGGTTCTTTAGTATCTTCATCAATCATAATAGAACAACCATTGTAATTGTTCGTTTCATAAGCGGATTCCCAATCCCCAAACCACTTTTTAAATTGAAAGGTTCTTACATTAAGATATGCACTTAAAGGAAGTTTACTTTCTTCTCCATTGGGTGTAGGAAGTTTACAAGCCTTATCAAGCGAAGAAACGGGAGATTGTGTAGTTTGAGTAAAATAATAATTTAACAAACCAACGGGTGTCAATAAATCTGTCGTGTACATTGTATTGACTAAAAATTTATTTTCAGCCTTTTCAATTTTTTCTTCCAATTTTGACATCTCTTTCAATATCAATGCTCGTGTTTCAGCATCTTTAGAGCCATTAAAATTTTGTAGAAGGGTTGCAAAAGTTTTTAAATCTTTTTTAGCCTTTTGATGTTCGACACTAAAATCTGTATCTAAAGCATCTTTAAGAAAATCCTTATATTCTCCATCTTCTGTACCAAATGCTTTATTTAAAAATGAAAATTCATTTGATAAATTGAGAACATTTTCGTCTAACAACTTTTGTTGCTTTCTTTTTTCAGCCTTTTCTTTTCTTTGTTGTTTCTCTAATTCTTCTTTATCTGCTTGGCTTTTCAATGATGCTTCGGTTAATCCCGTTAGAAATGGAATAATATTTACATCAGTTACCCTTAAATTTTTTTGAAAAAGTTGAAAAAAGTCGTTTACCCTTTTCTTTACATTTTTGAACCCGAAGTAATATCTTTTTTTCCACCCCGTAGGTTGTCTTAAATAACCTTCTATATTACAAATGTAAACATTTGAAGTGCCATCAGTAAAATCAGCAAAAATTTTAAAATCTTGACTTCTCATTGTTAATTTTGAGAAACCTTCGGCTAATTCTAAAAAGTTATTTGCCTCAAAATACACATAGTCATCATCATAATATTTTCTGACACTTAATTTTGAAATTACATTGCTTTGACCTAATACTTTAGCATCGCCACCACTCTCTATTAATTCTCCCTCTAAAGCAAAAAGTTTTTCAACTTGAGCATATCCAAAATATTGCATTTCAGACCTACCGAATTGTATTTTAAAAGCATTTGCTAAACCATCGTCATCTTCAATTTTTGGGTCGGAAGTTCTAATAAAAAAATGCGTATCAAATAAGATTTTATCTTTTCCTTTACCTTCCTCTATTGGAAGATTGTATTTCTTTGCATTTTCATAAACAATAAAATATTCTTTATAAGCCTCATAATTACGAGATTCTACATCGGAAGATTTTAAAGCATTAAGTTTTTCTTTAACATCTGAACTTATTTCTCCCCCAAATTCAAAAACATCTCTGAATCCATAAGTTGATTGTAAATCAGACATCGCCTCATTAGGGTCTGTTACTATTGCAGTTGTAACTCCACCCATTGCATAAGCTAAATCTTTACCACACATAGTTTTTCCACCATATTCATACTCGGCATTGCAATCAAACATTAAATCGTTTGGCACTTCTCCTCCATCAGCAAAAGAAACTCCGCCACCACTTTCGTTTATAGCTGAAAGTATTTGTCGGTTAGTCATCATTTTGCCATTAAAACTTCTCTTTTTTGGGTCTGAAACTGCATCTCTTGTGATTACAACTTCTCCACCTTCCATTTCAAGAGGTTGCCCCGTAGATTTATTAAAGGCTTTGATTCCTCCCTTACTATGTCTTTTACCAACAAGCATACCACCCGCTTGACCCGAAGCGTGAACAATTTTGTCTTTTATTTGACCATCGGGGTTAAAATCTGTTTCCCCGCCTTTTTCAAATTTTCCTCTATCCTTCATATCTAAAGCAATAGCAACTGCTTGTTTTTGAGGGTATCCTTCGCTTTTAAGAAGCCTAATTTTATCTCCAATAGGGTTAAAAACAGTTTTACCTCCTTTTTTAAAAAAGCCTCCCGTTAATACATCGGCTTCATCCGAAACATCAACTGCACCATTTTCAATGCTTATTTCAATATTTCCTCCTTTTCGCATAACATCAAAGTCTGATGGGCTTAAATTTTTATAATATCCTTCATAGAAATCAACTCTATCAAAGTTGTTGTTTTCGTAATCCATATATTTTTCTGTATTATCAGTTCCGCATTTATGACATACATATTTATCATCTCCTCCTTCACTTTCTTTCCAAGACCAAGTACAAGTGTAGCATTCAATAATATTATCAACAGAGCCACCCATTTGCATTTTTAATTCTTTAGCATCTACTTTACTTGCCTTGCCTCCCATTACCGCAGAATAAACACGAGCCATAGCCCATTGCTCTTTACCCAAACGAGATTTTCTTGGATATTTAGATGTATTAGGATTTTTACTGAAATCTTTTTTTAATCGAACAGAGCCGATATTGGTTTTCCAAGCACCAATTCCTTTATTGTAGATTTTTTGAAGCCCCCGTTTAGAAACTCCCGTATCTTTTGAAATGGATGTTAATGTGTGAGAAGCATCTTTTGGATGATTATATTTCTTATTATATTTTTCTTTCCAAGTTGCCATTTAATTCAATGTAGTCAATTCACAAATATAGGCATTTAATTGAAATATTAAAATTTATTTTACGGAATAATTAAAATTAATTTAATAGTTGAGTTTAGGGTCTAATGTTTTGACAAACAATACATTTTCGTCATCATCTTTTTCATTGTTTAACAGAGAAAATGCATCAAGCCAATCTTGGGCATCATCAAAATCCAAATCAGCTTTTCTTATTAAAATATCTAAAGCAACCCAATAGTCGTAAATTATCTTTTTTGGTATTGTATCACTAACTCCAATAATTGCATCTTCAAAACCACTTGCAATAATTATTCTTTCGTTAGAATCAATTAAGTTTCTATCATACAACTTTCTTAATATTTTATGCTTGTGTTTTAGCGTTTTCACTTCATTAATCTTTTTCCTCATTTTGTTGCTTTTAGGTCTTTTATGCAATAATCTAAATTAGCATATTTTTTTTACTTATTTTTGTTTTTAACAATAAAATTTTAATCATTAAAATAGAAAAAGATGAAATTTAGTTTAGACATCGGAAGTGCTGACTTTTTAGGAGGCAACAATGTACACAACTTGGTTACAATCGCTCTATTAGGAGCAGTAGTTTACAAACTGTACAAGAAGTAAAAAACTCAAACTCTTAATTGAGTATTTATTGTTTTTAAGAATTTAGCCACCTTATGCTACAAGCGTGGTTAGATTTTTTTTTGCCTAAATTTAACCTACTTGGCTAATAGGAATCCGCCCAAAAATCCTACTCCCGCCCAAAATCCATTCTTTTGATAGAAAGGTGTATAAACCTTTATCACAACATTATTCATTTGGATAGTTTCAGTAAATGGATTCTTATTCAGTAATATCACTTCGGGTTTGCTTTTACCAAACATATTTAGCTTCTTATCGGCAATATAAATAGAATAGTCATTTTTAATTCTTAAACTATCTATACCGATACCTAAATTACTTGCATAACCACTTAAACTATACCAACCCTTTGGTTCAACATAATCAAAGTAATTTTTCCATTCAAATCCGTTATCTAATTGTGTGGTGTCTTTTACAATTTTGGTGTATGGAATAAAAACAGTATCTATTTGAGTTTTAGTTACTACTCTTACTTTAGATTTAATGTTTTTGAGTTTTTTAATCTCAATCAATCCATTATCTATTGCTTGTTTTTGAGTAAGAATAATTTGGTCTTGTGATGTTAGCTTTTCATTGTTTTTTTGAATTTCAGTTTTGAAGGTTTGATTTTCTAAATTCAATGCAGATAAATTATTAAGCAGATTTGCATTTTCTTTATCCTTTTCACAAGAATCCATCATTGACATACCCAAAAGAAGCAAAGAGAATACTGCAACACTTCTGTACGCTTTTTTCTTTAGTTCTTCTGTAAGCCAATTCATATCTGTTTTTTTTCGTTGTTTTTAATAAATTTAGTTAGAGAGGTTATTAAGCTATCTGCTGAAAACAACATTAGTGTAGCAAATATTAATAGCACGACAAATATCCATAGGTTATGATTTTCAACCTTGAATAAATAATAAAACGATGCAACATAGCTTATAATTGCTATTGTTGTAGTTTTCCATTCTTTAATGTTTTGTAGTTTATTCATTACGACATATATTTTAAAATTATTGTTCCGTTATAATCGTCAAATTGTGTGTCTATGTGATAATGCTTCTTGAAAACATTTTGTAATATTTTATTTTTTTTATGAGGTTCAATTTTAGTGTTTGTTAGCACCAAATATTTGGGGTTTAATCTTAACATTCTTGCCATAAACATTTCCCAATCAACAAAATCGTGATTAGTGTTTATATGCATCAGTTCATACTTTTGAATATTTACAGTTTCTAAAGGTAGATTTAGATAAGTACAGTTTTCATAATCTCCAAATTCTTTAAAGTGTTTATCGTCAATAGAATTTAAACAAACTTTTTCCTTTGTATATTTTATATAGTTTGCTATAAAACCCTCATCTGATTGATTAACAAAAACAGATTTAATTCGATGGGAGTTTATTAACCTTTGGATTTCTATTAATTGATTCCATTGGTCGCCTTTGTTTTTTCTTGTGTGTTGTAATATGTTTTCTATTTGTTCCATCTAATTAATTTTAAGGCATTTACAAATTTAAAAAAAATAAAACCGATACTATAACATATCGGCTTTGAAGCAATCGTTACTGCAATATGTATCTTCACAAGGTTCTCCGCAATGATGACATTCTTGTTTGTCCTCATCGTTCCACCCACGATACTCGTGTTCTTGCCAAACTAACCAATCATCATAGTTCATAGCTATAATTATTTATTTTTCCCAAATATTAATTTAATAATCGTTAAGATTACTATTAGTGTTACCATTATCTAAAATTTCCCCCGTATCAGCGTTTACAAAAACAACTTCTGTTTGCGTTGATGCGTTTTTCTCTAACAAATCCACTCTGTCTATTATTGCAGAAGTAGAGTATCTTGATACCCCATCTTTGTTAGTATATTTCTTACTTGATAAAGTATATCCAATTCGGACTTTATCTAATTTTTGTATTCCTAATTGCTTTAATGTTTCTATTGTTTGACTGAATCCAATAAAGCATATTGGAAAATACCTATCCCCTTTTTTCTTTCTAATTACTAATTCAACCACTTTTGGGTTAGAATAATTAATATCGAAAACTTTTGCGTCTATTGTCATAAAGAATAATTGTTATTTGTAAAAATAATAAAATTAAATCATATTACTATCTATTTTTTCTAAAAATTTAGCAAATGAATCATCGTCAAAAGTGTTGAGCCACTTCCGTACAACATAAGTTCTTGCATAACTTCTTATCATTGCTTCCCTCTTTTCTCTTGCATCGTTGAGATTTTTGTTCCCTCCAAGCAAAGCATCTTTATATGCGGAATCCCTACTTCTGTTCAGTTGTTCTTTTTTTCCATACTTCATAGCTTCATCAACTAAACTTTTAGAAATTGGATACAATTCGTTTCTTTTAATAAAGTCATAGGTAACACCTCCATAATCATAGAACCTTTTATCCTTTCTTTGATTGTACATAGTTTGCAAACTTGATTTTGCTATTTCAATCTTTTCTTCAATAGTTAATTCTTTTGAAACATTTTCAAGTTTATTCAAACGCTCTCTGATTGCAAAAATGACTTTACCTCTATACTCCTTATACGCTTTTAAAATTTTAGAAATATAAAGCGGAGTAAAATTTTGATAGTGTTCAACATCAACTTCTAAATCTCCTTTAAGGGATAAATTAATAGCTTGGTCTATATCAACTAAATTCAACTCATTAAAATTTTCTCTAATAAACGTAATATTCATAAAGAGTTCCTCTTGGGATAATTCCTCTCTAATACCAATATAATACCTCCATTTACCCACTAAATCAATCAATGGCTTTAATTCATCATTGGTGTTGAAATCACGGATACGTTTCAATCCACGATATGCTTCATAGATTTTGATTTTATTATCACTAAACTTACCCTTGACTAAACCAATCGACTTGTTTTGCTTTATCAACTGCTGATTGGGTTTTTTGGAATCTTTCATTTGGTTTTTTATTATTATTTTTTTCATTGAGGTATCCTTCCATTTTAGCACTAAACAATGTTTGTGGTCTTAAATAATCCTCCATTGAACTGTTCAACCATTTTTCTGATTTAATATCAATTACTTTTTTAAAGTCAAACTCATTGTATCCATCTTTTATTCTTGCATTAATGAATCTAATGGTTTGCTTGTTTTTAATTGTAAATCTTTTATTGGTTTTTTCATTAAGATATTCAATTACTTTTTTATGTAATTCAATATTGGATGTTGATTGTTTCGGCTTATTAACTTTCTTTTTATTTCTAACAACTTTAATAATTAAATTTTGATTAATTAATTCAATAGAAACTCCATTGGAATCATTATTGAAAAATTCCAATCCAAAACGCATTATTCTATAAAAAGTAGATTTATTATAATTGAACCTTTTTTTTAATTGTTTCAACTCAATGTGAATTGTTTCTCCATCATTGATTTGACCTAATATATAAATCCAAAATAATTGATACTCTATTGGCTTTTTATAAAGATTGTTTAAAAAGAGTATTAACATAGATGGTTACTAATCTATTCAACAACATCATCAATTTTAACACCCAATGCATTTGCCAATATTTTGGCAGTATTGGTATGAAAGTTAGTTAGCTTACCATTTACTATTCTATTGATTCTATCTTTTCCAATTTCATTACCATTGGATTTGATTAGTTCATATAAGTCAGTTTGTGTTAAACCTCTTTCAATAAGGATTTTTTGAATCTTTGTTACTTCGATTTCGATTTTTGCCATTTTTCGTGATTTTAAATTAAAAGAAAGTGCGTTACGCATTATTTCAGCACAACGCACTAATTGTTTTTTTTTGTTATTACTCTTGTTTTTCTGTTTCCTTTTCAAGTTCAAAGAATTTAATAGATGAAATATACTTTCTAATATCATCGGACATTTTTACTTCATCATCCCAACCAACCCAATCTCCATCGGGTGTTGCTTTCACTAATAAACAATTACCTAATATGGTATGCTCATATCCATCATTGTTTTTGATTTTTATACCTCTTGACCATTGTCCAAAAGTACCTTCTTCATCGCATATTAAGTGGAGTTCGTTATTATCAGATAGGTTTCCTAACCATACTCTTTCAACCATTCTTGAATTACAATCTACTAATTCGTAAATTCTTTCAAGTCCTATGTTATTCTCTGAAACTTCTTTAAACTGTATCAAGTTTAATATAGCTTCATCCATTGTGTTTTTGGGTTGCACATCAACCATCGCTATTTGTGTCATAATACTATATATTTAGTTTCTATACAAAGATACAATTATCTTTAAGAATAAAAAATTATTTGTAAACTTTATTTTGGATTATTTCTATCATTTTTTGGGGTTAATTAGTTCCACTTAAAAACTTAATTAGTTCCACTTGTGAAATCAATTAGTTCCACTTGTTTTTTTTAAATGCTTTGTTTTCAGTAGATTAAGCTAAAAATCAGTTCCACTTTTTTTGTAAAGTAGTTCCACTAAAGTTTCTAATCAGTTCCACTTTCGTCATCATTCCTTTTAAGAATAGCATCTTTTTCTAACTCCATAAACGCACAAGCAGTTCCATAATTAAATCCAATGATGAAATCCATACTATCTAAAGAAATAGTAAAGGATTTATCTTTCCATTTCAGTTCAAGTGATGGATTTTCTTCACTCAAAGCCATACTTACTTCGGTAGTAATCATATCATTAAACTCTTTTAGTTCTTGAAAAGATTCTATCCCCAAATCATTAATCGCTGAATAAATTTTCATATATAATCTAATTTCTGTTGTAAATGTTGAATTTGTAGTTTGTTGTAGTCTGTTAAAGGTTGCATCTTCAAATGAAGAATCTTGTTTATAATCTCTTGTTTTTTAAACTTCTTTTGAATTTTCTTTTTTGATTTTTTGATTTTAATACTTGACATAGGAATATAGTTTTATCCTATAAAGGTATAATAAATTATTTAATAAAATAATATTTTAATCAATTACAGATTTTATAGTTTGATTTAATCTATGGTCTTTTTCTTCATAAGAAAGTTCATCCCAATCAGATGGTATCTTCCAATGACCTTGTAAAAGTTTATCCATTGTTGAGAAAACAATACGTTGTTTATACTCAACCTTTGTTTTTAATGGTTTTCCTTCGTTTGTAATAAAACCAATGTTTAAAAAGAAATTCATCAACTTTATAGTTGTTTTAAACTCTCTCTCTGCACTTTGAAGTTGCATTTCTATTTCTTCATCAAAAGTCATATTAAAATGGTATTTCGTTTTTAATTTCTTCTAATCTTTTTTCTTGCTCTTGAAATATTTCTGATTCAATCTCATCGTGGTTAATTTCACGATTTTGAAAACTTGCATAGTAATTTTCTGCCATCCAAATTATGTTTGGGTTTTGGGCTTCTTTCATTTCAGCCATCATATCTAAAACTTCTTGCACCGCTTCTTTGTCGCTATCAGCGAACAAATCAAACTGAATTTGAAATCGGTATCTTTTTTCATCACTACTCATAAATCTTGTTTTTTATATCGTTTGTAAACTCTTTTAATTTAATATTATACATTTTAACGGGGTTTCCTTGCAGTTTTAACGGAAAGTGGTACACGAGTTCAAAATCAAGAAATTCGTACCGCAAATCGTCTGTATTGTGTTTTTTAACCATATCGCTAAACACCTCATTCAATATTTCTTCGTCTGCTTCAATGATGAATGATACATCTAACTTTGTTTCAAAATCCACAAACCCATCATAAACCCATTGTTCTATCCCCTCTACGAAAACTTTTTTCTCTCGGCTTGTATTACAACGAACCAAATGTTTTCTGTTTTTATGCATCCGTTAAAGTTCAATTTGATTATCCTTAATAAATCTGCTTGTAGTTTTAGTTGAAGCGTTAGTCGATAAACCAATCATCTTTTCTACATCTTCAAGAGTTGTATATCTCGGAATGTGTTTGCCTTTGGGAGTAGTTCTATAATAACCCGTTCCGTGTTGTAGTTCCAACAAATGAACTCTATTGTAAAACTGCTTGTAGTTTTTTTCTGTGATTTCTCTAATACCCGTATTCATAGTATATAGAATAATCTGTTCGGGAATTTGTCTTAAACGAAATTGTTTCTTGTTTGGGTTGTACCCTTGTTCCCCTTCTTTTAATGTTCGATAACATCCTCTCTTGTAGTTCTTAATCTTTTGTAAATTCCAATGTAGTGCCATTTTTTTCTCTATTTTGTTGAGGGCTTTTTCCCTCGTTATGATTACAATACAAATATACAAATTATTCTTAAAAACAAAAAATTATTCTTAATTATT
>Ga0209645_1000978_pt1 | contig 14594 bp, 9 predicted proteins | sample ETNvirenome_6_30_FD_184070 | JGI IMG/M metagenome (GOLD analysis project Ga0209645, IMG submission 184070) | Marine viral communities from the Pacific Ocean - ETNP_6_30 (SPAdes) (version 2) | ecosystem: Environmental > Aquatic > Marine > Oceanic | place: Pacific Ocean | collected 2013-06-19
CCCCTAATTCAGACATTGTTTGCTCCCGGTATTCTTTACAATTCTATTAAGTCTGGAATTGCAGTTGATTTTCCAATTGTAAACAATCCAAAGAAAATAGAAGTACATAATTTTTCTGGTTCCAATATCACTAGTGAAAATTATATGCTAATTCCCCCCACCTCTTCCCTCGGAGCGCTGGCTGATTACGATCCTGAAAACCAATACTGGGACTTAAGAGTTCCATTTGAAACGATGATCGAGCCCGGTAAATACATTAATAAAGTTCAATTTATAGACTTCCTTCCTCATCCGTCTGCATCAATTAATGCAACTGCATCGCTTGACACTTCAGTGTCTGATGGTATTTATGAATTGATGGCGAAGAACTTCTTCGGACAGACTGGTGATTTCTTTTTGAAAGATTCATCTTACACAAAGATAGAATCAGATTTAATCCAAGACGGACTAAAGTTTAATGATGGAGATGTATTTGCAGCTAGATTAAAGATAAGAAAGTCGCACAATGGAAACAGATTTTATAATCAAGAAAGTGGCTCTGATGGAGCTAACACATATTTCACTCCAAACGGAGCCCTTGCGACGAGTGGTATTGGATCATCAATTACGTCTTTGGAGGCTTCTTTCCCTATTCCGCAAGACCCCGCCCACAAAGAAGGATTCCAAGAAACGTTTACCATGTACTCTCGCCCAAGCGCCTTCGGACCTGCAATTAGTGGCAGAAATACACGTAATGGTGAAAATTATGAAACTGCCTTCTCAAATGGTACTTTAGATTCTCTAGAGGGATTTAACTGGGCTTATACTCCGCCATACTACCACGGTGAAGCATGGGTTGACTTTATTTTCCGCCCTACTGGTTCAAAAGAGTACACACTAGAAGATATTCTCACAGAAACTAAAGCAGTGTATTGGAGAGTTGATCCGGGCAGAATGATAAATGGCTCTTTTACTCAAGACAAAGGCACATCATTTACAAGACAACGTGCCCTAATAGACAGCGGACACGATGGGGCTGGATCGGTCACAGCCGGTGAGCAGGCGATTTATGGCGGCAGCGTAGTCAACAAAAACGCGATGCAATTAGACTCCTCCCTAAATCTATTTGGTGTGGAAAGAGTTCCTAAGAAGCGTAAAGATAAATTTGGCAATACCATTCTAGATCAAAATGAGCTTGCCGGTAAGCGCTGGGTGATTCAGCCCAAGTGGGAAACCCCAATGCTTAACTTTGTTGATGTTGAAGATCCGGGCGATTTAGACCTACCAAGAAACATTTCTTACCCAACTAATTTTTCAGAATCAGTTCCAAGAGGAATGTGGCATCAGTTTGGTGTGATTCCTACGCAACCAGACAGAGGAATATTCCTTGAGATTGATGATATCCCAACTGACTGGTTAAAATATCACTATGAAGTGATTAACATGAGTTCTTCATACAATAATTATGAGCCGGATGCGTCAGGATCAACAGCATACATTGATTATCAATCATTAACCGACCTATTTGGCTTTCAGCGCTCTCAGAAAAAAGACAGCGCAAAAGTACGCCTTGGAGAAATTGCGGACAAGCGAGAGGTATACGAAGCCGTTGTTGCAATTCCATACATTCTTGAGGCAAATCAAGATTACAAAAACGTCAGGACGGATGATGACAAAACACGCAAGAAGTTTGTAAATATTCCTCGTCAACGTTTTGAGGCTGCATTGAAAATACGTGAGGGCTCCAAAGATGGGGACTCTCTAAGAGATGCAGGAGAAAGCATTAGAAAGATGGTGCAGAAGATGAAGCGTTACGTGCTGCCTCCGCAATTTGATTTTATCAACTTTGACGAAATTGATCCAATTGTGATGTATTTCTTTGAGTTCAAGTACGAATTTGACAAAGACGACCTTTCATACATATGGCAAAACATCGCTCCAAGAGACTACAAAAAGATAACTTTCCAAGAAGCAAGCGTCTCACATAGCTTGCTTAACAATGAGTTGCTTGATCAGCAGAATATAATTGACAATCCTAATCTTCGGTGGATGGTTTTCAAAGTTAAGCAAAAGGCAGTTAAGGATTACTATGACCTTATACCACCTCAAATTAAGGCTGCCAGACCTATAACAAGTCTTGATAAACCTGAAACTGACAAGGACGACGAGTACCTACAGTTCAACTGGCCATACGACTACCTTTCTTTTGTAGAACTAGTTAAGCTAGAAGCAGACGTGCTCTATAAATCTAATAATGACGACACAGAATGAAGTTCCTAAACAAAAAAGAACAAGTTTTCGATATTCAGCTTACACCATATGGCAAGCACAAACTTGGCGCAGGCACACTTGAACCAACTTACTATGCTTTTTTTGATGATAATGTAATTTATGATATTCGTTATTCTTCTGCATCTGTAAGTGAGCCACAAAACGATATTCATAAACGTATCAAGCAAGAGACACAATATCTTGAAAGTCAAGTTATATTTCGTCAAGTTATGAGTGGCACAATTGTGCAAGGTGGTATTTTAGAAGAGACAATTTATGAGCAAGACGAGAATCTGTTAACATCTGACGGCTTTATCGGAGATGCAAAGTTATTAGCCGAGCAATCAAATGTAGCCCCAGCTTGGAAAGTAATAAGCCTTGAGAATGAAATTACTTCGTCTAGCCTATCAGATTTAAAAAATAATTCAAAAGTTCCACAAATAAATATTACAGCCTCTTATGTGCTTGAAAGAGTATTGCCGCAAGACCTGCTGACTAACATTGACGACGTGCTTGACATAGATTCAACTCCTGAGTTTTCAGATGGCAGGCAGGTTAGACTTCTAACTGACCACCCGTTGGTGTATCTTGAGGAATTAAATACAGAGTTGCTGACTGAAAATTTTGACATTGAGGTTTTTGAAGTCCAGCGCGGAGCGGCAGAGGATGATTTCAGGAGATTATATTTTCAAACTATAATTCCACAAATCGTAGATGGCATGCTAGTATCAGCACAAGCAACCTCAAACATTCCGACAATTACAACTTCGTCTGTTGAATATTATTTTTCTATATTAAGAGATGGTCAAATAGAACCAAACGTTGTTTGCAAGCATATTGATAGGTTTAATACAGAAAACTATTTAATAGACCTAGATTTTGATTGTTCAGATGTTGATGGTGAAGACATTTACTTTGACATTTATGGTAGAGTTACGGAGTCCGAAATATGTCCCGATTAATTTTTGAAGGTGATACAACAGACAGGTTTGGCAGACTTTTTCCAAAACCCTTCATTCAGGAAATAAGAGTTTTTGATGATAATGTTGAAACTGATATCGCTGTCTATTTTCAGATCGAAGAGGACACTACAGATATTGATGACTTTCTGTCAGAGACGGGATTGGATAAGCTAAGAATATTTACGGGTCCTGTATGGGGCAATGCTCTTGATAATTTACAGCAGATAAATCATGGCTTAGGTTATATTTATTCATCTCTAAAAATTGAGCGGCTTGCCGTTGATTCTGGACGAACCCCTGACGATTTTTCGTCTTATACCCTTAGCGAGTTTAAAGACACGGTACAATTTTTTTATAATTCTGAAGGTTCAAAATTTGTAAAATTTTTGATTACGGACAACACTTGGCAAAACTATACGTTTAAGCCAGACGACGCAGATGTTGAAAGAAATGTTGTAGCTTTAACTTTTTTTGATGATGTTGATGTAACGGATGCTGCTAACTATATTAATATAGCAAGAAATTTTGCACTCTATGGCAAGCAGACTTCTGATGTGTCTTATGAAAAAGTATTCAACGCTGACGGCACATTGAACACTGGCAAAAAAACAGTGTTTAGGGAGCCCAATGGAAATGCATACAATGGGATTCCTCTGAAGTCTCTTGATAATACGTTTAGGAAAACATTAAACACCACACATGAAGATGTGATTAATTTGGTAAGCCCAATAGTTTCCCCGTCTGTCGGAGCAATAGAGGAAGCAGATAGGGTTTCAGCAACTTTATCTGAATACGCAAATGACCCATCACTTGTAACGCAATTGAAAAAAGATATAAATTCTTTTTCTAACAAAAGTTCCGCGACAATTACAGGGCAGCTTTATGGGCGGCTTGTTGATGTTCTCTCAGATATTGATAATTTATTACAAACTGAAGAAACACTAGATAACAGACTTGAGCCAAATTTAAAAGTTAAAGATAGGAGGCTTGAACCAGTATCCCCCCCCAGCGGCATTTTGGATGCTAGTAGCACATCTTATTTACAAGGTAATGACACAACAGGTGCTGAATCTTCTTATTTTCCGGCTCCACTTGTATATCGTAATTTGGAATCTATTGTACCTTTGTCTGACTTTAGCAATCAAACGCAAGCCTATATTGCTAACAAAGTTTATTTATTTTTTGATTATGAAAAGGCACTAAATTACAAGCCATTGATAAGTGACATATTTAATCCATATGCGTTACGACAATTATATGGAAATAATAGCCTTAATCAATTTTTTAAAATTGAAACGGTGCAGGTTGAATTAAGGCGACCCAACACGCTTCAGCAAACTTTTACTTACGTGCCTTATATGTTTGAGGACGCCGAATTTTCAGGAAGAGGCTTCTTCCTAACAGAAGAAGTAGGAAACATCTATGAAACCAACGATCTAACACTTTATAATGGATCAGAGAAGTATAAATTTAAGACAAAGTTTTGTGAGCGGGCATTTGATACAGCAAACAGTTTAGCGGGCTATAGATTGAAATTATATGAATTAGATTATCTGAAGCATTACGATTATATAAATGATCGTGAAAAACTTTCATTTAAGGTAAAAATTTCAGACACAAGTATGGAGTTTTATAATATCTATATAAGAGATAAAATGTTTGCTCTAAATGAAAAACTCCAAGAGTATTTATTCTTTGCAGAGCAATATTGCAGCTACAACAATATTGATGGCAGATTTAACGATTTTTTCAATGAGGAGATAGTTGCACAATTTGAAGAGCCGTACCCTTGGGAAGAGGCACCATTGTTTTATTATTCTCTTCTTGCTTTGGTGCTAAATTCTTGGAACTATACAAACTTAACAGCAGACAATATTCCACGTTTGGCGACTAGAAAGCTAGATGGAGAAATATTAAATTTTGATGCTATAAAACAATCCGCACTTACAATGAACGAACGTATATCTCCAACATCTGGAGATTTGGAAAGCGTTATAAATTTTGCAAGAATTTTTAAAGCTTATTTTGATCGGCTAATTGACATTGGAGGGGCTTTTGATACCGATGTCGGCGCAGGCGGCGCAGACATCTACACAGAAGTTGGCGGTCTTACACAATTAACATCTCCACAAGTATCTTTAGAACTTAGCCCCCTAATCCTGTTCACTAGCGATACCACCGTTGATATTGATGTAAAGATTGTAAATCCAGCCGCCTCTAATTTCAGTTATCCTCGCCCGTCAAGTTTTGAAAGAGATACTAACTTTATAACCATTAAATATGATAAGATGCTTGAATATCTTCGGGATTTTGTAAGCAATGATCTAGAAGTAGATTTCAGAATAAATCTAGTCGATGTCAGTGACGATACTGATCGAGAAATCAGAAGTGGGACAAAAAAACTAATGGATTTTTATAACGACAACATTATCCAAGGTAATGAAAATTATTTTATAAATGATATCACTGAACAAAAAATTGAACTGTACTTGGAGCCTTTGTTATATGATTTTGCAACCAACGTTGTAACATCTTTTAGCGCAGATATTAGAACATTTCAAAATACAAAAGAACCAGAAGAATATTGGAAAGATTCATTTGGTGAGTTAGAAGACTCAGTGGAAAGATTCTTAATTGCAAATCCAGAGAGAATGATAAGCAAACCACATAACACCGACAACAGCAAAGCCATAGAATATCATTTTATAGTAAATCGTGAGTCTTTAGAGAAGTACATGGGGCGCTTGGCATCATATTATTGGACTTATTCGTATTATTACGGCGATGGCGAGTCAGAGGACGGCGTTTTCCCTGAACCAGTAACAATGCAAGAATTTTTACGGGCAATTAATATTTTGGAGGATAGGGTTGATACGACCACTGATGAAGTCACCGCAACCATGGCAGCGCCGGAAGCATAAAACAGGAGGAACAATATGTCAAAAAGTATATCAAAAAAAAATTTCCAAGAATTAACTCGTGGGGTGGCAACCATGGAACTAGATTTCCTAGAACGACAACAAACTCAAAATTTAAATAATCTAGCAATTCAAGTTAGTCCCGGTATCGCCAACTTTTCTTTTAAACAATTAGATTTAGACAGGGAATTTATACAAAATCCAAACATTTTAGAAAATAACAAAGTAGGAAAATTAACAAATAAGGGCATAAATATAGAAAACAGGTTCTCAGAACTTGAAGATCCAATATACGACTTTGATGAAGCCCCAGACATATCAGTCCCAACAAGGCGTAGGGAATTTAAAAACTCTAAAAATTTTAGTCGTCGTATAAAGAACGCAAACAAAAAATTGAACAACAATCTAAAAAGGTATTAACAAATGTCAGGCACTGCAGGTGTAACAATATACGTTGAAGACCCCGATAAGTACGTTGCAGCAACAGCGCGACTTGCTCGTTTTTTATTAAATTACAATGTTTTGGAAAGCAATATCGCACCTTTTGCTTTACAATTAAGTGGTGCCGGGGAAGTTAGGTTTTTTGATACTTATGAACTTAGGTTTGGTGCAACTGATGCAGAGTCAAGAGAAAGGCTAATTTTTTCAATAATTAGGCTAAGAACCACCGATAGCCTTGGGCAAGCAATAGATGAATATTATTCATTTGAAGATGATGAAGTACACCCGCCACAGTCTCGGACGGACACGCTACGGTATGGTCAAGGTGAAGATGAATTTTTACAAAATTTATACGGCTTCGTGGAGCCCGAACTACAAATCTCTCTTGATCCTACACCAATTAACAATAACATACATCAAGCTTCAGTGCCAATCAGACCAATACCCTTTGATTCGCTATCGTCTCTTGGAGAAATATCTCAAGAGGGCTTTACAGTTTCAGCCGCAACGGGTTCTGTTACAGGACTAATTACTGAGCAGGCAGAAACAATTACAGATGTTGGAGGCGTGGTGGCAAGAGGAAGAAGAGACGCGGCTGGCGATGTGACAACGACTACAACAACTGGTGGCACTACGACTACAACGACTGTAACAACAAGCGGATATTAATATGAGCGTCAAGCAAACAAAAATAATAGATTTAAATTTATTCTCGGGTTCTTCTGAATTATTGAGACAAATAGCTGGCGGCTACTACCAAGACGCTGAGGGCACTGGTGAAATTACATTTTTTGACGCTGATATGACAGCAAACATAAGTGGAGTTGAGTCAGTTGAAAGATCTGAAGTAACTGGGGCAACTTTTGCAATTTTACCCAGAATTACATATTCAAATAGGCTATTCGTTGACGAATCATATGGGTTTGTATCTGATGAAGATTGGAGGACATTTATTGTCGGTGGTACATATGGCGACACAACATATTCGGGACTATACAATGAATCGGTATACGCCGATCATGTAAATGATACTCCATTACCATATGTTCCAAGAGAAATAGTTAATATTGCAGAAGATGTCCTAACCCCATCCTTGACTCTTACAACAGAGTATTATAATTATTATCCAAGATTTCAAGCAGAAGTTACTGGGCTTGAAAGCGCCCTTGAGGCACCAAACTATTATTTACTAGATAGTTCATCGTATTTGCAGCCAAGCTACAATTCAGCAATTGTACAATCTAAATATCAATATTCAAATCTAGAAAGTTTTCTATCTGATGAATATGTTAATTCTGAAAAAACAATTGATACAGACTTAGAAAATATTTTTGTTATTGACGGCGATGCTTTAGATGAAAATAATGGCGTCCGTCTGGATACTGAAGATTTATTAGAACATGGCGATTTTGATAGCGATCTTGGTTCTTTATATTCTCTCATGCCATTTGGAAATAAGCTAGAAATAGCATCCGAACTTGGCTCAGGCTCACTTGATTTTAGAGATATTATAAATAATAATAGTTTTCAAGTGAAATTTATAAAATTGCTGAAAGAGGCATTTCAGCAAGAATCAGGGTTACAAACCGCCACCACAAACTTTATTGTAAATACTCAGGCAGAGAGCAGCACTGGCATATTAACAGGTTCGCTTGAGACCACCACCACTGTTCCCGTCAATATTATAGATGTCCCAACCATGTTGGCGTATTCTTATAGAAACCCTATCGCTGAAACAACTAACATATCTGTTTTCAATTCTGGCTCTTATGAAAATGAAATAAATTATGCCATGGATACCACCGGTATGTATCGTTATGAAAATACAGAAACAAGTTTGTCGGTATTCAATGAATTTATGTTAGCTGCAAAAAACAAATTTGAAACCACAACCGAGACGACTACATTAGATAATTTTCTGAACGCAGCATCAAACTCAAAATACCATGAAACAATGGCATACAGAATAGAAAAAATAGGCGGACCACCAACTGGAGACTCCAGAACACAAAATACAATTCAAAACATATGGTTTTACAACAACGACTCGGCAATAACGTATCTTGATACACAAGTCAAATATGACACCGAATACACATACAAAATCTACAAATATGAATTAATACAAGGCTACAAGTATCAACTTTCAGATATGGCTATCACAAGACAATTGGCAGTTACATCGTCAGCCGAGGGGGACATATACTGTCTAGAATTTTACGATCCGTTTACCGGAATAAGAACTGAACGATTGCTGCCTGATGAGGGCTACCCGCCTGAGTTTGTCGCCAATATTCAGGCACGAGGTACAGCCTTAAACGAATTAAGCGGCGCGCTCACTGCTGCAAGAAATCAGTTAACTCAGTTTACCACAACAAAAACAACTTCCGGCTTAAACTCGGAATCCACAACTATTAAAGGAAATTCTGACAATGATGATGTCACAAACAGTGAATTTTATCAATCAGAGTTTCAAGATTATGATGCGTATCCTTATTATGTTTCCAGAATTACTTTCAACAATGAAGCGCTCCCAGAGCTTGGAGAAATTACTTTCAATTATTATTACTTTGGTCAGATGGCAATAGATTTTTATAAGGCTGCATTGGCTAGCGGAGCCACTGTTGAAAACTCCCTCGAGACCTTTAGAACATCAAACGGCGGCACGCTTGATTATGCTGCAGTTTCTAGTTTTAAAAGCATCCTATTTGATGAGATTGGCACACTGGAAGATAACCTTGAAGCAGTCACGCCATTATTACAAGAAACAGCGGAAACATTTTCAATTATTAATGAAACAAATAGTCTGGCAACAGCAGCACAGATAAACTCAACTTATCCACAATTAGCAGATTTTCGTGTAACGATTGAGCCTTCTCTTAAAATTGTAGAAATACCCATTGAACAAAAAAGCATGCGGATTGTTGACCACCCTCCCAATGATCTTGTTATAACACCACACCATTTGCTTGACCAGACCAACAGATTAGCATTTTACTGCAAATATGATACATTTTCAATGGACACCGTTACATACCCACAGACACTGAGACCGCAGGACGAGGAGAACAGATCTGCGTATCTGACTGGTCATGATTTTGTTGCAGTTTCAAAACAAACACAAGAATCAGTATCTCGTGCAAGATTTATTGAGGTGTATCGAACAACGACAAAACCAACAAGTTATGAAGATTTTCTCACGAATCCTAGAACAACAATTGATTTACGACAACCGAATGATGATATACCAACTGATCATTTGTTTGTAGAGAGGGTCCGAGAAAATACCATTTATTATTATATGTTCCGTGCTGTTAATGAAAATGGTGTGGCTGGTCAGATGTCACCAGTATTTGAATCTGAATTAGTGGACGACGGCGGTTATGTATATGGAAGATTTGAACAATATTCTGAGGACGAGTTACGACCTACTCCACAAAGGCAGCCACTAGCTGCAATTAAAAAACTATTTAGTGTCGTACCTAACATACAACATTTGCAGCTTGACTCAAGCGCGGCATCTTTTGTTAGCTCTTCTTCAACGCAGATTGACAACATTACATTGGGTGATTCAAATGTCGTTGACCCACTATTTAGTGACGATTCTGACAGATATTTTAAGATTCGCTTGACATCAAAGAAAACTGGTAGAAAACTAGATATAAACATCGGCTTCAAAAAGGAAGTGCGTAAATAACTTTAAGCCACTATTTATGTGAGAGAGGAAAATAAATGGGATTTTTAGACAACTCTGGCGACATCATACTTGACGCCGTATTGACAGATTTAGGCAGAAAGCGTATGGCTGACGGTAACTTTCGGATTACCAAGTTTGCCCTCGGCGATGATGAGATAGACTATTCACTTTACAACCCTAACCATGTTTCTGGCACTGCGTACTACGATCTAGAGATTTTGCAGTCTCCTGTCATGGAGGCTCCTACTAGAGTCCCCAGCGCGATTAAGTACGGCTTGTTAAGTATTACAAGAACTGATTTGGTTTACATGCCTACTCTACAAGTCAACGAGAAGCTAGACGGTAAATCACTTGTGAAAGAGGGCGGCGTATACTACCTCGCAGCTAATGCAGCAACTCACGAGAATCTACTTAGCAATAATGCCAATAAATCTAACAGATTCCTGCAGCCCAATACTAACAGCCCAACCTTCGCGATTGTTGTTGAAACTGGTATTTCTACCAACGAAAGACAATCAACATTGGAAAACAGAAACGCTTCCATTGTTCAAACAGGGCTCCTTGATATGAACTTTGAGGTTAAGTTTGATAATAGATTTATTGCTGGACCCCGTACAATTGTAGGCGGGAAACTAGCGAATGATTCAGATAACAACCTACAGATGCGCCTTGACACATTTGCAATTCAATCTGGCGTTTCATCTCTTGATTTTATTGAAAACTACTCTACTGCAATGTCTAGAGGAATTCCAAATGAAATTGCAAGAAGAGGAAATTCTGCAACGGGCAATAACTTTTCTCAGTTTGAAGGACCACGCGGTACTGTAACTGCATTAACCTTCAGTCCAAGTCTTGAAGTTAACGCAGAGGGCACAACGTCCCCATCATTCTATACTCTATACGGCAGAACAGGACAGTCTGCAAGTAGCTTAAGTCTTGGAGGCTCCAGCAATTACGATGTCATTGACACCACAGTTTACGTGAGAGGTATGGCAAGCGGAGCCCAATTACAAATTCCATTAAGAATAATTAGATTAGCGAGCTAACGGAGAACTAAATGCCTATCAATTATGAGCCAATAAATAATCAAACAGATGTTGCGACAACAAGGACGTTGTTGCATGAGGTAATTCCTCTAACAGGTACGTTAGTTAGTGGCACCTATGGTGTATTCCCTAACGATCCAAATGTTAAGAACTACTCACATGGACAATTTCAGTCCGTCTACGACTACCCATTCCTTAGCTCTTCCGCAAACCATATTTTTGATTTGACAGTTGGCTATGATGAGAGTTCTTCCCTGTCAGGCTCAGCAGCAGCACTCCAAGAGACAAAAAAGATTAATATGTATAACCAGATGTCCCAAGTTCTTCTTGGATACACTGGCTCAGCCAATACAGTTCGTAAGTTTGAGAGCGACTTAACACTTGATGCTGTAAACTCCATGAACGAAGTGTTCTTTGTTAACTTCTCCAGACTTATTACCAAGGATCAAATTAAGAAAGGCTCATTCAGCATTACCCTTTTGACTGGTGCATACTCTGGTAATTCAATCACTGGCGTTGGTGCGCTCACGTACACCGATGCACAAGCCAGCGATACCCAAGGAACTCTTAATACTGTTGGTGGCGACTATGGTGTTTTAACAAGTGGCACTGGCGCTACGGCACTTACAGGCGGAGTTGTCTTTTACCAATCCGGTCTTGCAATTTTGACTGCTTCTGCATTTAGTGGTAGTGAATATGGTCCTCCCGCAACTTTCTATTCTGATGGTGACATAACTTGGAGCACAGTAGAAGAGTTATTGACTGGTTCTGCAATCTCTGCATCCTGTGACGCATTCCGTCAAAGAGTTGATAACATACAATTTAACAACACAACCGAAATAAATTCTAAAGTTTACTTCTGTCGTGCTCCACACAACAAGTTCAACTACTCTAGTAACCCAACATACGTTAACAACGGTGCAATCAGAGTCAAAAACAATACGCGCTCAAACCCACCGCTTGCTTATATAACGACGATTGGTTTGTATAACTCTTCAAATGAACTCCTCGCCGTGGCTAAGCTTTCCGAGCCTTTGCGCAAGGATCCCACAAACGAGCTAACTCTCCGCGTCAGGCTGGACTACTAAGGAGGGCAAGATGTCCCTCAAGCGGTTCGGACACAGTGACTTAATAAGAAATGCCATGAGGGCTTTCCCTCATAATACATTTTTTATTTACTCTTCTTCAGTCTACTATGACAATAGACCTATTGAAAGCGGTAGCTACAGCAGCGATATTCTATCTGCTTCTGGCGGCTTGAGCCTATATGAGTACAATGTTGACCGTCAAGGCGAGCTTTCTTGGACAGATAGGCAAGATGACACGAGTTGGGCTGATAGTGCTGGCACCAATAGATTAATAACACCATATGTCATAAAGTCTAGCACCAGACAATACCTCAAAGCAAGCCAAAGATCAAGAACCATAACAGAAGGAACTGGTTTTTCAATCTCTGCCACCGGTCCTATGCAAGATGTGTCAGATGAATACGCTAGAGCATCAAACGGTGATGTGCTCACTGGTTCTTCATACGTGATGTCTGCATCAATTACTAGAGAATTGATGACAACTGCTGGCGATACTGGCTCAATTTCAACTAGAGCGCAGCCGGTAAATAGGCATTATTATGGACTTCGCAATTCACTTAACTTTTACGGCACACGCTCTCCACACTACTTTGTTAATTTTTCAGCATCAAATCTTGGAAGTTGGAATAAAGATGAGCAAACAATTAATCTAATATCAATACCAAAAATATTTTATGGTTCTCGTATCAAGCCCGGTAGCATGTCTCTTAAATTTTACATTACTGGCACACTAGTCGGCGAACTTAAAGATGAAAAGTATAACGGAGAACTTATACAAGTTGGACCTGTTGGCTCTAATGGCTCTGGATCTGTTGCCGGTGTAGCTATGTATGAAGAAGGCTTTGCGCTTCTTACAGGTAGCTGGTTTTTGACTTCTGATAACTATGATTTTGGAGGCTCCTCTACCAAGAAAGCCCAATGGCTTGACTATGCTGCCGGTGCTAATGACGGTTCTGGCACCTCTACTTCTTCATCTTTCGGACTGGATTTTAAGGGGCACACAGAGACGCAAGTCCTTACAATGTATGCTCATGCTCGCCGAGGTGAAGTAAACTTTTCAAACAACCCAACATTCCTTGATTACGAGGACGCACAATATAAGATTTATCAAACCTCTTCAAATACATTTCAGGAAAAAGACGACATTAGAATTAAAAACACTGTGTCGTCTAGTTATGCAGGCTTTGACGCACCGTTTGAAAGACAAGTATATGTTTCGCGTATTGCTATTTATGATGATGATAAAAAGCTGATTGGCGTAGCCACACTTTCAAATCCCGTGCTTAAGAAAGAAGCACAAGATTTATCATTCAAATTAAAGTTGGATATTTAATGAAACCTATTGTTATCGTGTCACCTTGGTTTACCAAAATGATGTCAATCGTAATAGATGTATATGCTATTACGATTTTTCCATTTATTATTTCTAGAGAGCCAATGGATGCTGGCACACTAAATCATGAAACCATACATATTAGACAGCAACTAGAATTGTTGGTTATTGGCTTTTATTTATTATACGCCGCATATTACTTGATTGGGCTAGCAAAATATAAAGATAAACAAAGGGCTTACTTTATGATACCATTTGAGCAAGAAGCCTACACTAATGACCAAAACTTGGATTACCTCAAAACAAGAAAGGCATATAGTTGGCGAAGGTTTAAAGTTTGATTTTAGGTATAGATGTATCAACAAGTATTACAGGTTTTGCGATTGTTGATAATGATGGAAAAATTATTTTATCCGAGGCTTGTGATCTAAGAAGGCACAAAGACTTTTTTTCTAAGTGTCTCGCGATAAGAGAACATATTCTTGACATTTGCGACAAGCATTGCGCTTTGTTAAACGGAGAGGGAATAGAACATATTTATATTGAGCAGCCATTTACATTCTTCAACTCTGGAGGCTCTTCTGGCAAGACGATGGCAGCACTTCAGCGCTTTAACGGAGTTGTCTCTTGGATGATCTATGAGTGTTTTGAGATTGAGCCGCGCTATCTGGGAGCGACACAAGCACGCAAACTTGTAGGTATTAAGGTCCCCCGAGGAGAGAAAGCAAAGAAGGTCGTGATGGAGCACCTGCTCGCGACCGAACCAGACTTCAAGATCCAGTATACCACCAAGGGCAATCCCAAACCACAAGAATTTGACAGAGCCGATGCACTCGTCATCGCGAGAGCAGGACTCCAA
>Ga0209645_1000979_pt1 | contig 14591 bp, 9 predicted proteins | sample ETNvirenome_6_30_FD_184070 | JGI IMG/M metagenome (GOLD analysis project Ga0209645, IMG submission 184070) | Marine viral communities from the Pacific Ocean - ETNP_6_30 (SPAdes) (version 2) | ecosystem: Environmental > Aquatic > Marine > Oceanic | place: Pacific Ocean | collected 2013-06-19
GGTTTCTTGGTTGAATGAAAAGAAAAAGTTAAACAGTTATACTTTTATTTGTGATTCTGGTTTTGTTCCTACAGAACCTGAAACAAGTATTAAGGGATATGGTGGAGTTCATTCTAGATATGAGTATGAATTTAAAGATTATAATTTTGATTATATCTTTGTTTGCCTTTCTCCGATGTATGTACATTATAAAAATTGGAAATACTTTAAACAAATGATTGATATCTACGAAAAGAAGGTTGGAAAAAAAGCGAATGTAATAGATCAAAAATATGAAGTAACTGTAAAAAGCAGATTGCTGAATAAATATATCGGAATTAGTGAATAATAAAATGCAAAAAGTAATCAATGTATTAGCAGTATTATCTTTTCTAGGCACTGCAACTATTGTCGGTGGTGGTGCTTATGTCTATTTGAATAGAGAAGCAATCATAGAAGATGCAAAGGAAAAAGTTACAGCTGCAGCAACAGAGGCAATCACATCCGCACTTCCTGGAATGGTAGAAGGACTTTTACCAGAGATGCCTGAAGTAGGAATACCAGAGTTACCTACAGAGACTGGTCCAGCATTACCTTTCTAGTGTTAAAAGTACATAAAAATTTTTATCCTGATTTATTTTCTTGGGAAGAGTTTGAGAACTTAATAAACATCAGACCTTTAATGAATTATGATCGAGTTCATTTTTTGGGAAAGGATGATTATGAGTGGGATGAATCTTATTGGGCTATAGATACTAATTGCTTTCCAGCACATATAATAAAAGATGCATTATATAAAGGTGTATGTAATTTTTATGATATGTCTAGAGCTAGTTCAAAGATAAATGGTCTTTGTGAAGCGATGGAGAAAAAAGTTAATAGACCGGTAGATGCTCACATATATGCATCCAAAAATATAACAGAAGAGCATCCATTTGGAGCTCATTGGGATGATAGTGCAACTATTATAGTTCAATGTGAGGGCATTACAAACTTTAAAGTTTGGTATCCTATGGAATTATATCCTGGGGATCATTTAGAAATTACTAGAGATCCTATTATTGATTGTGATCTTCACCCTGGAGATGCAGTATTTGTTCCAACATTTTATCCGCACTTAGCAACATCTATCACTCATAGGTTGTCTGTTAGTTTTACATATATGCTTCATGATAGTAAAGATCAAAAATTTGGAGATAGAGGATGGGTTAAATTATGAGCATACCAGAAATCAAACCAATTAATATCAATCTGAACATCAGTGAAGTCAGGACGTTGAGTATTCCTGAGATAAGACCTGTTTTCAATAGAGATACTCCACCAGCAATACCTTACGCTGCTCCTGTTACTGTAGAACTTGGAGTGCCCATTGTTGATATCCCCGGATGTGTAGAAGCACATGAGGTTGATGAAGATAATATGGCTCTGACTGAGGATGATCCTAAGGGAACTAAAACTTTTTGTGATGCTGATGTTCCAAGTTTTAATCCGATTGATTTTCAACCTGGAGCAATGACGATCACTCGTCCTCAACCTGTTCCTAAGACTGGAAAGATGGAGGAGACTGAGAAACCAAAATCAGATGCACCTGCTCCTGCTCCCGTAAAACCACCAAGTAATACAGATATACCAAAAATTCCAGATACTACTCTAGAGATTGAATGTCCAACTCCTCAACAGTTAGCTAACGAACCAGTTGGATTTATATTTGATAGTGGTAGAAAACAAATTGTAGGATATGAGTTGCAAGGAACAGAATGTAAGAGAATTGTAGATATTATTTCTGTCCCTGCTCAAATATTAAATGCTATACCACCAGCAGGGGTCATTACAACAACAGCATCTATCGCAGTTGTTGCTACCAGTTCTGCTTTGGTAGCAAAACCATTTGCAGATATTCTTTTGCGAATAATCAAACCAGTAACGAAAAAAATAATCAAAAAAATTGCCTCTATAAGAGGCAAGAAGGTCAAGGCTTTGTCGTTAAGGGAGCGCCGAGCGGAGCAGCGGGATCGGAACAAGGCGATTAAGGCTCTTCGCTCTGCTCTGAAACCGAAGGGATAGTATGTTTATGTGGTTGAATAGCATTCTTTCCCATTACAATCACGTCTGAACATACACTTGCATACCTTGTGCCTGGTTTAAACATAATTCCCTTCTGTAGTAACTCGCCACAATTCTTGAGTCTCGCGATCTCAAAATCTAATCTTTTATTAGCAGCTGCTTGATTCATTAAAGCAATATTTGCTCGCGCTGCTTTCTTACAAAGGTCTTGTAAACTTTTATCTGTAGGTGTACTCCACGTCATGGAGAATCCAACACCCAAACTGTAGTTATCTTTCTGTGCGGTTCTTGTTCTTTTTTTAAACAGAATTCTTCCCGGATTATCAATAATTCCATCCCCCATTTCATTTCCATCTGCATCTGTAGCACCAAAATTATCACTCACATCGTAGACAGGATCCATATAGTACGGTTCATATGGTCTCGCAACAGATCCAGAACCAGTTACATAGGGGGTAAAGTTTCTGGTTGGTCCCTGACATTGTATCCCTCCACCATAGGTGTTAGTAATATATGGACCTTGTAAAACCTGAATGGCTTGATTGGTCACTGAGCCAGAGCTATTTGCGATGGGAGATGCTGTTGCACTCACACCGCCCACAGTTTCTGCATGAACGGGTGATGCTACCAAGGCAGCAATTACTGGGAGAAGATACTTGTAGTATCGGTTACGCTTGTAACCTCTGTCGTTCTTTGGATGATCGTATGATTTTGTAAACCAGGTCCGGTATAAGTCTCTGTAAACTGAAACGCTGCCCCTGGTGTTGTTTGTTTGAACTGGGGTGTCTCTGTTATTCCTGTCCATGTCGAATTCACTCCGTTTATAGTTACATTTGTATTACCTGTAGTTGGAGCTAATTTACCTCCAATAGGTTCTACGCCAGATCCAGTAGCAGAGTATTGATACCCCGTGCTATAGTCCATCGAATTGATGGTCTCAGTTATCGTTTGTGTCGTCTCTGTGTGACTCGTCATTGAGCCCTGGGTGAAGTTTGGAACCACGGGGACCGCCAGGGCAGCTGCAGGTATGACACTTGCAGCCACCACAGACATCACACACCAAAAGATCGTCTTTCCAAAAGTCATCATGACCTCCGAGATCAGTCAATAACGGTGATCTCACTTACGAATTGGCCGATAGCAGTAGAACCAGCTCCACCAGCAGTCACCGTGAGGACACCGGCAGAAGTTACAGTACCTGCTAAATCAGTGTTATCACCAGCAGCATAAGAAGTGACGCTAGAGAAGTTAGGTCCTGCTCCTAAAGTCACTGCAGCAGTTGGAACTGCATCAGCTTGTGTGTATGACTGACTGAATGAGAATGCTGCACCTGCTGTATCTTGAGTAGCAGCGATAGTACCAGGACTATATACTCCGGAAGTAATAGTACCAGCAGAAACAGTTCCTGCTGTTGTTCCATCAGTAGTATCGATATTGCTACCAGATATGCTGAATGTAGAACCAATTCTAGAAGAGGTTGCCCTTGCAGCATCAACAGTCAGTTGAACGCTTGATGCGTGCTTTGATACAAGTCCGCCAGCATTTGCTGCTGTAGCGGTCATCAGTAACATTCCAAAAGCTATTAGTGCTTTTTTCATAGTTGTTAAGGGTTGAATATTTGCGTCGTAGTCACATTTATTTAGACGTAAAATTTTGTATCGACATGTTCCCTATTTATAGGTATAATAAATAAGTTATAATGGTTTTATAATCGGAGTTATATCGGTGTCATTAAAGAAACCTTCTGATTTATTCAAAAGAGATGACGCCTTCGATAATAGTTCGGAAGGACAATCAGATGGTCTTCAGCCGAATTCGGATGCGTATAATCAATATTCAGAAACCTTTGATAATTACAAAAGGAATCTGAATCAAATTCAGGTAGCTTCAGTAGCGTCTGGAAATTTTTCTGGAACGTTAGAGGAATATAATGAGAATATTCAGAGGGTAAACATTCTCTCTGAGCAAGTTGATAATATTAAAAGTCAGGTCAAAACTCTTCTGAGTAAGGAAGATTTGGACCGAGCAATGATGGCTCAACTGATGCTGGTTGATCAGAACTTTGCAGAGATTCAAACTAAGATTGATAAGTTAAATTCTTATCAAGTTAATAAGATTCGTTCTGAGATTAAAGAACTTGGCGAGTCTGTATATAAGATTGTAGAGAATGATATTCCAAAGTATAGAAAGATGCTCCGCGAGTCGGAAGTATCTTTTGATGAGAGAGTAGGTAAGTTAGAGTATGTTGTTGACGAATCTATTGAAAGAGTAAACGACTCTGTAGCAGACAGACTCGATGGATTCTCTGAAGAGATTGGAAAGATACAGGAGAATACAGATCAGGTAAGAGAGGATGCTGAGAAACTTGCATCCAATGTAAAGGATAGTTTATTTGATACATCAGAGAAACTTACTGAGAGATTCAATGATCTTCAGATAAATTCACATCGTGCTAAAGTTGAATTAGATAATTTCCTTCAACTTGATTTAGAAAGAGAAAGAGATCGACAAGAGCAGATCAAAGATTTTGATGCATCTTTACGTGAGTATAGAACTGAGAAAGATCAGTTAGACAAGAAAGTCTTCTCCTTAGAGGAAGAAATTTCTCGCAATGAGGAGTTAATTGGTAAGTACAATGAAGACTTCAAAGTCAATCTTCTGATTGTAAATGAAGATCTAAAGACTGCTGTTGGAAAAATAAATGAGGACATCAGTAGTAAGAATGATACTTTAGCTGAAGAGATTCAAACTCTTAAAGAATCCCTTGCAGAGTTTGAGAAGAAGCAAACTGTACTCAATGAAGAGATTGGAGTAGATCTAACTAATGTTTCTAAGGATCCTTTAACTCCTTTAGATAAGCAGTTTGTAACCCTGCAGGATTTGCAGAAGCATTACAGACTGTTCCTTAATAGAGTTCAGGTACAACTAGAAAGCCTTGGTGGCGGTGGTATTGAAGATGCTCCCAAGGATGGATCAGTATATGTTCGTACTCGTCAATCGTGGAAGACATTAGCTCAAGTTGGAGTACAAACATTCCAAGAAATTAATGTTAATGAAAGAGTTGCTATTGGTACATGTGGTGATCTATACACAGAAGACTTTATTGTATGTGGTGATCAAAGAGTTACTGGAATTCTTTCTATTGGTCAAGGAACGATTGTTCTTGATGGAACCAATAACCTTGTAAATGTTGGAACGGCACTTACCTTAGGACATACACAAGGTCTACAGTTCCATAATCAAAACTTACACTCTGCAGGTTTTGAAGTTAATCAAATCAATGCCTCTGGTATTATTACTGCAGCAACTATTAATGCTGGGTCTGCCGCCTTTGATGGTAATGTAACTATCGGTGGTACATTAACATATGATGATGTAAGAAACGTTGATTCCATCGGTATCATTACCGCTAGAAAAGATGTTATTGTTGGTGGTGGTATATCTGCTGTTGGAGTTGTAACAGCATCTGCTTTCATTGGTGATGGATCTGGACTGACTGGTATTGATGCAACATCAATTAAAGATGAAAATGGTGTTGTAAGAGTTCAAGCAAACACAGAGGGTGCTGTTGTAACAGGAATATTGACTGCTAATCATGCTATTGGTACTCCTGGTGGTGGATTTAAGTCTGGTGCATTTACTATAAGTGCTACAGATTTTACAAAAGATTCTATCAATGAACTCAATTTCATATTAGGAAAACTAGTACCGACAGCACCCGATACCTTGAATGGATTAAGTGTTTCTTTAACAGGCACACAAGGAACAGCATACCTATGTCAGGGATTTACTCCTACCAATAATACTGGTGGATCAGCACCGTCTGCAGGAAGTGCATATACAAGAAATACAGATAGCACAATTACATCAAGCTATATTAATGATGTAGGACCAGGAGACAATGGAACTGTTATCGGAAATATAAATGGTTCAAGTGTTGGTAGTATTACATTTGATACTAATACTAATAACGGAACAGATGGTGGAGTTCAAGTCGCAGACAATAAAGATGCATCGCAATCAACACGTAACGCTGGAATAGTAGCAGAGTTTTATCAGGTATATGATGTAAGATTTATAAATGCTACTTCACCTGATGGATATAATAAAGCATCATTTACTCACGGTTCAGCAACATCGGGAGAAGTCTTCTGGTATGAAGATCCAAGCACAGTTTCGGCTCCTATAATAAGCTTTGGTTCAGTGAACACACCAAACACTGGTAGTCATATAGTGTCGTATTCTTCAGGCGTTCCACACTACACAGAGTCAACAAATAATAATTTCACTTATAGTTTATCTGTTGAGAACGCTAGTGGAGATATGTATTCTAGATCTGATTACAAACTCTTAAATTCTGACGGAGCAACAACGGGATTTGCGAATCCTGGTCATATATATTACAATAATTTCGTTGGTGGAACTACACCACCAACAAGAAATTTTGGTGTTGGAACTCCTGCTTCAACAACAATTACTAATACCCCTAGAAATATACATAACACTATAACTTCAAATCATTTCACAAGATATGATGCGACAACACCATATGGTTCCCATAATAATCAGAGAGTCTCATTCTCTACTAGTGTAAATATTATGGGAACCACAGCGACAACCAGTCAAATAGATGAAGATAATATATTGATCTCATCTCTTGGAACTGGTTCTGGTAATGCTACCAGAGTTGATGCTGGTTCTCCAGGTGATAATCCAACACCTATTCATACAATATGGAATGCTTCTTCTAGTGTTCCTACTTATGAGGCAGTTGTAAGAGGCGGAACCCTCCGCCATGACCAGACGAATTATGCCTCCTATCTTCCGATAGGACCTGATTATTCTACTGGTAGATCTGGAACACAATACTTCCAGATCGAACTGATAAGATCTAATGTATCTGAATTTAATATCTCATACACTGGATCAGCAGCTGGATGTTTTGTTTGTATGCCCGATAACTCAGCATGGACTTCATCACTATCTGGAACAAATGGATGGGCAGATATGTTCCAAGCATATCGGGGATCTGGTATCCCAACATCAGCAGAACCAGGATGTTCTTCTGGTGGCTTAATGGATAATAATGGAGGTACATTTACATGTGTATTCGGAACGGAATCCTCATCCAATGATAGTAACAATCGTATATTGATTAGATGGAAATTAACTTCTGGTCAATCAATCACCGCAATGTCATTCTCCGCAACTTAATACAGAGTTAATTAACAATGGCCGCATCACAAGAACAAAAACTAGATTATCTATTAAAGAAGATTGGATATTCTGCAACCAAGACTGGTATTGCGGAGGATGAGTCTCTATCTGGAAGTAAAAAGGCACCGTTTGCCGAAGCAATTCCCTCACCATTAGTTGTACCTTCAACTAGTGTTTGGAGAGATAGCACTTTCATACCATCAACACCTCCTACATCTTCGACAAATTATGTAGAGGTATATAATTTTGGAACTGCAGTCCAGATGACTGTTGATTCTACAGTTTCTGGTAATAGATCTTTTATTGCATATACGACATACAATAATACCTCTACTCCAATACTTGGTGATTGGATCGATCCTTCTTTTGGTGCGGATTACATTATTAAAGTATATGCAGGAGATCCTAACTCTGGTGGTACTCAGTTATCTGCATCTGGTTCTGGATCTAATGATACATGGTTCTTTGATTATTCTTCTGGTGTTCTAAACTTCAACGGAACTGCTGTTCCCTCTGGAGTTACGTCAAGTAATATCTACTTAGTTGGTTATAGATACCTTGGAACAAAGGGTGTAGGTGCTCCAGGCGGACTAGCAACATTTACTTCTCTGCAAGTATCTGGTGTAAGTACATTCCAGAGTGATATCAATCTTGGAAATGGTGATAAGATAGTTTTTGGAACAACTGATGATCTTCAAATCTATCATGATGGTAACGATGCATATGTTGCCGACACTGGCGCTGGAGACCTGCATCTTAGGGGAACTGCAGCGATTCGTTTAGAGAACTCGGCAGGCACAGAGACATATGCACAATTCAATGTAGATGGTGCGTCTGAACTTTACTATGATAACGCTAAAAAGTTAGAGACTACACCAACTGGTGTTGTAGTTACAGGAATGACTACAACATCCTCATTGGTTGTTACTGGTGATGTTGATGTTGATGGTCATACTAATTTAGATAACGTAAGTGTTGCTGGTGTATCTACATTTGCTAGTAATTTAAATATTGGTGGTGATCTGCAGGTTACAGGTAACTCACTCTTCGTTGGTGTTGTTACTTTCTCTGCTGGAACTGATGGTACAATTCAACTTGGTAGTGCAAACACTGATAATGTTGTATTTACTGCTGATGTAAATTCAAATATTGTTCCTAATACAAATAATGCATATGATTTAGGTTCTTCATCTCAGAAGTGGAGAAGTCTTTTTGTTGGTAGTGATGCAAGTATTGGTGGAGCTGTAACAGCAACTTCATTTGATGGTAATTTGAATGCTCTGGGTAACACCTATTATGTTTCTGAGAATGGTGATAACTCAAACTCTGGTAATAATATAAACGAACCATTTTTAACAATAACGAGAGCTCTACTAGATGCTTCTTCTGGTGATGTAGTTAATGTTTCCGCTGGTACTTTTGCGGAGATGTGCCCATTAACAGTTCCTGCTGGTGTAACAATTAAAGGTGCTGGACTAAGAGCAACAATAATAAAACCAACAGACGGAACAAAGACAAATAATGTTTTCCTGTTGAATGATGCATCTACCCTTGAAGATTTTACAATCAAGGATTCTTTCTATAACACTTCAGCAGACACTGGTTATGCATTTGCTTTTGCAAGTAATGCATCAATTACAACTAGAAGTCCATATATTCAAAGGATTACAGTATTCAATAAAGGATCTCAGACATCTACATCAGATCCTTACGGATTTGATACCGCAGACAACCCTCCATCTACCTATGTTTCTGGTCGTGGTGCATATGTTGATGGACAAAATGTTACCTCAAATTCTCTTGAAGCAGCAATGCTTTTCAATGAGGTAACATTCTTTACTCCTAATCAGAAAGGTATTGTTCTTACTAATGGTGCTCGCGCCGAATATCTAAACTGCTTCCATTACTTTGCATCCAGAGCAGTTGAAGCTGTTAGTGGTTCTGTTGGTCTTGCTGGAACTGCTAGAGTAAGGTTAAAGTTTGATACTCCAAGCGTCACATTAAATGTAAATGATGTTGTAAAGCTACGTGATACTGGTGGAACAGTCGTTGGTCTTGGTACAGTTGTATCTTATGACGCTCCATACGCAGAGATTTCTGGTAAGGGTCATGGACTATTTACTGTAGGTGCTGGAACAACTCAAGACGTTAAGTTCTATCAATCTAATGGATCAACACAGACTGGTATTGCAAGCGCAATTACATTAGCAGACTATACAAAGTTTGGCGCAGAGATGCGCTCTGTTGGATGCGCTTTTGAGTATGGTACTCAGGGTGTTGTTGCTGATGGTATTGGTGTAAAATTAAGACTCTTTGCTACCAACTTCAACCACGTTGGATCTGGAAAAGATTTTACTAATGATTCAACATTAACAGTTCAGGCAAATGAAGTTGTTGAATTGAATAATGGTCAGGTATCTTTTGTAAGTATTGATCAGTCTGGTGATTTTAGAGTTGGTGATGCATTTGTTGTTCAACAGGAGACTGGAAATGTTTCATTCGCATCTACCACATATAATCTAGAAACAACAGGTAATTTAACTGTTACTGATGGTGGATCTAATCAATCACAATTATCTCCGACAAGTTTAACTGTTGGTGATTTACAATTAGCATCTAGCACAGTATCATCTGATAGCGGAGATATTACAATTGATCCTGCCGGCGACAATAAGACAATTATACAAGGTGATTTAAGTGCTACTGGTATAGTTACAGCAGCACAACTCTATGCTGGTCCTAATGGTATTGGTATTGGAGTTAGCACGATCACTGGACCTGCTGAGATTCTTATTGATCCAGCTGCTGTTGGAGATGATACTGGTACTGTTATTATCAAAGGTGATCTCCAAGTTGATGGAACACAAACGATTGTTAATTCCACAACTATGTCTGTGGATGATAAGAATCTTCTCCTTGGATCTGGTGCGGCTAATGATGCTGCAGCAGATGGTGGAGGAATCACTCTTGAGTCTGGTGATGGTAACAAGACTATCAACTGGGTTGACTCCACAGACTCTTGGACTTTCTCTGAGAATGTTGATCTAGCATCAACAAAGACCTATAAAATTAATAACGTTGACGTTTTGTCTAGCACAACGTTGGGTGCAGGAGTTACTCAATCTTCTCTTACTTCCGTTGGAACACTAGAAAGTCTTACGGTTTCTGGAGTAATAAATAGTACAACGGACGTAAGAATCAATGGAACTGGTGTCCTTCAAAGTGCTAGTGACGAAGCAATCGCACTTGCAATCGCTCTAGGGTAACATATGGCAAACACATTCAAAAGTTATACAAAAGCTTCTGTAAGCACCTCAACGGTAGACGTTTATACCGTTGCTGGTGGTACAACATCAGTTCTTATTGGTTTGATTGTGACCAATAGACTAGGAAGCGGAACCCCAGTATATGCTGATGTCTTATTAGATAAGGCAGATGTATCAGCAGATGATATATACCTCGTTAGAAATGTAAAACTATACGATGGTAGCACGTATACGCTTTCTGATACTGGAAAAATTATCCTTGAAACTGGTGATAAAATTAGAGCAACCTCTAATACTCTTAATTCTGTAGATATTATGATTAGTGTCTTAGAACAAACCTGAGGTAGTAACTAATGGGGTATAACGGAAAGAAACCGACAAGGTTAGAAATTGATATTTACGATTCTAACGGTGCCGTTGGTGCCGCTAGTTCTATTCTAACTGCTTCTGGAAGTGGTGGAAAAGTACAATGGACCCCACCATATGAGGCAGGTCTTCAAGGTATCCAAGGTACGCAAGGAATCCAGGGCATCCAAGGTGTCCAAGGAACTCAAGGTCCACAAGGAATCCAGGGTTTACAAGGAGAAACTGGTACACAGGGTACTCTAGGAACCCAAGGTATTCAAGGTATTCAAGGTATTCAAGGTCTTCAGGGTACTCAAGGAATCTATGGAACACAAGGAACTCAAGGTACTCAGGGACTTCAGGGAACTCAGGGTATTACTGGAACACAGGGAGCTACTGGTACTCAGGGAACTCAGGGAACTCAAGGAACTCAAGGCACAATAGGTCTTCAAGGAGTTCAAGGAACTCAAGGAATTCAGGGCATCCAAGGTATTCAAGGTATTCAAGGTCTTGAAGGTAATTTTGGTGGTGCTACATTTTATTACACCTTTGAAGCTAATACCACTAATGCGAATCCAGGTGCAGGTGATATAAGATTAGATAATTCAACTCAAAATGCTGCAACAGGCATTTATATTTGTGATACTGATGAAAATGGTAATGATATATCATCTTACTTACAAACTATTGATGACTCTACCTCTACGATAAAGGGTCACGTTAAGATCTCAAATAAAACAGATCCAAGTCAATTTATATTATTTACAATTCAAAGTCTGACTGACTTAAGTGGTTACTTTGATATTACAGTAAGCCCTGTAGATTCATCGACCACAAATCCATTTAGTGGAAACGAAGATATTATAATCACCTTCGCCAGAACAGGTGATAAGGGTGATCAAGGTGTTCAGGGTATCCAAGGTATTCAGGGCATTCAAGGTATTCAGGGCATTCAAGGTGTTCAAGGTACTCAAGGACCTCAAGGAGAAACAGGTACACAAGGTGCTACAGGTACTCAAGGAACCCAGGGTATACAGGGCATCCAAGGTTTACAAGGAGAAACTGGTACACAGGGAACTCAAGGAATCCAAGGTATCCAGGGTATTCAGGGAATCCAAGGTTTACAAGGAGAAACTGGTACACAGGGTACGCAAGGAACTCAGGGTATCCAAGGTATTCAAGGTATCCAGGGTACTGATGCATCCGATGTTGCAGCACAAGGTACTCAGGGTATACAGGGTATTCAAGGTATCCAAGGTACAGATGCTTCTGATTTAGCAGCTCAAGGTCTCCAAGGAACGCAAGGTATTCAAGGAATCCAGGGTATACAGGGTATTCAAGGTACAGATGCTTCTGATTTAGCAGCTCAAGGTCTCCAAGGAACGCAAGGTATTCAAGGTATCCAGGGTATTCAAGGTATCCAAGGTACAGATGCTTCTGATGTAGCAGCACAAGGTGCTCAAGGAACACAAGGAATCCAAGGTATTCAAGGTATCCAAGGTACTGATGCTTCTGATGTAGCAGCACAAGGTGCTCAAGGAACTCAAGGCATTCAGGGCATTCAGGGTATTCAAGGTATCCAGGGTACTGATGCTTCTGATGTTGCTGCTCAAGGTGCTCAAGGAACCCAAGGTACACAAGGTATCCAGGGTATCCAAGGTATCCAGGGTACTGATGCTTCTGGTGTAGCAGCACAAGGTACTCAGGGCATCCAAGGTATTCAGGGTATCCAAGGTATCCAGGGAACCGACGCATCTGATGTAGCAGCACAAGGTGCCCAAGGAACCCAAGGTACACAAGGTATTCAGGGTATTCAAGGTATCCAGGGAACAGATGCTTCTGGTGTAGCAGCACAAGGTGAAACTGGTACTCAGGGTATACAAGGTATACAAGGTATTCAAGGTATCCAGGGTACTGATGCTTCTGGTGTAGCAGCACAAGGTACTCAGGGTATACAGGGCATTCAAGGCATCCAAGGTATTCAGGGTCCTGATGCATCAGCTGTTGCTGCTCAAGGTGCTCAAGGAACTCAAGGCATTCAGGGCATTCAAGGTATTCAAGGTATCCAGGGTACTGATGCTTCTGGTGTAGCAGCACAAGGTGAAACTGGTACTCAAGGAGCCACTGGTACACAGGGTACTCAAGGAACTCAGGGTCTGGATGCATCAGCTGTTGCTGCTCAAGGTGAAACTGGTACTCAAGGTGCTACTGGTACTCAGGGAACCCAAGGAACTCAGGGTCTAGATGCATCAGCTGTTGCTGCTCAAGGAGAAACAGGTACGCAAGGTTCTACAGGTACTCAGGGCACACAGGGTATTCAGGGTCTAGATGCATCAGCTGTTGCTGCTCAAGGAGAAACAGGTACTCAAGGATCTACCGGTACTCAAGGAACTCAGGGAACACAAGGTCTAGATGCATCTGCTGTTGCTTCTCAAGGTGAAACAGGTACGCAAGGTGCCCAAGGAACCCAAGGTATCCAAGGTATTCAGGGACTAGATGCATCAGCCGTAGCATCTCAAGGTGAAACTGGTACTCAAGGTTCTACAGGTTCTCAAGGCATCCAAGGTATTCAGGGTCTAGATGCATCTGCTGTTGCTTCTCAAGGTGAAACTGGTGCTCAAGGTACGCAAGGAATCCAAGGTATCCAAGGTATTCAGGGTCTAGATGCATCTGCTGTTGCTTCTCAAGGTGAAACTGGTGCTCAAGGTACGACTGGTGCTCAAGGTACACAAGGAACACAAGGTTTAGATGCATCCGCCGTAGCATCTCAAGGTGCTCAAGGCACAACTGGTTCTCAAGGTACAACTGGTACACAGGGTACTCAAGGTATTCAGGGTCTGGATGCATCTGCTGTAGCATCTCAAGGTGAGACTGGTTCTCAGGGTGCTCAAGGCACTCAGGGTATCCAAGGTATCCAGGGTCTAGATGCATCTGCTGTAGCATCTCAAGGTGCTCAAGGAACCCAAGGCATTCAGGGTATACAGGGTATTCAGGGTGCTGATGCATCAGCTGTTGCTGCTCAAGGTGCTCAAGGTACAACTGGTAGTAACACGATTGCTATCTCTACAGCAGGTGGATCTGTAGGAAATGCATCATCTTTATTGTTAAAGGGTCCTGGTTTATCTACCGCTACATTTAATTCTGGTACAGGAGAGGCAGAAATATTCTTCCAAGGTGGTGGTGGATCTGCTCTTACAGTTAAAAACCTCCAAGGAAAGGGTGGTGCAGCAGCAAATCCTGAGGTAACTAACGTAAATACAATCGTATTTGATAATAACAGTGGATTTAATATATCTGATGAAGGAAGCGGAGAAGTATTTGTTGACTTAGGATCTACTTTCAACCCATGGTATGTGAATGGGCAAACTACACTGAAAGCAGATGGTGAAGAACCAATTGAATTTATTGCTGGTGCAGGTATTGCGATTACAACCAAGGCAGTAGCATCTGCTGGAATTGGAACAACCTTCTCTAAAGCAATTACGATTTCAAACGTTGGTGTTCAGGGTGCTACTGGTGCTCAAGGTATTCAAGGTATCCAGGGTACTGATGCTTCTGGTGTAGCAGCACAAGGTGAAACTGGTACTCAAGGTGCTACGGGTACTCAAGGTACACAAGGAACACAAGGTCTAGATGCATCAGCCGTAGCATCTCAAGGTACTCAGGGTATTCAAGGTATACAGGGTATTCAGGGTATCCAGGGTCTAGATGCATCTGCTG
>Ga0209645_1000980_pt1 | contig 14591 bp, 18 predicted proteins | sample ETNvirenome_6_30_FD_184070 | JGI IMG/M metagenome (GOLD analysis project Ga0209645, IMG submission 184070) | Marine viral communities from the Pacific Ocean - ETNP_6_30 (SPAdes) (version 2) | ecosystem: Environmental > Aquatic > Marine > Oceanic | place: Pacific Ocean | collected 2013-06-19
GCGTTACCTCCAAAAGTGATGGTCCTTGTCTTGAGTTCGTTCGACTCAGAAACTACAAGCTCGAGCTCGGTGCCATTACCAATAGCAGTGGCATTGTCAGTAAGAGTTGCAGTAATCGTTCCGTGCGTCGTGTCGGCGCCGTCAACGTGGACTTTTTTCCATGAAGCCATGAGGAGTTCTTGTTTGTGGTGTTAAAGATAGTGATTAGGAGCTTACTCCAAAATACAAGTTGTCTGAGTCGTCGGCGTACATGCCACCCTCGAAAGCTGTGGGGGGAGTACTGAACCTTTTGAACTGAACCGTGCCGTCGAGATTGACCTTGCCAGTTCCGTTAGGAGTGAACGTAATGTCCCCGTTGCTGACGGAGACGATGCTGTTGCCATTGACGTCAAGGCTGCCACCGAGTTGAGGGGTAGTGTCGTCGACCACCTCAAAGCTCCCGCTGACCGTCCCCAGCTCAGACCAGTTGCTGGCGTCCGTCCAGCCACCGCCCTGATACACAAACGCCTGTGGCGTAGTGGTACCCACGATGGCAAGGAAGCCCGTAGCCTGAAGGTTCGTGGACAGCGCATCCCGCTCCGACGTGTCGTCGAAGAATCCGAAGCCCTTGACCTGATTACCGGTGGCGTCGAGGATAGGAGCATTCGCATTGTTGTGTGATACTGGTCCGGGAAAAATTGGCATTAGAACTTAATCGTCAGGACCTGACCGGTACTGAAAGCATCGTCATAGGTGCTTCGATAGAACCGGTAAGATGTGGTTACTCCATAGTCGTTGGTTAAATTCTTGTCTACTGGGGATTCAAAGTCCGAGAGTACGTCGGTGGCACCGAGCTGGATTTCACTCAAGTTCCCGAAAGAAACAGGGTAAGCAATCCAAGTGTAGTTGCTCGCAGTATCCATGCCCGACGTAGCGGTGACGGTAAAGTTCGACTCACTCCGAAGTGCATCAGAGGCCGTGGTCATACCATCAAACAAAGTCTGCGCTGCGGCGTCGTCAGCCAAGGCCGTAGTCGTAGAGCTGCCCACCCGTACCCGATGCAGCCATTCGAACTTGATGCCCCCGCTCGTGAGCGTAAGGTCAGGCTCGTTAGCGCCACCATCGTCAACCACCGAAGCCTTGTAGGTTACGCTGGTAATAGTGCCGGGGTCTTGGGTGTCAGAAGAAGCCAAGGTCTTCGTGCCGGTCGTATCGCTGAGGCCGGCCTCGACTTCAGAACTGCCGCGAAGGAACTTGACAGAGTCGTCCGTAGTCTGACTGCTATCACCCACAGTGATGCGGAAGGCATCGACGCGGACACCACGACCAATCTCCAAGGTTTCGTTAGAGGTGACCTCAGAGGAGCTGACGGGGTAGGTGCCGTCGGTGTTTTGCAAGGCACGGCTAATACCAGTCAGCGTAATGGTGGTGCGGTTGTACTTCTCCAGAATCTGACGGAGCACAGACTCGATGCTGGTGCCGGCAGAGAAAGAGGTGACGTGAGTAAAGGCGCCGTCCGTATTTGACACAGTAATGTCCGCAGCGAGATTGACGTCAGCAGCATCAGAGATGGAAGATGCCACCAGAGCCGTGGGCTGCACAGTAATCACATTCTGCGTAGTCGGCAGAGTGATGGCAATCTTGTTATCGGAGCCGTTGACAATCTCTACGTTCATCACACAGTCACGTCTTCATTCACAACAAAAAGTCCGGATAGCCACGTCTGCACTTCAGACGAAGAGTTGGTGGCTTCGATGTCATACACATACATGCCAGATGCCACAGCCTTCATGTTGGTTGCGCTGGCAGTAAAAGTCAGGGTATTGCTATCCGTTCCGCTCACTGCGCTGGAGACGTACTTGCTTCCGCTGGAGTCGTCTTCGGTAGACAGGATGATGGTAGCATCATCGTCGGCATAGGCCGTGTCGGAGGTGTCGGTGGTCCGGACCTCAAACTTGAAGTCGCTGTACGAGCTCAAGTCCACAGCGGTACCCGAGTCGTCCTTTACCGTAAGGGTAACCTTCAAGGTGTCACCACGGCGACAGGTGATGTCCACCCGCTTCGATACATCAAGGTTTAGTTTACTCGACATTGTTCAGCATTTCATCAATTACCTGCTGGTTGTTTTGACCAGCCTCTTCCTCCAGCTCTCCGCGCTGGCCCTGCCTCTGTGAGATGAGCTTGCTTTGCTCCACGGCTTGCTTCTCCACGCGGGTATCCTTGCGGTCCTCCTTGAGCACCTCAATCTTCTCGCGGAAGTTCTGCTCCTCCTCTCGGAATCCGAGGGTAGCTTGAGCACGAATCATCTCAATCTCCTTCTTCATCTCGTGCATCGCAGCAGCGACCTGCACTTCGACCTGACCCTTGAGCTGAATCTTCTGAGCCTCGAGCTGCGCTTTCATCTGCTCCTCTTGCATCCGTGCTTGCGCACTGGCTTGAGCAGACTGGGCGTCAGCCTGAGACTTGGCTTGCATCATTTGCTGCTGCTGCTGCATTTGCAGTTGCATACGCCGCTTACGGCGCACCACCAGCAGACGCTCGGCTTGGTCGATGTCTTTGAGTTGTCGGATAGCAATAGCATCTTCTATATCTAATTGTTGTTGTGCCAGAGATTGTTGGATGTTTTGTTCGAGGTACATCCGCTCCTCGTCACTCATATCCTTGACAACCCGGATGCCGTAGTTGTGCATCGGGAGGTCGGCGAATGAATTCAACACCTGCATACTGTACTGCCCCAGAGCCTTTTCGTAGACACGGTACAGAACAGACTCCTGCGGGATAATCTGCAAGCACTTGACGATGTCCGCACACACGCTCTGGTACAGGACCAAGGCGGCGTTCGTGATGTCATACAGCGCATTGTTGCCCGCAGCGAGGGCTTGTTGCCGCACACCCACCAAAGAGTCGCCCTTCGGGGTAGACGCGTCCATGACCTCGTTGACACCTGTGGCGTCGCGAATCATGCGCATGTAGTGGTTGTACAGATTGATATACTCGTTGATATTCCGGATGCTGTTAGGCAGCTCGCGGATGGGCGGGTTCTGAAATCCACCCTCGGGATTCTTGCTACGGTAGTAGAAGACACCCGTCTGCTCGTAGATGTCCTGAAGCTGCAACGGCTGCAGTTCACCACCCCGTCCGAGCTGGACGTTCTCCAGTCCCTCAATATCGATAATCAATCCATCAGGCTTCGCCTTGGCAATAGCCTGTTGAATCTTCAGGTGCGTGAGCTGAAGCTGGTCTGCAAATCCGATGACACTCGCCACCATGGACTTCGGTACCATCCGGCGCAGGTTCGTGCAAGCCACACTGTAAGACAACTTCGCCTTAGAGATATCGTGGATGTTCTTCGGTACGTTCTTCTTCGGGCCGTAGTTGAAGATGTGGTCGGTGCCCATGATGTAGCACCCGCCGTACACGGTCTCGTGCTCCATCTTCATCGGCTCGCGGTTGTATACGCTTTCCGTAGGAGGCTTGTAGTCCGGGCCCTTCATGTAGAACCCGACGTTGCCGTGCTTGGATTCCTTGCTCTCGTAGTAGACGCAATCCACGGAGATGAACTCGAAGTCGAGAACATCGATGAGGTAGTCGTCATACCCGTATGAGTACTTACGGGCGTTAGGGTCATAGCTGCGCGAAGAAAACGACGAGGTGTCGTTGTAGTTCTTGTGCATGACGCTCTCGGCCATCTTCTCGTAGTCCTCGTCAGATAGCTGCGTACCCGCTTGTCGCTTGAGCTCCTGAATAGAGATGCGCCGGATGTGACCAGCGTAGACCACGTCGGACATGTTTGGGTCCTCGGTGTAACTGTGGACGAAGTAGGTCGGGTCGACATACTGCTCCGTCAAGCCATAGTTCGGGTCGTTGTCTCGCTTCACTACGGCCATGCCACAGACCACAAGGTCCTCGACGCAGCGACGGTATACCTTTTGGTCAAACTCGTTCCAGTCCAGCGTTAGCGACGTGGCAAGCTGGGCAGCAATCTCAGAGGTCGTCTTCAGGTTCTGCTCAAGAAAAATCTCAGCCTCATCCGTCGTGTCGGGAAGTTGGGCTGGGTCAAAAGCGGGCTCCAGACCCAAAGCCTGAGCTTCTTCGTATACCTGCTTATTCTCGATAGCCGCCTCTACGTTTGCACGCTTCTCGTCCTTCTCGCCCTTGCTAACGGGGTCGATGGCTTCGACGCGAGGGTAAGGCTTGCGCGACAGGATGCGGTTGACCACCACCTTCACGAACTTCGGGACGATGGGGACCGGACTCCAATCCAAATTCAGCAACGTACCGTCCCCGTTGTTGGGGTCCAGAGAGTTGAGAATCTGCTTGTAGATAGAAGTATCTTGATTTCCGGACGCGTAGTCCCGGCTCTTCTCGAAGGAATACATTCTGCGGCGGAAGAGAGAGGACTGGTCCTCGCCCTTGCCCCACTGACCCTCTATCGCTTTGGCGTATTTTAGGCCATAGCTTTTCAGAGACTTCGAGAGCACATCTGCAAACGGGTCTGGAAAGTTTCCGTATTTGTTTTTGTTCCCGTTGTACATCATGGGATTAGGCTATGGCAAATATAATCATTGCTCACCGTCGTCTTTTGTTTGTCAGGCTTGGACCGTCGCCATTGAAACGGTAGCTCCTGAAGAACTGCTTTTCGTTGAAGTCGGTCTTCGGTTTTACCGGCTTGACATTTTGTGCAGCAAGAAGAGCCAAGCCAGAACTAATAGATAGGTCATACTTGGTTCGGTCGTTAATCTTAAAACCAACCCAGTCCTCAAGGGTTCGGTTGAAATACATGGCGCCGCAACCCTCTTCGTTGTACCCAACGTGGTTGTGGATGTACGCCTCGATGGCGTGAGCGTGAGCTTGAATTACGTCTTGACTATTTGACGGGATACCCTTGGTCTTGACATTAGCAGAACTATTCGGAGCACGCAGGTGTGCAGGGCGGTCGAGCACATACCCGTCGTAACCCCTTGACTCAAAGTACCTTACGATTCCGTATTTGTTGTTCTCTATTAGGAGAGGATAACCGTAGAACACAGCGGCCATCAGTACATCCTCATAGAAGATACTGGCAAGGTCTGGGCGGGAGGCGTACTCTGCGACGAAGTGATTCGACGGGCAGTCCTCTTGCATGTTGAATTTGTTGAAGAGGTGGCACGCGCCCTTAGAGCCGCGCTTGTCTACCGTTTGGTCAAGGTCATAGCTATCGACACCGCCAACACCGATGTGTGCGTTAGGGGGCACACGCCGTCCGCGCTCCTCCTTGTACTGACTCCTCATGTGTGCAGGAGGCATCCACGACAGATACCACCGGCCCTTGGCGTCGGGAGAGAACACAACGGTGCTATCGCGCACGCCAGAGTTCCAAACGAAGTTGCCGCGCACAACCGGGCTGGGGTACATGTTGTCGTTTAGCTCTATCTGCTCGTAAATCTTTCCGATGTTGAACAGGCTGCCCTCGACACTGTCACGGAACGCCTCGTCCGTCGTGTACGGAAACTGACGGATAAACTCGTTCATCTCCCGAGCGTCGCCTTTCAGGGCGTTTCTCTCGTTCTTCAAAAAAGTCTTAGACCCAAAGTAGATGAGGTCGCCATCGATTCCCTCCACGGGCTCGGCAGGGTCCTCAACAACAGGGTTGCCATACACGTCAAAGAAACCCTCAAGAGCTTCCTGCGCAGGGATGAAGATGCGATACAGACCACTGACGGTTCTGCCGTTAGCATTTCTTTGCAGCGGGTCGGAGTCTCGCCACAGGCCCTTATACTCCTTGCCCCCCTTGTCCATCGGATTGACGGTACTCCCCACCATGGCCTTACCAATAATCTTCCTACCCACAATCAGACAGGTCCTTTGGATACGCCACGCCTCACGGATGTCGGTGGGCTTCTCCCACTTGCCAGCCTCGTCGAGGTACAGCATGTGTAGCTTCTCACCGTCGTAGGCGTTGTTGGTGGTGTTGCGGTGGTTGATGACCGTGTTCAAGGCGTCGCCCTTGTAGCTGGTCTTGTTGTTCTTGGTAATCCTTTTTGACGGTTCACGGAACGCCAGCTCCACACGGGGGTTGGTAGTACCGTCCTGAATCGGCTTGAAGAAGAATGGGTAGGAGCGAAACATCGCAACCACCTTCTTCATGAAGATGTTTTCCTGAGCGTCCTTACCCGTCTTACTTTGGATGCCCAGCAGTTTGTCCTTGACTTGAGTACCTTCGTCAAGCAGAGCTGAACTACACATGTTCGTGTAGCCACTACGTCGGCACTTCGTATAGAGCTGACCCATACATCGGGGGTCCGCCTCACACGCTGCCATATGGAGATACAGCTCCCGTTGAAAGGAGAGGTAGTCTGGGTATCCAATGTCCATCTTGGTCCACTGGAGCAGCATGTAGTGGCGCCCCGTTATGTATGTAGGTACGCCATTGTTGAGAAACCAAAGGCCCTCACGCCGACGACGAAACTCCTCCTCGATATACGGACGGAACTTGGCCCGAAACTCGTTTGGGGCTTCCATCCACTCATCCATACTCCGAACCCGACGTATCTCGTCAGGAGCAGCAAGCCTCTCCCATCTCTGGTCAGCTTGTGGCTTGCCATAGCCGACCATACGTTCAACGGGCGGCATCTCAGGAAGCGCAATGTAGAGTCCGGCAACCTCGATAACCTCACCAAGTGAGCCCCGGGGACAGATAGAGATAACCTCCTCATCGTAACCCTCCAGCTTTTTCAGCATCACTTACTGAAACGTTCTGCGAAGCCACCTGAATAATCCTTTTGCTCCTCGATAGAGCCTTTCTCACTCAAGTCTTTGACCATCTGCTCCAGACGCTGTCGCTCGACCAGAAGTTCCTTGCAGTCAATCGCGGTCTGCTTTACGGACTGAAGCTCCGCCTTGCGGGCAGAGCCTGTGGCGTCAGGGTCAACAGGCTTGGCAACCTCCTTAATCATGTTGTCAATGGCCTTCTCCATAGAAGACATCAGCCTCTCGGCAGCTTCGATGGTGCTGTACTTACGCTTCGACATACATCAGGTCTTCATCGCGCATGCGGTACACCTTCTTACCGTCGTCGAGCTCCATCTCATAATCGGAGTTTTTTGAGTAGCAGACTACATCGCCAACCTTAACGCCTTGACGCTCCAGCTCCGGAGTGGTACTCATGAGCTTGGCCTTGTTGTCGGGCTTGCGATTGAAACCGATGTCGACGATGATACCGCTATCGCTGTACTCATAGTCATCAGACTTCTCTGGTGGCTCCAAGAAAATCCAACCGCCCAGCATATTGATATCTCCACCACCATCGCGATACGCAATGGCGTGACAGGCAACAGACGTGTCCGGGGAATACATCACCAGATACAAATCCTCCCCCAGATGCAAGGAGGAGTTCATGATGACGTGATGGTGGAAGAACAAGATGTCGCCCTCTACAGCACCCGTATAGTGCTTAGTTGGTGCGGCGACGATTTCGCCATAGGGGATACGGTGCTGGTGCTCGTTGAACTTACTTTCCAAGTAGAGCTCCTTGTCCCCGACCTTGATGGTGTTCTTGTATTTCTTGTCTATCCTAACAATGAAGTGGTTCAGTGCTTTCATTCAAAATTGCAATCGTATTCTACTACCACGGGGACATTCTCTACCGACTTCCAGATGTAGGTAGAGTCCTCGTCTTGGATATAAATATTGAACTTCCTGACGTTATGTGCAAAGAGAGCGGACTCGTCTTCTTCAATCAAGCACACGCGGGAAGAGCCGGCCTTCATGCCGACGAAATAAGCCATGGCGTCCTTGGGGTTAGGACCCACGACAATCTTACGAATTACGTTCATCTCAATTTAGGGATGCCTGAAACGTCAAGCCGTCGCTATCGTCTTCAGTTTCAATAAGGTATGCCTCTCTCTGAAGGTATTGAATCTCGTCAAACTCATCGTCGTTGCGGACGTTCCAAGAGTAGCCCATTTGCCAATGGTGCTCCGTCTCAGTGGACTCATCACTCATCATACCAAAGGAAGCGAGATAGGCGACTTCTTCCTCGGCGCTGTACTTCTTGATAATCTCCTCCAGCTCATTGAACAGTTCGCGGACTTCCCCGAACATCGTCTTCTTCAAAATATCATCCATGGTTTAGCTGGTTGCGAAAATAGCAGGACTACCAATCGTACCTGACGTAAAGAGAGTTCCGTGAACAAACCACGTCGTAGCGTCTTGACAAACGAAGTGCAAAACGTCGCCAAAACCACCACCGGTGGTCGTTGAGTCACTATCAATATTGATGACCGAGGATGTCGTGGTAGAGGCGGTATCCACTGCATGAGCACTGGAGCCAGACTCCATCAGTACAATCCGACCCTTAAGGTGGTCGCCAGAGTTCGCTTTGATTTTTGTCGCACTCGTAGACTTGGCTTTAATCTGAATAGACAGATACAAGCCCTCAGCCGCAGGGGGAAGGGTAATCTCTCCACCTGACGCGAGGTCGGACAGGTCCAGTAAAACGTGGGCACCAGAAACTGATGATGGATTTAGGCCAACGTTTGAAGAGGTAGGCGCCACCGTAGAGACCGCTCTGTTTGTGCTCTCAATCGTGATAGTATCAGACGCCGCATCTCCGCTAATCTGAATGTTATTGCCAGTGTCAAACGTAATGTCCGTATCAGCCGCTGCATTATCTGTGAAGCGAACCACTCCATTGCTGGAGCCCCCGTTCACCGCGATAGTTGCAACTGCAGTGATGGCAGAGGGAATCTCACGATACCCGACTGACTTCGACGTGCTGTTCCAAACCAAAGTCTTAGTTTGAGAGACTTCGGAAACGTTCTCAATCTGGAGAGCGTCGGCTTTGACTGTAGTGGTGGAGAGCTGAAGAGCCGTGGACGTATTCTCTCCCGTGGTAACACGCTCAAGGGAAGCGTCAACAGCCGCGTTGTTGAGCAGTTTCAGCAGCCCGGTGTAGGTGTCCTTAATTTTCGTACCGGAAAGTGTAGGCATACGACAAATATAAAGATGAGTAGAAAGCACTCCGGGAGGCGCATGCGCGACTTCTCATACTTAAACGAGAAATACATTCATAGGAACTACCTGAAGTACCTCAAGCTCGCCGCGAGAGAGGCTGTAGACAGGTACGACCTAACCCTGAATGAGATTATGGTACTCTTCTTCCTCTACGACCTTGAGTTCTTTACCATCAAGTACGCAGCAGAAGCCCTGTTCCAGAACCAGAAGAAGTTCGGGGACAGAATCATATACCCTTTACAGACAAAGGGTTACATAGAAAAGGCGTACACAAGAACAGACTCACGCAATATCACGGGGGAATCTGCGTTGTTCTATCAGGAGACCCGGAAGAACTATCGTAACCGGTACTGCCTATCAAACAAAGCGAGACTAACAGTACAGCGCATCTACAGAAAACTCGAAGGAGACGAACCTATAAACTTAGAAGAATGAACTACATCAAGATTACCCTCCGCGCCATCATCGGCATCCTCAGCATCTTCGCTGCCCTGCAAGCCACCGCTCAATGCGGCCACACCTTCCACAAGGACGACTACTCTACGTTCGACTTTGAGTACAGAATCATCAGTCCGACTGGTAAACTCGTGTACGAACAAGAGTCCTTCGATGAGGACTACATCCTGTTCCAAACCTGCGACGGCAACATCCACCACATCTGGTTTTACGTCGACGGCATTTTGGAAGACCACTACGTTATCCAACGTGTAGAAACAGACTACGCCATCACCCACGAAGGCAACAGCGTAGTCAAGTCGTCGGATTTTCTGGCTTACTGACCAGAGCGGGCGCCACGAATCTCTTTGGCGGTGTCCCTCATGTATTGGTTCTGTCCGGAGTAAGACCACTGACCCTTCGCCTTATCGAAGCGATAGCCGGCTTTCTTAACTCCCTGCTGAACGAAAGAGTTCACGTTGAACTTGGGGCTTTCAGCCCGGATGGCCTTGGTGAAGTCCTGCGATGAAACCTGCTTGCCGTCAATCATGAACTTCATCCGCATAGCAGACTTTGGGTCCTTGGGGTTGATGGCTTCAGGAATCACGCGGTAACGATTCGGGTCAGGGGTTTTGGTCCCGTTCTCTGCCTTCATCATCTTTCCGCCGTAGGCCATCTTACCGTACTTGCCTCCGCCCATCATCTTGCCCTTGCCGTCAGCGGCGTAGAAGGGAACCATCTTCCCATCCTTGCCCTTGACCATTTTAAGACCGGCTTTTCCTTTGAGCTTGTCGAGGCGAGCCTGAAGGCGTCCAGCTTTCTTTGCGGCACGAGCACCCTTACGCCCGGCTTTCTTGGCTGCCTTCTCTCGCTGGATGCGCTCATACTCCTTCCGCTGGGCTGCGCGTCCTGCGCTCTCAGCTTTGAAAGTAGAGCCCCCGCGCTGCGCGTCTCGTTTAGCGTCACGAGCATTCTTGGTGTTGGCTTTCTTCGTGGCACGAACCTCCTTCTTGGACTTGGGCGCTGCAGCCGCTGCGGGTGACGGGGAAGTTCCACGCAACTTGAGCGTGGGCTTCTTTCCGCTGGACACCGTAGCAGTCTTCTTAGCTACTGTCTGGGGACGCTTCCCCTCCATAGCAGCCTTGTGCTGCTCTTTGGTCTCGCCCTTCTTCCGGGTACCGTAAGTCTTCCCGTCCATGCTGAACGTCATCTTACCCCGGCGACGAGCCTCAGCGAATGCTTTGTTGAAAGCAGCACGCTTTCGACGCGCATCATCTGCAGCCTGACCAGCCATTCCTGCGCGGCGGGCTGCGGCGGTATTTGAATCGCGTTCTGAACGAGCGGTACGCTCGATGCTTTCGTCAATGTCTGCTTCAGTTACTCCGCCCAGCTCTTCACGAGATTCACGCTGACGACGGTTAGATTCTTCGGCTCGGCGTTGGCGCTCTCGACGAGCTTCTACACGCTCACGCCGTTGACGTTCTTGGGTTTCAGCCGCGTTACGAGCGCGGGGCCCACCACTACGAACATCTTGCTCGGTCGTGCGGCGGCGGTTATTAGGTGGTTGTGCCATGATGCGAATTTAACGATTATCGTTTTGACTTTTCTACGCGGCCTTTGAGATAGGCAATTTCAGTATGAAGTTCCCCAATCATCTCGATGAGCTTGAGGTTTTGAGAGTGCAGCTCTTTCACTGTGCCTTCCAGCTCAGTGATGCGGTCGAACAGCCGGAGAATGAGTTTGGTTTTGTTGAACATAGGGAACATGTCATCGAAGGTCTGTGTCGTGCTTGCGAGAACCACGGATATAACTGTTGACTCGGCCCATGGCCCATGCGGCCATCGATGCGCCGGTACGGGAACCGCCTGAGAGGTAGGCGCCCTGTCCTCGCTTGTACACTTTCTTGAGTGTAGACAGAGAGATTCCCGAAGATTTTGCTTTTGCTGCGAGGCCGCCGGGAGTCTTTGCCCCCTTCTTGGCTGTCATGGTGCGGCGCTTGAAGTAGCTATCGGGGAGCTTCTTTCCCTTTTTGTACGCCTCCTTCCCTTCCTTGATGAGGTCCGCTTGGGCTTTCCTGCTGCGGGGCACCTTCTTCCCCTGCGCTGGGTCGGTGTACTTCTCAGGCAGACCGAATGCATAGGGGACTTTTCTTTTCGCCATTACAGTTTGTTTTTCGGAATGGGTTTGCTGTTGAGCATATCCTGCCGCTTGCGCTCGTTGCCTTTGATTTGCTTGAGTGCATCCTCACGGAGGCCGAGCAGGAGGTACGTCGTGGCGTACTTGCTCATGACGCTGTCGGGGATTTGCACTCCGGGGAACTCCTTCGCCATGATGCTTTGCATCTTCTTCTTGACAGAGGCTTTGGTGATGGGTTCTTTCGGCGGGTTCTTCAACCCGAGACCACCCACCATCTTCTTCCTTTTGTACTTATAGTACTTCTTCTGCTTCCCCAACTTGTTTTTCTTTTTGATGCGGTCTGCGTTCGCCCGCCCGTATGGTGAATCCAGCTCCATTCCAACTGTAGGATAGTTGGACTGCTTGAGAAACTTACCCGTGAAGGGGTTGACAGAGGCAAAGTGCTTGTAGTTGTCTGAGTTCGGGTCTTGGTCGATGATGCCCTCCTCGCCCCTGCGCACCAATCGCGCTTGCACCCGCTTGGCTGCCGGCATATTGAACCCCGTCATGTTGCCGTCCCCACGGCGGATGGCCCGAGAAACCTTTCTGTTGGGGATGAGCCCCTCGAGACCGGGCTTGACCCCGTACTTCTTGCGAATCTTCGCCTTCCTGCGTTCCTCGCGGTCCTTCTTAGCCATGGGTGACAGTCTTAAACTTGGCCTCCTTCACCGCTCCGGGGTGCGGCTTGTAGTTTCCCTCCATGAGGTAGTACCGACCACGCTCCTCCATCCAGTGATATCCTTTCGGGGGAGGCACAGACACCGTCTTCTTCTGTACGGTCAATCCTTTTCCTTTTTTAACAGGTCTCATGGGGTCTGACAAAGCTAATGACAATCCTCTTATAGGAATCTGTCGGGAGTTTGTAGGTGGGGATAGGGCACAGTGCGCCCCGATTCAGTTCTTAGAGCGAACTAAGTGAAGTGAGGAGCGTCAGCGACTGTCAGTTGAGCCACCGGTCGGGCCCCCCAAAGGCCCGAAGGAGGTGCGAACCTGTTTTCCTTCAGTGCGTAGCGAAGTTACAGGTTTTTTTTTACAAAATCAAGGGCATGTGGTGTAACGTGGGCATACGTCACCAAGCGCCTGACACTCAATACAGAATACTGTTGTATCGACGTTGAACAGCTCCCATTGCGCAGCGAACGTTGCCGCAAACCCAGACGCCTCTTCACAGTTTTTAACATATATGAGCTGGGATGTGACGTCAGATTGGGGTGCATACTGCCAAAGGGCGTACTGAGAGGGGTATGCCCTACAGATTACCTGTGTGTCCTCGAAGTCCTGCACACAGACGCAAGACGAAGAGACCAACATGACCGCAGCGAAGAGGTAGTACAGATTTCGTTCCATGGATTGCATCGGGAAAGTTCGCCAAAAGTTGCCAGAAACTCAGACCGGGGGGATTATGTGTGTGTGACGGCGGTTGACCGCGCGGACCGAAACCGATTCCAGCGGGGGTTGGGTAGGTCGTTTTTGCGACTGCCGCAGACTATTTAGCGTTTTTGCACTTGTTGGCTAAGTCAGCACAATATCCATCGATTCACCGACGAGGGGCGCCGACCGGCCCACCGACCGGGACCGAACCGGGAGCGGCAGCAGCCCGAAAGCCGGGGACACTCCCCTCCCCGCCATGGAGCCGGAGCCATATACCCCCAACCGGGAGTGTGCGCTCATTCACATTTTTTGGCTGAGTTGACACAATACGTTGCTCCACAGGCCGCATCAGGAGCGGCGCGGTATACGCGGCAAAAGGACATTTATTGCCCGTTTAACAATCGTTGATGTATAATATTAACAAGCCTTGTGACCGACGCATTTTAAGGCCATCTGAGGCACTTTCGGGGGTTGACTGGTACTACACCCTACCCCAATTCGAGATATACAAATGTCGGGCGAATGATGCTTTTTCGTCGACCAATCGGCGTTATTCTTCGACGACGGCGTTTAAAATGTCAAATTTTAAGCCAAAATAGGTTTCGTTGTGATTTTAGTCTGGCGTATACCCTGATTCGTCGTGCCTATTCGACTATTCGTCTAAAAGTTGCATTTCGGCTTGTTTTTGTGGATTGGGCGTTGTAGTGGCGTGCGCGTGGTTCCTGTATATGCAGGGTGCGCCCCTGACCGGGCGGAGAGGCAAATGCAAAAATCTGTTAACGACAGAATAAAACAGACCTGACTGGCGTCTATAGAGCAGAGCGGACAACAAACCCCCCCGCCGAAAACAATACACATTATGGAGCAAGTCACTGCCCAACTCAAGCTCGCCACCAAGGCTACCGAAGCTCTCAAGAGCGTCAACATCGCAGACGACAACGTCACGTCCATCACCTTCGGTCAGTACGACACCTCAGTCCAACTCAAGGCTTGCCCCGAAGCCTACTCCTTCGTCAACGTGATGCAAGCCAAGCTCAAGCTCCGGATGCAGAACCAGCACGTCCACTCGTCCGGCACCTACGACTTCGTGATGACCCACTACAAGACGTCGACGCAGTTGGCGCTGACTATCACCATCGGCACCCCCGTCAAGAAGTGAACCCCAACCCAAACCCCAACACCCTCAGAGACATGAGCATGAAAAGCCCTCACCTCCGCGTTGTCAACGCCACCTACACCGTCAAGACCATCAGCAATGTGGTCCTCACCTCCGGACAAGTCCTCGACAAAGCCAAGAACGTCGAGATGCGAGTCACCGTCGGACTCCGAGACGAGAGCTACGGCTACTTCGAAGTCTACGACATCGCCTCGGACGGCGACCGGTTCTACGCCGAAGGCGGCCTGTGGTTCGACAAGGACCGGAAGCTGGTCGACTACGACGGGTGCGGTGAACTGCCCACCATCGTGAGCATCCTCATCCGCGACGAGATGGCGGACCTGAAGATGGACATGAGCTACGCCCTCGACGACGAGGTCGGCACCGAGAAGACGATGCTCTACGACCTGTTCGAGTACGAGGTCCCGGAGACCGGATTCCGAAGCACCGAGTACAAGGTTGCCCTCGAAGCCGCCCACGA
>Ga0209645_1000981_pt1 | contig 14572 bp, 16 predicted proteins | sample ETNvirenome_6_30_FD_184070 | JGI IMG/M metagenome (GOLD analysis project Ga0209645, IMG submission 184070) | Marine viral communities from the Pacific Ocean - ETNP_6_30 (SPAdes) (version 2) | ecosystem: Environmental > Aquatic > Marine > Oceanic | place: Pacific Ocean | collected 2013-06-19
GTCAGGGTGGTAATCGCTACTACCGCCTGGTACGGAGCCTCTAAAATGAATCTCGTTACCAGACATAGACTTTGAGTTTTCGAGACCTCCGGTATCAGTTGTCGCAGCAATATCTGCTGTGTTTAAAAGCTTCCAAGGGGAATAATCCTGCGAACCATTTGTGGCGCGCGGAGGCTTAATGATCCTGGCAACATTTATTTCTGCTACTGGCATTTTAGAACGTCTCTACTGTACAATAAAGATCGGCTGAATCAATATCAACAGTATCTGCAACATCTGTCTTTGCAATTAGATAAAATGTTGTTGCCGCACTTGCTGTATCGACAAAAGGAAGCTGGATCGAGTAAGAAACAACACCAGTGGTATTGGTTGTTAGCCCCGTTGCGATTGTTGCCTCCGTATCTGGAAAAATAGTGTTGTCACCATCAGAATCGGTTGTTATTCTGATGGTAAGCTTGGAAGCGATGGTTCCAGATGTAGCGATTCCAGTTAACTTTATGACAAGATAATCTGGCTTAATGTACACAACCTCATCTGCCGCCTTGACTTGTAAAGTTGCTGCTTTTGCCGTGTTAAAGCTGTTTGAGACGTTAGTTGAATTAGTTGTTGTAAAACTAAGTTTCTTTAAAGAGTTTCTTGTTCTTGTAAATTTTCTAGAACCTACAGTGTATCTAAATGTTGATGGGTCTGCCATTTATAATCCCTCGCTCCTATAAATAGTGCTAGCCTACTAAATTCTTCCAGTTTTTACCACCGAGCGCCATGATGCCAGAGATGTCTACTCCTGCATCTCCGGGGTCTGTTCCACTAAGTGGGTTCCCCTTCTGCGGAGATCCCTGGCCTGGTGCTGGGGTCGTGCCCTCAAACAGATCAACACCACCATAAGCATCTGCTCCAATGGCTTCCATTAAGCGCTTGCGGTGCTCTGCCACCCTGTCAGATACAGATGGTGCTGGTGCCTGTGGAGTTTGCTTTTTCTTTGTACTGCGCTCAACTCTGGACTCCATAACTGGAGCCGGACTACTCAAGCCTTGCCTGACCTCTGCGATTACGTTAGATAAGATACCTTCTTCAAGAATGCTCTCTTTGATGCATTCCTTGATTAGTGGCTTTAGTAATGCTTTTAGTTCAGACTTTTTCATTTTACTTCCTTAAAATCTCGTTCATAAGAGAGTGTAGTTTGTTGTTTTTCTTGCCCTCGCCCAAACTTAGGCCAATAACAGGGATTTCGTAAGAAGACCTGCCTGTCACTGGCTTAATAAAGGCCCCTGGTGCTGATGGGTCGGAGACCACATCGAAGCAAATTAGATTGAAATCATCTTCTACAATCACATGCTTGCCCCTCTGTTTTACAGAACCTAAGCCTCTAGAGGATATTCCTATCCCACATGCAGACTCTGCGAGCGCCTTAAGCGTTCTACCAGAGGGTGTGTTTAGTACTTCTAGTTTACCCATTACGCTGTCGCCTTCCCACCAGACCTCTGTGATTAAGTGCGAAGCATTCTTCAACTCAATCACAGAGGAGTCTGGATGGTCTAACTCGCCCAACGCACGCCTGGTGTCGATGAGCTTTTGGTAATTGTTCATTTCGCGCTCAAGGATCTTTTTTGGATAAATTCTTCCATTACCGTTAGGAACATCAGCTGCCTGAATCTTACCGGTCATATAGAAGGTCTTACCCTCCGCCATTCTTTTCTTTTCCGCCTCTGTGAGATAGTCGGGACAAACTCCACCATCACAAAGAGCAAAATATTCTGTTAGCAATCCTTTAGACATAATAACAACTCCTTAAAGTGCGGGCACAACCCGCCCGAGTTTCGACCCGGAACAACAACGTGCAACGGGACGTAGGTACCAACTACGTCTCGCGGTTTTGCACAGCGACATATCTCACCCCCTCGTCTTGGATTAACATGCTTAACATATAAGAAGTCCCTGATCCTACGCAGCCACAAATTAGAAAATTGGCGACTGTATAGTCAAAAGTAAATAGTTCAGTCCACTTGTTAATGGCAAATAAAAACCAACCTGCGTGGAAACCAAAACATAAAGTACAGTTAAATAACTTACCAAAACCACCTAACCATTCCTTACTTGGCCTTATTCTGTTGAATATACTAGCATATACTACGAGATAAGTCAAGCCATAACAAGCAAGCACAAACCAAATTAATTCCATTATTCTTCCTTATTCTCCAGAATGTAGCTCATCCAATATGGGCTTCTGTAGTAACCTGGAACAATTGAGCCCTTCTGCTTATCTTGTGGCACCTCGCCAAGCTCTGTAGATTCCTCGTCACTTGGGTCTGTCATTCTATCCGCCACTAGGTCTTCATAGTCCTGCCCATATTCAAAGTATGGGCGCTCGCTTTCTATCCACTTAGATATTGCCAACAAGACCAACTTAATGGGAGACTTTAGCTCATTGTCTAATATTGTGGATTCATATGAGTCCAAAGTAGAGCCACCTTGAATTGTGTTCCTATCGATTATGCCTAATCTAGAAAGCTCGGAAAATAGCCTGGTTGCGGCTCCATATGCAATATCTCCATTGACATCATCTTTTTTAAATGTAACAATCTTTTTTTGCTCTGGCATCAAAACGATGTCGACATCAGCATGGTCGTATATGATAATGTTTCCATCGAAAGACTTCTTTGCCTTTAAGGTAAATGAACTAACAACTTCATTGTTGTCCACAACCTTTAGCTTTAAGCTCTTTTCGGAATCTGTGTAGGAAACACGTACTTTAGGCATCTACTCTATCTCCGACTCTAGGGACTGTACTTTCAAGATAGTCTTAATCATGTTATCGTTGATCGACTGCTGCTTGAAACTTTCTAGGATATCTAGTATTTGCTTGTTTTTGTTTGAAAGAGACTCGTCAAGCAACACCTCCTTTTTATTTTGGAGGTTTACGATAGAACTCTTTAGCCTGGAAATCTCTTCGTTTATGTAAACTTTAAACTCCACTGCCGTTTCTGGAGATAGTGTAACATATCTAGATAAAAGTATCTTTTGATTTTCGTTTAAGGTATCGCCGTACTTTTCATTAAACTTGTTGACAAACATCTTGTATGTAATGTTGTCAATGGGCTTCATGTGTTGCTGCTTGGTTTTAGGCATTATCATTTTTTCAATAACAGCCTTTTCAAGCATAATTCTTTTGTTTATTGGGGTTTTGTCGCTGAACATCTGATTTATTGTTGCTAACGACTTATAGTTTGAAATAAAGTTCCTAAAGATATCTTTTGTTAAATCCTTGTTTACCTTGCCAATAACCTCGGATTGTTCATCGTATATTTCTTTTGGAGAAAGAGTGTGGTATACTCTCTTCACTTCAGAGAGAATTCTTTCTGCAGTATCTGCCTCCACCTCACTTGTGGAGACAATCGTCTGGTATAATTCAAGCTCTTTGCCTAAAACAGAATTTGTATTAAAATGCTCTTTGAGTATAGAAGATATTATACTCTGTCCGGACTTATCAGAACGAAGAGAGGCTTTCGTTAGTTCCTTAACCAGGGCCTCGTAAAGAAAAGCTGTGTTTCTTTTTTTATTGTGCTTCATTGCTCTTTTGCTCCGTGATGTTGTCTAATTCTTCTATTAATCTTTGAGTCTCAAAAGAAACATTCAATATACTTTGTTCTTGCAAGAACTCTCTATCATCATAATTAGTTTTATTTTCGTAAACACCACCCTTAGTTAAGCTATCTAGGCTATCATGACCGTATGCTCCAGGGAAAGCCCCTCTCTTTGTGTTGCCATTAACAGACTCAGGATTTGCTGCACGTTTTAGGTTTTTCCCAATCCCGGCAGTTCGTCTTCCATCATCTTCCTTCATATCGTCACGCTTGCCAGGAGTTGCGAGAAGTGGACTTGGCCCTTCATCGCCAGCGCCTTCTGGCTCTCCTGTCGGAAGCTCTAGGTCTGGCGCTCCTTCTAGTCCAGGGGGCTCAAGGGTTGGCTCACCGGCACCAGGTAGACCTTCGCCTCCCTCGATCCCTGTAGCTATGTCTTCCATACCTGGCATGCCCGCTGCCATTGCAGCAGCTGCTTGACCAGCTATCTCGCCAACAGCATTAAGCTCTGCTTCGAATTTACGATCGTAGTACATCTCCCTGCTGTTGCGCTCGATATCCTCTTCAGATAGACCAAAGATATGCTGAGAAATCCATCGCTTGGAGAAGTATCCATCTGATGCATTTGAAGCAACCGAGAACTTCTGGTTCCAATGCTCAAGTTCTTGTATTTCTGCAATCTTTGAGGGATTATTCAGCGAAAGTGTGAAGTTGATTAGGTCATCCCCTCTGAACCCTAGAGTGTGAAGGTGAACAATACCAATCTTCTCAAGCTCTGTAATCAGGGGTCTTTGAAGTCTTTGCACTGTTCTTGCGAATCGAACATCTTTCATCGCCAAGGTTGTTTTGTCTTCAGTGCCGCCCTCACCTTGTGTGAGGTAAGCGGCTGGAATTTTCAAAGCAGAAAACAGCTTGTCTCTCAAATACTTAACATCGTCAATGTCGTGATTTCGGTTGTCTCCCCCTACATCTTGGATCTCTGCGAACCTTGTGCCGCCACGAACAGGGATGTAATAATCCTCCTCAATGCTCATTGGGTTGTAACGCAAGTCAACACGACCAGTGTTTTGGTTGACTACTTGGTTTCTCTTCATCGCAGTAATAACTCTTTGCATGTACTGCTCCACATCTTGAGGCGGGATGTTGCCAACATCAACATAGAAAGCTTTTCTAGCTGGTGCTCTGACTATACGATACGCCATCATGGCGTCTTCCATGAGAGTAAGTTGACGCCATATACGGCGTGCGGGTTCTAAAACAGAGGTGCCATATGGATGATACTTGTCATTGCCAAGTACTCTGAAGTGGGCGACCTGCCAATTCTCAAATGTCATCCCGGCAGCATTCCACTGGAACTGTACGTAGTTTGGATTTGTCTTGTCTTCTCCCTCTAAACGCTCTACTTCGTTTGGCGGCAGCCCAATCGCGTGCTTGACACCAAAGGTTTCATCAATGTCTAGGTACAAAAAGAAATCACCGTACTTGCACATTGTCCTTGCCCACCCAAAAAGATTGAACTTGACATTAAGAATATCGTTATATAAGCTATGAAGTATAGCCTTAATCTCCTCGTTGGGACATCTTATTGTTAGCATGTCTGCCAAAATAGAAGAGGTTGTCATTTCGTCTGCATATATATCAAGCGCAGAGGCAATTTCTGGCATGTACTCCATTTGATCAGAGTCAACGTATCTTTCAGTTCGATTCTGGTTTGCCATGTAGTTTGAATTCATGGACTCAAACGGGTTATAGTGTGATCTCTTGAATTCCTGGCCGCTTGCAGAACGGAACATATTTCCGTACTTGTCTAACTGCTGCTTCCTAATTCTACGACCAGCTTGAGTTCTGCGTCCCACAATAGGACCAGAAAACAATCTTGTTAATGTTTTATATAAATCCGATGTAGGATTTCTAGGATTCTTCGGATCGTCAGCCATCTATTACCCCTTCATTAGCCACATGTAATGTTTTGCTTTTTCGACTTCTTTAGCAAGTTTATTATCTAACCTATTATGCCCTAACATGCCAGGAATTGTTGTATCAAATTTTCTGTTTGATGCCACTAAGGCATTGAAAAATGCTTCTGTGTACTGTTGCTCTTTCTCGTTCGCTGTTAGTGCAGTATCTCTAACCCAACATGCAATAGCAAAAGACATAACTAAATCATCATTATATCCTTTCATTGCTTGGGCTTTTCCGTTTCTCCATATAAATGTGCTCATTTCGTTCACTAAACGACTAGAGTGTAAAATAATTAGTTTATTTCTTATGAACTCTTCCATTTTTGCCACAATCAATGGCCTTGTCTTGACCGTTGTGGAGAATCCTGGGACTGAACTGTCTCTTGTGTAAGCCACTTGTTGTTCTATGTATTCGTGACTTCCTTTCAGTGAGTAGTATAGCCTGGTGTACCCTAGAAGCTCAAGCTTCTCTAAGACAGAAATTCCTATGCCTATGTTCTCTACGACCAGCAGCGCATCCCCATACTCTTTGCCCACCTGATAGAGAATGTTAGAATACATATCAAGAGATGGCTTGCCTTGGTATTCGGCCACCTGCTCCATTGTGGAAATCTTAAAAACATGAAACGCAGAACTATCCTTACCGTCACCTCTAGCAACGTCAGCAACAATTAGATAATCTTCGTTTGGCTTCTTCTCTTCCCAGATCCAATAGTTTCTATCAAAACCAGTTCTATAATTTGGATCTCTGACAAACTGCTTGACAATGGCAATATCATCCGGATGGATGACAGTTTCACCTGACGTGTTAAAGTTACACTCTAGCTCTTGAGCAATCTGCCTACGAGACATGTTTCTTGTTTCTTTTTCAAACCATATCTTGTCTCTCTCTGGGTGGACATCCCAAGGAAGGTTTGAAGCAAAGAAATCGTTCTCCCCTTCCTCTGCGTTTATGTAGGTCTTATGAAACCAGTTTCCGACACCGTTCGGTGTAGACAAAGCGATGCATCGTCCACCAGTTGACAGAGTGGGGTAAAGGCCAGTCCATAGCTCGTCTAGTCCGTCTACGTGGGCAGCCTCGTCAACTACAAGAAGGGACAGGGCTTCAGAACGACCAGCGTCACCAGAGGTTGAACCAGCCTTAATTTGTGACCCATTGCTTAACTCGAAAGACGATCTGTTGTCAATCTTGATATCAGCGATGCGTAGCCACTCAGGAAGGTTCTTCATTATGGCTTTCACCTTCTTTACTAAGTTTGTAGCTGTGGCGAACTTGGTGGCAATTACAAGAACATTTTTGTCCCTATGAAATAGCAATAGCCAAACAACATAGGCCGCAACAATCGTAGAGAGACCTAGCTGCCTGGCCTTCAGTATGATGTTAAAGCGATGATCATTGAAGTTTTGCAGCATGTCATCCTGATACGGATAGGTCCTAAATGGAATAAGGCCGTCGATTGGATGAGATATCCTGCAGTAGTTATTAATAAAGTAAGCCGGGTCCTTGCCCGACTTCACTATCTCAGCTAGTATTTGTTTCTTTGTTAGTCGGTAAGCCATAGCTTACTCTTTCTTGCGACTATCGTTTTCCGGCCTCTTGCCCATAAAGCCACCGTTGTCCAAGAAAGTTCTAAACTTAGTGTCCATGCGATCTTCGGAAGGAGACTTGACTTCCTCTACTTCTGCTATGGAGCCAATCTTGTACATTCTATGAGCCTGACACCATGTTCGGACGCGAGATGTATTCTGAACTAGAACTTCAACCTCGCCTTGCGGAGTAAGAGATAGGGTGTCTCCTGTGATTGCTTTGTATTCTTTTTTGAGAAACTTTGAGATATCGTTGATCATTGACTCTATCTCTGATTCAAACGGAGTTGAGTAGATATCCTTTAGCTTCACCTCGGCATGATAGGAGATCTTAAGCATAGGGCCATGGAAAGAGACACCAAAGCCATCCATAACACGCTTGTCGACCAGAGGGTTGCCCTCTTCTCTCTTAAGGCCAACCGCTCGCGCCTTGCCATCTGCAGAATATTCTTCCTTGTGGGCGCCGTCATAAGCATTAGCTGCTGCCTGCGAGATCCCTCTAATAATTTCTAAAGTAGTTGCCATTACTCATCTCCCTTTGGCGGACGCCACCCTGTTGACCACCTGTCTTCTCTACCATCAACCCATTGAACAAAACAATTATAGCAACAATCATACTTGTTCATATAGGCATCATCCTTTAAATTAAAGGAATAAGTTTCACAAACAGGGCAGTCTCTCCTCGTAGTCTCTCTATTAAGTAGTTTTTTAGAAATTAAAACACCATCGACTTCTTCTTTCTCTTCGCTTTCCTGATGTATGCGTTCCTTTTCTGCTATCTCTTTAATCTGCTCTTGGTAAGACTTCTCTTTTTCATCATCCCAATATTTTCTTGGATTGTCTATGGCCTCGGCCCCATACTTCTTTGCAATTGCTTGCTCTATTTTTGCTATTCTATTCAAGTCCTTCATTGCTTGCTCGCTAAGTGATAAGTGCCGAAACCAGCACCAAAACCAATTGCGATGCTTGTAGCGACTACAATTGGAATATTTAATTTTTTGTTTTTCTTGACTATTGTTCTTAGGGCTTCTATCTCTTCATCCCTGGTGTCTATCTCTATCTGGTATCGTTCTTCTATGCCTTGCTTTTCTATTTGTAGATTCTCTATCTCTAGGTTGTGGTCTAGCAGCATTTTATCCTTCTCAAAGGAACAAGCAGCATTTAATTCAACTGCGATAAACTCACTAAAAGTTAAGATCTTTGCCATAGCTTCATCGTCAAAGCAGGTTGCATCGAACTTAACTGCGCCCCCTCTCGGCACAAGAGAAAATCTACCTTCGTCTGCATAGGCAGCTAACGGAAACAACAGGATAGAAGCTAGTAAAACCTTATTCAACATGCTCAAAACCAAATTGAGTCTCAATCTTTAAGATGAACCCATCCGGATCTCCTCTTCGCAGATTGATTAACTCCACCTTTCTATCAGCTTTACTATTCTCTAGTTCTTCTATGTAATCTTGACGCTCGTTTTCTAGGATAGTTATTCTCTTTTTATACTCACTGAGAGCTTCGTCCTTCTTGACCACCTCTTTTTCATAACTGCTTTTTAGGCCTTCGATCCTCTGCTCATAGCTTTTAGTAGAGGCATCGTAAGCATGTACCAAGCCCTGGTGGTCTCTCCACCAAAGAACTGATACTGCCGCGATCAGAATCGCAATTAGCAATTCCTTCCAATAACTTTGAATTAACTGAAAAACACGGAGCATCAAGCACCCTTTAGCTTAACGATTGCGTCAATGACACTCTGGCCTCCGATATAGAGTGCCGAGATCATAACCCAATCACCACTTGTAAGAAAGCCCCCAGCTGCTAAACCTGTCGCTGTGGCCCACACTAGTAGCTTGCGTGAAAGAATCTTTTCCAGTCCCTTATCCACAAATGCTTTTGCCATTGTCATAGTACCTCCTATTTTTTATTAATCATCATAAGGCAATTCCCCAGTAGCCAGAAACTTATCAAAGACTTCGGACGGATTGTTGAACTTAGGATTAGCAAGTATATCGTTCAAAAGTCGAAGCACAGCTTTATCTCCGCCTACAAACTTTTCTCTCTCTTTCGGAGACATTTTGTCGACTTGCGTGCGTATAATAAGATGATTAATTAATCTAGTTTCGGGGTCACTTTGATCGGCCGTCATCAGTTCTGGGTCTGTAGTTCCGAGAACGTCTTCCTCAGAAAAATCGTCAGGATCGAGTCGCTTCCGACGAAGGTGAGGTGGGGTACTACGAAGGTCGTCCACCACATCCATTGTCGCTAGTTTAGAAGCTGCTTCTGGATCTTTTGGCAGGGTTGCTTCACGAAGAATCCTAGAAAGCTCCTGTTTGACCATTTCTTTTATACGTATCTTTGTCTTTTTCATAATAGTTCTCTCCCGTACACAATAATTAGTCTAAGAAGAAACAAAAGCATGGCCTTCTTTCCTCTCTATACTTATCTGCATATCGACACAGTCCTTTAAAGTTTCGAGGTGCGAAATAAGAAGAACAGTTTTGAATTGAGTCTTTACCATATCAAGTATCCTGGTAAACCCTTCCATGTTCTCTTCATCCAAAGCTGTGCCAGGCTCATCTAGAATAAAGATATCGCCCTTTGGGAGGTTGGAAACAGATAACATAGCTAGTCGTATAGCCATAGCTGCTATCGTCTTTTCAGCCCCAGATCCCATTTCAAGCGGCCTTGGGTCTTGCTCTGGGTGCTGAATAAATATATTTAACCTCTTGCCATCGTCTTCAAAGAACACAACAAAATCTACTATATTTAGCAGAAACTTGTGTATTTCTTCATTAATGACTGGAAGCTTGCTTTTGATAATTTCATAAGCAATACCATTGCTATGCATACACTTAGCGTAAAGGTCATAAGCTGAATACTCCTCTTGTAATGTTACTAGTTCTTGCTGCTGCTCTTGAAGATTCTCAATCTTCTGTTCAAGAGAGCCTAGCTTTTTATATAGTAGTTTGGCTTCGTTGTCTAGATTTTTCTTTTCTAGCTGCTTTGTGGCAAGAGCCGACTCTAATGTTTGCTTCTCTTGAATCAAAAGGCCCAAACCTTCAATCGCCTCCTTGTTTATATCATACTGCTTTTTCTTGTTGTCTAGCGCTTCTATCTCTGCCACTAGTCTAGTGATTATGGCTTTATTTCTGTCGATCGTGAGGATCGACTTCTCTAGGGCAGCCTTGTACTCTTTTCTTTTGGAAACAACTTTTTGGTACTTGTCCATCTTTTCTTGCGCCTCGTCTCCATCAAGTGCGCTGCGCTTTTCTTGTAACTTTTCTGTGTGTGACTGAAGCTTTGCGAGGTCTGCTTCGTTAGCTGGTATGTTAGCTTTTGCCACGTAGGCGTCCTTAATGAACTTGCAAGTAGGATATGTAGACCCGCAAGGTATCCCATCTAGAGTTGTAGCTTGCCTTTCATTCTGCTTCTTTTCCCTGGAAACTTCCCTGATTTTCTGCTGCACTTCTCCCAAAAGATCGTCTATCTTTGAGCACTTGTTAATTCTACTTTCATAAGAAGCAACATCAAACTCTTCGACATGATCGGCGAAAGCTTGGATAGCTACTTCATAGTTAGATATCTTCTTCTGCAATTCAGCCTGCTGATCTCTTACCGATATAAGCTGGTTCCTCTTGTCTTGAAGTTTCTTCTTCAGCATCACGATGTCGATAAGCTCTGTGGGCGTGGAATCAATCTTTACTTGCAAGGAAGCAATCTGCTTCCTATAGTCTTCAATTTTCTGCGACACAACCTTAATCTCTTCTTGTTTATCTGCATGATTAATCACGCACTCTTCTAGGTCGTAAAGTGCCTTATCTATGTCAGCGGCATAGTCTTTGCCCTCAAGCCTCTTAAGAGCACCCTTCAGGTCGGAGGAATCTGCTTTAGCTAGCTTGTACTTTTTATCAAACATTTCAAGGTCTAGAAACTTTCCAAAGATTTCCTTACGCTTTGTCGATCCTTCTCGAATAAAAGATAGCGAGTCAAGCTGTGAAGACATTGAGGTTAGTAAGAAGTCGTCAATTGTTCCAAACGTCTTACGTATCTCCTTATCTGTCTCGTTTCTTGTAAGGCTATTGTGGACGCCCTTAGAGCCGTCTACAGCGACACTGGTGAAGTTAACGTCTGTTCGTGCTTCTGTGATCTCGGAGCCCTTAGAGCGCCTTGTATACTTCTCAGAACGGCGGTTAATGTTCCAGACAGTTCCGTCATCGGTAACAAGCTCAAGTTCTCCAGATGCGTAGTCCTTATCAAAGTTAATTACATTAAGGTTCTTACGCTCATTCTTGGAAGTTGTGTTGAACATTGTGTAAAGAAAACTGTCGATTATGCTAGACTTGCCAGAATAGTTTTTACCAAAGATGCCAACAATCCCGTTAAGATTAGCGAAGTCTACTTCATTGTCCTCGCCATAGTTAAAGAGGTTATCAAACTTTAGGCTCTTAACCTTCCAATTGACATTTCGCAGAACTTCTTCCTTCTCTTCTGCCATTAGATTATACTTGTCGTTTAGTTCAAGGATTTTTGACATAACGGCAGGCTGCAGCTTGTAGTCCTCCAAGAATTCTTTGATTAGCCTTCTCTGGACTACAATATCTCTAAGATCGTCGTGCCCCATTTCGTCAATTGTTTGATCTGATACTCTGTTTTGGCTAATGTTCTTGTTTAGGAACGTAATGCTCTCTGGTCTAAACTTGTGCTGCGCTACGTCAACAGCCTTCTTCATATCCTCTAGACTAATGCTGTCATGTGAGACTAGCCTTACCCTCGCACCCTTCTGTATTTCAACCTCTGGTAGCTTGCCACTCTCTAGCTCTACGGTAACAAATGGCTTTGGATTCTTAAATGTCACCCTCTTGACATCGAAAGTGTTTTGGTCTTTTATGTCCCAAATAAGAATTCCCTTATCTTCTGTCTCGCCAAAGCCTTGCTGCACTGTCGAGCCTGCGTATCGAATCTTCCCCGCTTTATCCATAGCTTGCGGCTTATGGATATCCCCCAAGAAAGCATAATCAAATTCTTCAAAAATTGAAGCATCATGCTCTCCGTTTTCCATAACCCAGCCACTGTCCGTCTGGCAATTAGAGATTGCGCCATGATAAAGTGCAATATTAACATTATCGTAATTGGAAGGGTCTTGCCAGTTTTCTTCGTCAAATACCGACAGTACGTTTAGCGCAAACCCATCCCTTAGATACACCTCTTGAGAGTCCTTAAGTAGATGCAAGTTAGGGTGCTCTAGAGCTTCGACTATAGGAGTTAGTGCGTCAAGGCGGCCTGTGTTCTTTAGGTTTCCGTCATGGTTGCCAAGAATCACATATGTTGGCGCAATGGTTGCTAGGCTGCTAAGAAAATCAGAGCACATATCAACAAACTCTGGAGATATCTGTGTCTTTGTGTGAGCGATGTCGCCACAATGAATGATATAATCAACGTCCTCTTCAATGAGGGTGTCATATAGTTGCTCGAATACCTGAGTGTATTCTTTATGGTATCTAAGGTTTCTGATATGAGTATCAGCTATGTGTGCGAACTTCATAAATACTCCCGTGCTATAAGTTCATTAGTTTTTGAAATAAATGATTGTCAGAACTCATTCTATCTGCTTGTTCTTTTCTAGCCATAAGAACATCTCTTGGCATTTCAGCTATATCCTCATAGCCAGAGGTGTCTAGCGAATAGGTCTGAATATCGTAATCTATTAACTTGTTAATGATAGTAGAAGCCTTGGCTCTCGCATCATCGTCCAGAGCAACATAAACCCTTTGGTTGTGCCTGACAAGGGCTTGGAAAAGTTTTGAGTTTTCTCTTAAAGTTGAGCCTACAAGCGGGATAGCAGTGCCAATGGTATGTGCCCTAATCGCGTCGAACACTCCTTCAACAAGGATAATGTCCTTGTCCCAATCAAGATAAAGTTCGTTGAATATGATGTCCTTGTTTGTTCTTGGATTCTTATATTTCATCCAGTTGCGATTATATGTGCGAGCGATAAAGAAATTGGCATAGCCAGATAAGCCAAATGATGGAACAATAATCCTGCCTTTGTACTCCCCCTCGTCACAATAGCCAATCTTCCATCTAAGTATGTCTTCACTTGTTACTCCTCTTTTAATTAGGTAGTTGATGGCAGATTTGGCCCGTATATCTACGCCATTTGCTATTGGTTGAAAGCAGTCTGGCAAGCGGATAGTTTGCTCTGCGGGCTTTTCTTTTTCTTCAAAGAGGTTGTCAAATTCAGTTATCTCGACCTTACCAGACAAAGCTCTCCATTGCTGGACCTGGCTGAACGTCCCATGCTTTCTAATTACCTGGTAGATGTCGGTGCCCCTCTTGTCACAGACCCAGCATTTATATACATTCTTGTCGATATTGACAGAGAACTTCATCTTGTGGTGATTACAGTAGGGGCAATAAAAAAGATGCTCTTGGTTTGACTTACGAGATCTTCCAAGAACATCTTTTAGGATTTTCATTTTGTCATTCATGCTGTGAATGTATCATGGACACATCACAGCATCAAGAACTTTCTGACTTCTTGTTTTATGATGTCGAATAATTTATTTTCTCTTATTTCATTCTCTGGAGCTAAAAGAGCTTTATTCTCGTCAACAAAATCATTGCGAGCTTTTATGGCATCGCTATAAGCTTTTGCTAAAGTATAATAATTTCTATACAGTTGGCTTGTTCTATCCTGCCTCTTTGTAGTGTCTGCGGCGGCCCCTTCTGCTTCCGGCTCCTTTGCATTTCTAAAGTCCGCAGAAAACTTGGCTTTTAAGCGATTTGGCAAGGTTACTACAAAGGATTCCAACTCTCTTTTTGCCTTATCTTCGGCTACCTGTAGGTTTACTAATTCCCTGTCTACTTTTCTACGGTTTATAAGATATGCTCGCCTTATCTCTAAGTCTTGAAATTTCTTCTCCATGTACTTGTCTATAGCCGCCTGCCTCTGTTTGTAAGCCTTCAGTTTCTCTTCTGCTTCCTCTGTTTCTGCATATTTCGGAGCTTCTTTCTTTTCTTCTGGTTCTTTCTCACCTGTGGCGACAGAGGGGTCAGAAGCAACTCCCTGGTTGGTCAAGAATTGATCGAGTGTTTGATCTGCTACCCGGCCTTTCTTGCTCCACAGTTTTGAACTTACATCTTTCACCCCGTCGACATGCGTTACGTGTATATGGTTAGTGTCTGTGTATACTAGGAGCCTTGGGAATACCTTTTTGGCGTCGGACTCCATAAAGCGAACTGCTAATTCTGCTTGTGCTTTTTTCTTGTCTCCTGCCGCTTTTAAACTAATGTCTGCCGCTAACCCATGCATGTGCCAGCTACCTGCGTCACCCCCCCTAGTGTTTAGTGCTTGTTTGTAGGTCCTTGATACAAAAACATTGTATTTATTGGCATAATTGCTGCCTAGTATGTCCGCAATTGCTTTTCGTACTTTTGCTTCGTTATCAGAGCGTT
>Ga0209645_1000982_pt1 | contig 14570 bp, 4 predicted proteins | sample ETNvirenome_6_30_FD_184070 | JGI IMG/M metagenome (GOLD analysis project Ga0209645, IMG submission 184070) | Marine viral communities from the Pacific Ocean - ETNP_6_30 (SPAdes) (version 2) | ecosystem: Environmental > Aquatic > Marine > Oceanic | place: Pacific Ocean | collected 2013-06-19
TATAATGTCGCCAGAGTTGTCTAGAAATCCCATGTGTTTACCTCTCGTTATTTAAATAGTTGTTTGTTTTAAATAAATCCTATGGAGTTATAACTCCACTGTTTTTGAATGTCACGTTTAAGTCTACTTTCTTGCCTGTCTTTTTACTTGTTACCCTAATCTTTAGTGTCTTGTCCCAACAATCAGCGTCAATATTGTCACCTTCTGTCTGATTTAACTTATTGCTCCCAGGATTATCATTTGATGAAGCCTCGGAGTCAGCGGTGTCTGGCGCATAAGATAGATTGCGTAAGGAGGGCTCGATATAAATATACCTTCGTCCAGCCTTTGTTTCTATTCTTTCTATTGTTTCTTCAAAATAAATAGTTTTTAGAATCAGATAAACCTGACCTTCGTTGTCAACCAACTCAGCCTCAAAAACATGCGTTGGGTTTGAAAAATTGTTATGAACGTCTATTGCTCGAACACAATAATAATATTTTGTATTAGACTGAACATCGTCAATCAAGTGAGCACCGGATGCTCTTTTGTCCATTGTTATTCTGCCACTAATGACCCTATACGGAACTGCGTCTGCAGCAAAGTCTGCATATGAATTAGGTTTCGTGGTTGTTCTAAAAATTTCGTACCTATCAATAGGGTCGTCGTTCTTGTAATTTATCGTCAGTTGTTTATTGTTGATTTGCTCTTGAGCCTCCACCAATGAGATAGGTTCATTTGTCTGGGCTACGTATTGATTAACAACAGCTTCTAAATCTGTTTCCTTAATGATTACCGGCGTTGCGTCAAATTCTCCGGTGCTAGAATTTAAAAGCAACAACAAACGATTGCTTACACCACTAAATGGAACAATCCTAAAATCAGGTGGTACGGGTGGGTTATCTAAAATGGCGTTAATGTGTGTTGAATAAGGAAGTGCAACTGCTCTTGTATCCATGTCGGATCTAATTGTTATCTCACCAAAAGGTACCTCTTCATTTATATTAACTGGCGTATTAAAACCGTGTGGGCCGCTTCTAAAAACAACCCTGAAGCTAGTTAACGTGTGCGGGGTGGGCGTGTTCCCTGTGATGGAAGCACACCTTATTTCATACTTTATTGCAAAGTTATTTTGTGGCTGGCCTCGAACACCGTCAGTAGTATAATACCCTCCTAAGATTTCTGCCGTAATCTCATACAGGGGGCCATTCTCATCCCCGTAGTGGCGATCCCCAAATGCACGATTTATATCATTCAATAGATCTTGAACAGATATGACTTCATTATCGTTGTATTGAAATGGACCATACGAATGAGAACGAGAGAAACTATTATCTGTTATAATGCTGAGGTACTCTTCTTCAAAGTCTAGGTACCATTCTGTTGTCGTTGTTAACATAACCATAATTGTATACTCTTCTATGAAGGAACCGGTGGCTCTTCAGTCTCAAACATATCATCGTCGCCATCGTCATCGCCCGGGTCTGGAGCAGGATCTTCTTCATCTCCTACATCGCCGCCTCCACCGCCGCCGCCGGGGGCGTCGACGTAGCCCGGGGTATCGAAAGCGAGAAGACGTTCTTGTTGTCGGATTTGATCTAATATGTCAATAAAGCCTTCGCTGATAGAACGTTCGGGAGCTGCAATAACACCGCCTGATGAGTTCCCTTGAAACCCTTCGCCCTCCTTGATTTTAATTGTAATAAGATTTAAATCTGTTGCTATTGTGTCCTGAGAGCGACTAAGACCCCAATCTGCATAAAATTGCAAACTGCCGCCCGGGGGTGGATTCCCGCTTGAATCCCATCCCTGGGGTGGGAGTATATCATCTATGTTTTCTGGATCTCCTAGATTTTTTGCTCGTGGTAATTTATAAACGTAATAACCCACAAGGACACCACCACCAGTAATATCGGCTAGTGCCGGGTCCGCGGCAACAGATTCCGGCTCTGAATCTTCCTCTGTGTATTCAAAGGGCTGAAAGCCCGCTTGAAGATCATTAGCAATCTGGAACGTTTGTGAATTTGTAATATCTATATTTTCCTCCGCATAAATCCCAAGAGCATTACCTATCGCTCTACCTTGGTGAACTATACCATCATTTGTAATAGATTTTACACTATCATAATAGTAACCTTCACCAATAACCATTCTTATTTGCTTAATATCGTATTGGTAACGAACTCCATATTTGATCTGAGTGTCATAATAAGTAATTCCTTTTTCGGCGCCAGTTATGTCTCTGCCAAAGAAAAGTCTTTGCACTGGGAGGGATGTTGGGTCAGCAGACAATTGCCCTGTAGGAATTACTCTTTTTTCAACCATGTACATTATTGGAGTGCTTTTATGGTTCGAATCACTTCTACCGCGGATGCGATAAATCTTTTCAAATTCATTTGTTTCGCCATTTCTATTATTCCCAATAGAATCTAAGGCGTCTAAAATGTCAGAAGCTGCAAGGTCATTATACCAATCATCAAAGTCATCAAAAAAGTTATCCGGACTAGAGGGGTCATCGCTCAATATAAATGCTGCACCCGGGTGATTTGAGCCATAACCAACAAGATAATTATAAATTCCTTGCGGTATGCCCTGCTCGACCGGTTCAAAAATGTTTTCTATACGAGCGGCTAATTCCTGAGCACGGGGAATTAACTCTGGGGGGATTACTACGGGCGAATCGTCGGTCAGATCAATCAGGGCGTATAGAACCTCTTCTATTCTTATCGCCAAATCTACGCTCGCATTTTGAGCAACTACTTTCCTGCCATTATCAGTATCATATATTGTGAATTCTGCCGAATCAACTGCTGTAGCAGTTGGACTATAATTATCAATAATTAATAGCTCCAATAATACAAGAAAATACTTCGTCCATTCAGGACCAACACCAACACCTAACGCCGTGGACTGCAAGTCTTCTATTATGTCGTTCCCATCCCACTGGTTTTCATATGGGATTGTTATTTTATTGTAAAACGGATAATTATCAATTGCCAGAAGATCGTCTGTTGTATCAGATAAGGTTCCTCTATTATCTCTTGCTATAGTATTTAACCCTCCTAAAACATCAGCCGACACATCATGAGACAAAACAGCAACATTGCCAAAATTATTTGCGTAATCTGGTTTGAATTTATTCACATTACTGCAGTAGAACTGCAAGTATCCCTGCGAAATATTTTGGTTTTCCGCTACGTTAGAGCCATTTAAAGTTGCTCTTAATACATCAACAAGAACGGCAGTATCAACGCCGTCGTCTCCCGACACAAATATATTATACACTGGCGGCATTGTTTGAGGTTCCGTCGCTGCTATATTGATAGAGGTCTCTACGTGGTAATAATTCGGGATTAAAGGCTCTGAAACCTCACTAATAACAAATTCATAATCAGGACTTGTATCCAAAAACAGATTATATTGAGACTCAATTGTTATGTTGTAAACTGGTAGGCCCGTGGCGTCGTCTGTTACTGACTGATCATAATAATGATAACTAAATTTATGATCTAAAATGCGATCTCCGGGGTCTTGGCCGGCGGTCCAGTTTTGTTGCATTATTGGCCTAATGTTCCTAGTTGCCCCGGCCATTCTGGCATTAGATTTTAGAAGCCCAAAAGGTCGTCGTGAAGGCGGGTCTTGTATATAAAAAAACTTTTCAAAATACGGAATACCAGAAAAAATACCACCAACATCGTTCTGTTCTAAAAGATCTTCTAGTTCAGGGATGTTGTTAGCAGTAGAATTGACCAGATTCCATTCAGCACTATCTGGCACTACTTCTATTGTAAATTGAATTGTATCGCGGCCATTGAAGTCGTCACCCGACTGGTTATAGTTGCTGGACCTATTTTCAAACGGACTAAATGCTGATCCACCCTGAATCCCCCCATCTACTCTTTCATCGACTATAAGATCTCCATCATCATTGGTGTCAATAGCTGGGACAAGTCCCTGTAAATCCCTGAACCTATCGACCGATCTCCAGTCATCTCTAATGAAAGGGTGCAATTGATAGTCACCGGATCGGCGCTCACTCTTGTTTAAACCAAATAGATTTGAGTTAATTGCTTCATATTTTTTAATCCCTGACATTTTTAGTAACTGCCCCCACCACTAGTTGTTCTACCTGTTGAGCGGCGACGAGCTGCAGACGATCGTCTACGCAGTCGCGACGGGCCACTCATAGTTAATTCCTCGGGTCTGACCGGACTTGAAAGATATTCTGACATTACTCCACCGCCAGCGCTCTTATAGTTAAGAGTTTCAGTAAATAGTTTTCTAACATCGTTCTTGATAGAATCTATTAGTTGATCAGAGGTAGGGCGACTATTTGCTGCTTGCTCAGTGGTATCGCCCAGAATGAACAACTGATCATACCCTTCTAAATGAAACTTATTTTCAACATTAAGAACTTTGTTTTGTTGTGATACCCGACATACTATGGCGCCGTTGGTGTTTTTAATTGTTTGATAACTCTGATTGTTTAGTGGAAGCCACTGGTCACCGTTGCCCGTTGAATATTCTACTCTTACAACTGAATTAAAGTTGATGTTTTGTTCTAAGCTGTTAAGCTCTTGCATGCTCTCGGGAGCGGACTGCAGTTGAATGGCTGCCAAGGAGCCGGATATTAATCCAATGTCTGATGCTTTAACCGTCTTGAATGACATTGCTTTAGCTTCCACTAGTCCCTTGAGTAGAAGGTTGTCAGCAAACTTTGTGTTTTCTCTGACATCGTTCTTGAACTTTATAAGCTCACTACCCGATACTGCCGCCCTTGCATCTCGTCCTGTTTTAGCAAACGGACTTGAATCAGACAAATACTCTGAGGAGTCTATAACTTCAGCCGTTTTGCCCGGAACACTATTACGAATCTTCTTAAGACTTGTCAATTTAGGTTCGAACTGAAGACCTGACTGGCCTAAGAGAAAATCCATTGAATCAAATTTCGCCGTGTCTATTGTGGGGTTGGCTTTAAAGTTTTTAGACATTGTAGATTTATTTTCGTTTGCACTCAAGAGATCTAGGGATTGATTAAAATTTATGTTCTTTGCAGTCTCTATTGATATTGTATCTGTTGATATAATCCTAGGTGACAAAAAGCCATATTTATTCACGCCAGCTTGGTTAGGAGATGGAACATTATATTTTTGAACCTCTTTGTCAATTCTTAATTCATACTGTCGGAAACTTATTTGACCCAATCCGGCATTTGACGACGCAATAAACTCTCCAAAATAATCAAAACCATTGTTTTTTGTTAACTGGTTGGCATAGTTCTCCTTTATGTCGGAAACGAACTTTAGCTTTTTAACCAAAGGGTTAGATCCAGCAATCTTGGAATTGAAGTTTTTGTTTTTGTGTATGTTGCCAGTGGCTTTTTGAATATTTTTGTCTAATATTTGTATAAAGCCATTTAAAATATTATTAAACTCACTTAGTGATTCAGGTGTAACAGAATAAGGATTTGCAAACGCGAGCATATTTCTAGCTATTAGATTTACGGGGATCTTTGCCACTGAGCGATCGAACATAAATCTTAAAATCGAAATGTACAACTCTAGTGATTTTTTCCAAGAATTATCCGTCTTAAGCTGTTGCTCTCTGGCGAGCGTGTTGAAATCGTAGTCCTTGACTTTTTTATCATAATTGTTAACTTTTAAATCATAATACTGTGACTCTACAAGGGTATCTTTTAATTGGGTTGTCAAATCGGATACCACCTTAACAGAATTATCATTCATCTCAATTTCTATATCATAGTGATACAAGCCCTCGGTCTCATTAGCTATTTGACTATCCACTATTAACAGAGGCAAAAAGTTATTATTTATACTCGTAGGGTTCGGGGTTATGACTTGGACATCCCCATCGGACAGTGTTCCAATCAACCTCTTGGACAGACTCTCGTCAACACATGCAGTGTCGCTAATCTTATCTGGTGTCAGGTAATTACCATAGCTTGTCTTGCCTACGAAAGATCTATAAACCTTAATATCTAATAATTCAAAAGTCGATAGTAAGCTTTCATTATTATCAAACAAGTGAGACAGTTGGGCATTATCTCTTACATAATTAAGAAGATTAAAAGTTGTATGTATTTTTACAGATCCATCCTTCGACCTTGAGTAGTACACCTTTGAAAGATAGTCACGAGCTTCATCGGAACGCCGGCGAGAACTTATAAAATTATTAACTAACTTAGTTCTATAGTCTTTTATTTTTTGGTTTGGTAACATAACCATGCTGAGACCGGGGTGGGGTTTGTCGACATGTTGAGCCTCGGCCATCAAGCCATTACGTGGATGAAGATGTACAGGACCAACCCAAACGTCCCCTTCTTGACCGTAACCAGCCACAGTATTCGTCATCTTAAATACTGCCGATTGTCTACTAACTGATCCTCGCTGAATTACTTTTTCTAAAATCGGGCGCCCGGTGCTTGTTGCCTGAGTCGCTAAGTTATAAGGAACATTCGAATCTTGTCTATTGCTTATGCTGTTTGTAAAGCACAAAATTGAAAGATGCTTTATGCTGCCGACTGTCTCCAGGGTAAGTGGGACACTAATAACCTTTGAATATAACGTTGAATCTACATCTTTATTAAAGTATTGTGTTGATACATTTTTAACTAAATTATCAATTTTAATGTTTTTAATAATTGGTGACGAGCTTTTAGCATAGTTTGCCAACACTTGTGGTTTGTTAATATATTTTTCGTCTCGTGGGGACATTAGCGCACTAACATTCAAATTAAAAGCATTATCATAATTTGGGTTTTTTGTGCTTATAACAACATCAACAACAATATTTAATTGTTTGATTTGCTCTTGTTTTTGCTCCACAGGGATAATTCTTATTTCTTTAATAAGCGGAACCGGTAACCTAGAATTGAAGACCGCGGGTGATATATTCAACATTAGCAAGGCTCCTCATTATCAGAAGTATATAGGTTTCTAGAAAGCTGTGTTCTGGCGATTGTACCCTTAAGTGTGCTTTCCTGTATGTTTAGTCTGCCAATAGCTTCATTCGGCATTTCAGTGTCAACAAGTATGTTTGCATAATACTCAACTTTTTGATCATTTAGTGGCTGGTCTATACCTTGCGCGGACAAGAACGTTTTTTTGGAATAAGTTCCATCCGAGCCCGAAAGAAACACTTCTATTTCAAAATTCTCTTTTAAGTTGTCCGAGTTTCTTTCAACAATATCCAAAACTAAATAATTTTCTTGCATATATAATGCTACACCAGCACCGTTATCTTGAGTCAGTCTAACAATTTTTTCTGCCTCTTCGCCGGTGAGGTCGTCTACTTCATCGTCTGATGAATAAAAAGTTTTATAATCGATAGTAATATCTAATTGGGGAATGTTTCTAACAATACCGTCTCCAAGACTAGTATTGCTGGACGTAAGATTAACGGCCTGATAATACTGGCTGGAGGATATTTCTCCCGCCAGAGCGTTAATGTGCCATGCAGGGGCATACTGAGTTTTTAAATCGCTTGTTCCAAGGGGATCCGATCCCAGAAAAAACTTTTGAGCAAACTGCGGCGTGTCTTGAAAAGTATTAACAAACGCAACAGAGTTTTCAGCAACAACATAATTTCCTGTTCCATCCTGCTGGCCCTCAAGTACAGACTCTTGAAACTGATTGACTCTTGTCTCCGCACCGGTGGTGCTTTTTTGGACCCTAAGAGAAGGCGTATCAAAGCGAATTCTTCTGTCTGCATCATTCTGAGCCTCTGTGAATCCAGCCGCATCTGTATTGTACAGAATGTCATCGTCAAAGAACGCGTAAAAAGTTGGATTTAGGCGACCAAGTTCAAGCTTTCTTTTGCCATACTCAGTTAGCTTCATTTCTATGACTTCTTCTTTTTTATTAAAAAAGCTCATTTATTATCCTTCAGATCCCTCTGGTATTGTTACTACAGGCAGCGGGTTACCCGGGACACCTTGGATGTTAACGTTTCCTACTATCTCAACCTTGCTGTCTGGTTGATCCGTTAAATCTCCAGAGGAGTACCTTATTGTTTCATCAATTTTAACTAGTTCCACAAGCGAGAAGTAATCATACGGCCAGTTGTACGAGTAGTCGCCAATGACATCCGAGATAGCACTGGTGTCGTCGGTGACCAGCGATCTTCTAAACTTTTCATAAGACTTACCGGAGCGCTTCTTGACTTTGAATACCATCCATTTAATTTCGTTTGACTTTGTGGCTAGAAGTTCTAGGATCCTGTCATCATCAATTATAGCTTCTTTTTGTTCAAACTTTTCACTAATATCTGGAGGTAGGTTCTGCCACATATCAGCTATGTCCTGCTTAGTTACCTTGGCACTAAACTCAAACATGTACATCAATATTGGTTCAACTGATTTGTTGGTAACAAAATCAAACCTTGGTGGGAAAATATACTTTTGCAGACCGGATGCAACAACTCCATATTGCGACTCTTCTTTGGACATTGTAAAGAATTTTCTTCTGTTGCCCATTTCTATAAATGGTACTGCTACAACTGCCTCTTCCAGCAAACCAGTCTCTCTAACTTCCCCTACTCTTTGTGGGGCTCCTGTGTTAAAACCGCAGACATCTGCTAACGAAAGATTGGACTTCGTGTCCTTCAGAGTAATAAAAATTCCCTTTCTAGAATTATCCGGTATGCTTCCATATTTGTGCCACATTCCTCCGGTTTTCAAAGACCTTGCATCGTCGCACCCGCGAGGAGCAAAGCTAGAGGTTGTCTTAGTTGCGCTAACACCAGCAAAATTCAATACCGGTGTTTCAAACTTACTTTGGATTAACCATGATTTGGATTGCGAATTTGTTCCAGCCGGAACAGACGCAAAATAGTCTGTGAGATTTAAGCATGAATCCACATTCATTCTAAAGTCTGACGGTGAGGTCGACCCACTCACATCACGACTATATGCAAAGGTTGAGTTTGCCAGAATATCATCTAGCGTTGGCCTTCCTGTAGTAGTCGGAATATATGTTATTGTTGCCTTTGCAGAACCAGAGAAATAAGGAGGCGTCACGTGATCAAATGTAGCTGCGCCGAGATCTATCCCTGCGCCGGTGGCAAGAGACAGCGGGTTACCAAATGCAGACTCTCGAACATACATATCGAAAGACGAAGTATCAACAACGATTTCTCCATCACGAGCGAGACGCGTTCTAAATATTTCAACTTCCATGTCATATGTAGAGCCGCTTATTACATGGTTAAACTGATCCTCGCGATTAGATACAAAAGCAGCTGGCGAGTTTGTGAAAAACTCTGTTGTGGCACACAAGAAGTTGTCAATCGCATGACGATAAAGTTTCTTACCATCTACAAACTTAACATACAATGGGCCGGCGCCCGTATCAAGCGTTGAATTGTTATCGACCCCACTATCAAAAATAGCTCCGGAGCCGCCTAAATAATCCGGGGTTAAATAATTTTCAGGGCGATATATTGTTTCAAATGGTAGGACTTCGTTAGTTGAGCCACTAGCCTGTGCCCTAGTCATTTCTCCGTTGCTTAACGGATATTGTGTTAGAACTTTGGGGTATCTCACTACACCTTCAAATAACGATGTATTAATACCATCAACTTTTCTATCAGCTAACAATCTAGTATTAGTAGCCGCATCGTCGGCATTTGAGGCAGTGTTGACTAGAACAGGGTAACTAACAGCAATACCAGATTTAATTGTATTACATAAGATTCCCGGAGACATCATTGGCTCCAGCAGAACTCTATAAGCCTGCTGTTGCGTAATGGTGCCGCCCAGCTTTGTAAGAATTTGTGATCCATAGGATTGAGAGAATAATGTTCCCAATTCCACAACTCTTTCGGCAGGATAGAATCCCTTATATGGCAAGAATTTAGTGATGGCATTACAGCGGATTGCTGCTTTATCTCTCTGGATTTTTAAGTCTCCTGACCTTTGATCGTTTAAGCTGTCATCTACAATAGAGAAATACTTCATAAAATCTGAATTAGAATATACTCTATAAAAACCATCAACGCTTGAATCTGTGATAGATGCTCCGGTTAAGTTAAAAGTATTATTAATTTCTGCTAGGAAGTCGCCACCGTTGTCCTCAATATAAGTTTCAAACAACTCACTAATTCTAAACTCTGGAACAATAGAATAATCCTTACCTACTAATGCAATGTATTGTGAATAAGAGTCATAACTCTCGTAAGGAGTTTTGCCCGACTGAGTTCCGGCTTCCCACAAAGCATCTCCAGCAAATACCTTCATGCCGCCAATACTTGAGGATCCAGCCGGCACTCTCTGTGCGTATGTAACAGCCGGTTTGATATTTGTAGAAGTCTGAGCAAACCTTGAGTATGAGTTCAGCAATTCACCAGCGCCATCTCTTGTCTCTACAGACTGTGTAGTAGCAAAGTCAAGGTGGCCGTCTAGAGGCCATGTAGAGGATTTGGCAATGCTCACACCCTGCGAGTTGTCGTTACTGCCGTATTTAATAGAGCGATTTGTGCGATCATCATCCCATATATTTGTAATAGAAAATTCTGTTCTTCTTCTAACAGAGTTCTTATAAGCATTTATTTCTGCTGGGTATATTCTCTCTTCGTAATCAACAATGGTGCTTAAATTGCTTCCGACCACATAATCAAACACTCTATTCAAGGTATTGTTTGTTAAATCGGGAACAGGGACGTTTAATCTATTGTTTAAAGATTCATTGGAAAATAAATCCAACTCATTACCATAAGTTACTTTCAAAGAGATATCATTTAGTGGATTAGAATCCTCTGAATTATCCTCTAACAAAACTGACGTTGGCGAATAACGGGAACTAATTGGCTGTTCTGTGTAATCAACAAATTCATTTGATTTAAGTCCCCGACTATACTGGGTCGTGTTGCCGTTGATTGTTCCCACAGGAACCAGCGGTGGAGGTACTAGAGCGCCAATCTGATTTGTTTCGCGAAGCTTTCTAGCTACTTTTGTTTCACCAGTTCTAATTTGCTTCCAAGTTGGATAACCCCACGGACCATTTCTAGTTGTAATTACAAAGTTAAAATAATCGGCGCCTGTGTCTAGTGCAGGAGCCTCCCAATAATCATCATTATTGTAAGAAGCGCTAGCATCAATCGACAGAGGGAACCCTAGAATATGCGATGAAGCTGTTAAAGGATCAACAATACCTGTGTTAAGGCCGACAAAAGAAAGATCTTCATAATCTGATCCAGTTACAACTAATTCAGACAGTGCGCTAGCACTAACACAGGTAGGTGCTTGAAGGCCGTAAATTCTCAAACCATAATCTAACGATGCCGTAACCCAAGAATATTGTTGCGTAGAGCGCGGGATGGCATGCTGTACAAATAGATTGTCGAACACCGACGCATTTGTGCCACCTTCTACAACTCTTGTCTTTGTGTTTCTGTTTGTCTTATGCCAAGAAGGCATTGTCACATACGTCAGTGAAGGAACAGTTCCGAATACTGGGTCGTGCCCAAAGGCACCGGCATGTAAAGTTGCCAGCTGGTTGAGGCCACGAGGCTTACCTAAGTGATCATCGACCCTAATTGATCCTGATAGAGAGTTATCTGTGTTGGAGCCAGATAATCCTCTATTAATAATTCCAAGATTTCTGTAGGGTAAAGCATTATAAACAGACAACTCTTCGTGTGCAGGATCTCTGTAGCCCCTAGACATAACTTCATATGAACCAGGGGACGAGAATAAGTTAACAAATACTGTCTTGTTAGAATTTGCACCTGTTCGATCTGGTAGTTGATAATCTAGGTCTCCACCTACATTCTCTGTTGATGTTTCAGTAAGCGGGAGGCGCCCTCTTGTCGCAAGTGTCTCAGGATTTGGTGCGAAACTAAATGATTGATCTTGGAAGAATGGGTCATTAACAGAACGTCCTGACGTTTGTACGACTTGATAGTTCTTCTGGTAGTTGCCGATTTGATTATGCACCAAAGCACCAGATAGTCTGGTGCCAACTGATGCTGTTGTCATTAAAATGTTCTTAATGTTAACCGGTCGTTTTGCTGTTTCGTCTCGGAAACGTTGTGCTGTCGCTAGATTTGGCAGCCAACCGTGAGGAGCAGAGCCTGCGGGAGAGTCTGTGAAAGGGTAGTTTGGCGGGATAATTCCCAAGGCTCCCACAGCGCCTGTGGGAATATTTGCACTGCTGGCATCAAGACCGAGCGCTAAACGGAAGCCTTCGGCTCTTGTATCCCTAGTGTCATTTCCATCATTCAATTCTGTGTGACGATAATATCGACCACCAACAAACTTCTCAGTAAATGGACTCTGTGCTGGTATATCAGTGTCGACAACTAAGTCATGATGAAGGTTAGTGATTGTAACACCAGCCTTGAAAGAACTAGAAATCTCAGCGTTGAAGGTTGTCTGCTCTGTGGTTTCATACAAACTGAACGGAGCTATTTTATTTCCGTTCATTTTTAGCTTATCATAATTGCTTCTGTTAATATCTGGGTTCAGGCCAAAACCTAGTCTCTGCTTGTAGGTCGGAAAGAACTCATCTTCTGTGTCTAATAAACTTTCAACATCTGTATCAAATGAAAGCATGATATTGATTGGAATGTTACTAGATGCACTAACAGGCCCGTAAGGCTGCGTTGCTTGAAATACAAAGTTAACATCTTTGTTTTGATGCTGTCCAACGCCGCCTAGAACTTTGGACCCAGCAACAGAAAAGCGATATGGCCTGAGCGTTTCGCGGACTGCAACCTGATCGATAGCAGATAGAATAGCGCCCCTTGAATTATTTACCGCGCTATTCTCAGAAATTGTAGGATTGTTTCTTTCGGCCTTATTTTTCCACCAAAGATATTTCTTTTTCTGATCGCCATCCTCTGGTGCATGCACATACTTCCACTTCTGCACCAATTCGCGAGTAGACAGTCCTACTGTTCTTCTTCTAGGGGCGTGAGCAGGGTAGAACCCTGTTCCTTGTGGATCATCATCGGGTGATGAAATGGCATCACCATAATCCACGTTTGATTCCAATGCAGTCTCAAAAACATTGTTTTCGGAATCGATGAACGGGAAAGGATTCCTATACTTATTTCTCTCCAAAGCATGGCTTTCCACGATCGTTCGCACATTTTCAGCAAAATCAGCTGAGGCAGGAACAAGCTGACCGAGCATGAAAGACAGAGAAGAATCAAACCATTTATAAAATTCGTAGAATCGATCAAAATCAATTTCATCATTTCCTACTTTTTCAAAGAATTTTTGTCTTATAAATTTAAGTGTCTTATACTCGTCACGATAACGGTTAACCCCTTCGCCAACTAAGTTATTAAAGTCTTTTAGGGTTCCAAACGTATTAATCATCTCTTCGGAGATGACCTTGCTCATGCTCTTTTCAAAAGCAAAGAAGTAATTTATTGGTCTAGAATCGATCTTAAACTCTTTTTGATCTTGAGTACTTAAAACTTGAATCGTTTCCGATGGAGCAATTGTCTCTAACTCATTAAGGCGAGAAGCAACAATGAAGTCTTTTTTAATTGGTGACGTCGAAGAAGCTTCAAAACCAAAGCCCTTAGCAGTTACTTGCTTATTAACAACATTGCCAATCCACCCAAATCTTGTTGACGCGTGTGTCGCAGAGCCCGAAGACTCATCTTCCACTGTAAATTCGCCTGAAGCGTTCGAACCAGTGTTCTGGCTGAACTCCCAGTTAAAGGCTAGCGTGTCTAGTTTAGATACTTCGCCATATGTTGCGTCCGCATCCCACGGGAAAGCATATAGACTTGGACGCAGAGCGCCATGGTTTTCTGTATCTAGGGCATGCTCTTGTAGAGCTTTATCGTCAACATAATCTAGCCAGAAGCGGCAAGAGTTAATCTTAACATCAGACGTTTGCAGAACAGCACCAGTAACATTTGTACGGTGGGCACCTAAGAAAACTCTTCTTGATCCAGTAATGAACGAGTCTGGTGGGGAGCTAATTGTTTCTGAAACAGAGAATGTATTGACAACTTCACCAGACCTAACCTCAACACCGCCAAATACCACAGTATAGTTACCAGTGTCAGCGCCGCCGACCAAATCAGTTAGAGGAAAGTTTTCTGGCTTTATTCTTACCGATAGGTTCCAAGTAGAATCAGAGTAAAGATCTTCATATAGTGGAGATGTCAGGTGTGGAACATATCCCCCAACCGTTCCCGTGAGCACAAAATATGCATTATCTGACTCCAATTCGTCTCGAACCGTGAGAACCTGGAAGTTAACCGCATCTTGTGGATCCCAAGTTGTGGTAGTTTGATTCGGGACGGCGCCGTGGACACCGAAAACAGAAGAACTGATTGCGTTTGTAAAAGAAAAGTTGTACTCGTCAGACTCTAAAGGCTTTGTGGGGAAAGTTACATCTGCCTCTAAAGTGATCGCATAACCACCAGTCAGTTGGCTTGCAGCTGCTATAACACCAGTGGAATCTGGATTTGCTGACGAGGAAAATGAATATACAACAGCGTTTTTATTCGTATCATTATTAAAGTTAACTAACTTGTCATTAACAAGAATAGTTCTTCTGTTCTCACGGAATTCATACTCAGTATTTTGAGCATACATGTTGAGTTTT
>Ga0209645_1000983_pt1 | contig 14567 bp, 20 predicted proteins | sample ETNvirenome_6_30_FD_184070 | JGI IMG/M metagenome (GOLD analysis project Ga0209645, IMG submission 184070) | Marine viral communities from the Pacific Ocean - ETNP_6_30 (SPAdes) (version 2) | ecosystem: Environmental > Aquatic > Marine > Oceanic | place: Pacific Ocean | collected 2013-06-19
TTAAGAATATAAAAAGAAAACTAACCATCAAGAATCGACTTTCTTGCAAGGGTTGTGCATTTTACAAAACGGAACACTGCCGTTAGAGGTTTAGATGAGCGAAAAGAAGACGATCCTAGTTATCTCGGATCACCCGTTAGCGCCCTCTGGTGTTGGAACACAGACGAACTACATTATCCAGACACTATTGAGAACAGGCCGCTACAGATTTATTTGTTTAGGTGGTGCTGTAAAGCATCAAAACTATCAGCCCCAGAACATCCAGGGAGACGCATGGGATGACGGCGATTTCGTCGTGCATCCTGTTGATGGTTATGGGAACGCTGACATTATCCGTTCAGTTCTATGGACGGAGAAGCCAGACATGCTTTGGTTTATGACCGACCCGCGTTTCTACAACTGGCTTTGGCAGATTGAAAACGAGATTCGTGCCCTCGTCCCAATGGTCTACTACCATGTTTGGGACAACTACCCACCGCCAAAGTTCAACGCAAAGTGGTATAACTCAACAGATGTCATCGCATCTATTTCCAAGGTCACCCACGACATTGTAAGCCAGGTCGCCCCGGATGTTGAAAACCACTACATTCCTCACGCAGTCAATGGTGAGATTTTCCGTAAGTTGGACAGCGAGGTCATTGAGGAGTTTAAGAACACAAACTTCCCAGACCACAATGACCGGATGATCTTTTTCTGGAACAACCGTAACGCCCGTCGCAAGCAGTCTGGCACGCTCATCAACTGGTTCAACAAGTTTGCCGAACGAGTCGGCCCCGACAAGGTTTGCCTCATTATGCACACCGATCCAAAGGATCCAAATGGTCAGGATCTAGAGGTTATCCTCAAGGACTACGACATTGCCGATGGACGCATTGTCATCTCCAGAAACAAGATGCCAGCCGAAGGTCTTGCATTAATGTATAACATGGCCGACTGCACCATCAACATTTCAGATGCCGAAGGCTTTGGTCTCGCCACCCTTGAGTCTCTTTCTTGTGGCACCCCCATCATCGTCAACATGACCGGTGGTCTACAGGAACAGGTCACGGACGGAGAGGAGTGGTTTGGTATTGGCCTTGAGCCGTCCTCTAAGGCCCTTATCGGCTCACAGACAGTTCCTTACATCTACGAGGACCGTTTGAGCGAGGAACAAGTTGTAGGGGCACTAGAACGCTTCTACAACCTATCACAAGAAGAGCGTGATGCAATGGGCGAGAAGGGCATGGCTCATGTCCAGGCTAACTACAACTTTGAGGACTTTACTGCCCGCTGGGTTGAACTAGTTGACGACATTGTTGAGCGTCTTGGATCGTGGGAAAACAGAAAGGGCTACAAGGCTTGGGAACTTAAGGAGGCAATGTGAAAAAGACAGTTTTAGTAAGAGGACCAGTCCTCACTCAGTCAGGCTACGGCGAGCACACTCGCTTTGTTCTCCGCGCTCTAAGGATGCGAGAAGACGAGTTTGACATTCACATCCTTCCTACAAAGTGGGGTGAGACTGGCTGGCTCGCCATTCCAGGTGAGGAGCGAGCATGGATCGACCAGCAGGTAAACAAGGCAACAGTCCATCTGCACCAGAAGCTTCCTTACGATATCTCCGTCCAAGTCACTATCCCTAACGAGTGGCAAAAGATGGCAGCGGTCAACATCGGTGTCACAGCGGGCATCGAGACAAACAAGGTCGCCCCTGTGTGGATTCAGCAGGCTAACCTAATGGACAAGATCATTACGATTTCCGAGCATTCTAAGTCTGGCTTCGATGCAGTCTACTCTGGTCAGCACCCACAGACTGGGCAACAGATTCATCTTGCCAACCAGACTCCTGTGGAGATCGCTCATTATCCAGTAAAGACTTTTGACGGACTACCTGAACTAGACCTAAATCTTGAGCACGACTTCAACTACCTTGCAGTTGCTCAATGGGGCCCGCGAAAGAACATCCAAAACCTTATTCGCTGGTTCGTGGAAGAGAACCACGACGAGGAAGTCGGTCTTATCGTAAAGATGAGCCTAAAGAACAATTCTGTCGTCGATCGCGAGTTTGCCCTCCAGCAAATCGAAAACTCTATCCCCGACATCCCCGACCGCAAGTGCAAGGTCTACCTTCTACACGGGGACATGTCTGAGAGCGAAATGCATGCCCTCTACAGGCACTCCAAGGTCAAGGCAATGGTTTCGCTTACCCACGGAGAAGGCTTCGGCCTACCCCTATTTGAAGCCGCCTATAGCGGTCTTCCTATTATTGCCCCTGGCTGGTCTGGTCAGTGCGACTTCCTTTACATGCCATGGGAGTCCAAGTCAAAGAAGAATAAGGGCAAGAAGAAGGCAATGTTTGCCGAGGTTGATTACACTCTTGGGCCTGTCCCCGATGCTGCTCTATGGCAAGGTGTTGTTGAGAAGGGAATGTCTTGGTGCTACCCAACCGAGGGTTCTTTCAAGCTTCGCCTGCGCCAAGTCCGAAAGAACTACGACAAGTGGTTGGCAAAGGCCGTGGTCCTTCGGCATTGGGTCTGTGAAGAGTTTGCTTGGGACAAGAAGCATGAGTGGTTGAACAATATAATTAATGATTATGTTAATCCAGAGAAAAATTTAATAAACCTAGAAGATATGCTATGAAACTTGGGTTTGTAAGCGATTTTTATTCTCCATCAATCGGTGGCACTCAAGTCCTCGCTCAAAGTTTAAGCGAAGGGCTAAAAGAGTTGGGACATAAGATAGAGATAGTAACATCACCTGACCCAGAGAGAGATCACAGCAAGTATCAATACAAAATTAATGAAGTAGAGTTTTTAAATTTTAGTAATAGTGATTTTTTTCTTGTAAAAAACTACGATGCTATTTTTGTTTTTGCAGATTTATTATCTCCTACACTTTCAACAATAACACCAAGTCATACAAAGAATAGCATTCTTATTCTGAATTTAGATGAAAATATTTACAATTTTGTTCAAGATAAAAACATAAAACAAATTGTTCAAAATATTAAATCTTATACACATGTTGTGTCATTTTGTCAAGGCGCCCCCGTCAACAAATTTCTCGAAGAAAATGAAATTAATTATCATTTCATACCAAATTTTTCTAGAGACATATTAAAAAGTAAAAAATCTAAAAAAATAACTAAAGAATTGTTGGGTGTGCAAGGGAAAATGATCTTTAATCATGGTCGTTTTCATCCTAATAAAAATATTCATAAAATGATCGAGGCTTTCTCATCTTCTAAGTTAACTGAAGACTTTTCGCTAGTAATCCTTGGCGCCATATCAGATTCTGCTTGTGTCAAATACCTTAATTATTGCAACTCGATTATTGATTCATATGGGATGAAAGATAAAATAAAAATTATAAAAGGAACAACCAATAATGTTGTTGTTGATTCCTTGCTATCAATAGCTGACGTTTTTATGCTGCCCTCCCCATCAGAAGGATTGCCCTTAGTATTAATCGAAGCAATGTCCGCAGGACTCCCGTGGATTTCAACCCCCGCTGGTGGGGTACCTGCCGTATTTGGAAAACATTCAGGAGGCGTTGTATTAGATTCTGTAGACTTTTCTGCTGAAGATATGCAAGATGCTGTTTATAGAGTACTGGATAAGAATCCAAGAAACGAATGGGAAGAGAACTACAATATTGACTTAATTACAAAGAAGTATGCAGGCTTAATTAAGGCAGAAAATACCTCAGTAGAAACAATAAATTTTCTTAAAAATTACAAAATTAGTTTTGGTAATCAGGTGTATAATGAACCTATTGGAATTAAAAACTACCTACAATCTTGTATGCAATTTGCCGGTATAGTAGATGAAGTTTACATCATCAACCATCGATCGTCAGACAATACTTTGCAAATTATTGAATCATTTAAAGAAAAATATGATGAAATAGGCATCTCACTAAGGTGGAGAACTGAACCAAGAGATTTTTCAAAAGATTTTACTATAGCAGATGTCTTCGGCGCAGCGGTGTATGAATGTAAGAATGAGATTGTATTTCGACACGACGCAGATTTTATTTTTGGAAAAGGTTATCTTAAAACTATGGCAGATGCGATTAGGAGCCTGAGCCTCAGCACTGTTTATGCTTGCGGGTATGAAATACCCGTTGTATCCAAGTCAGTGTCGCTTGAAAATGGTACAGTAAAAGATTATGGGATCTGCAATATGCATGTATCAGTCCCAAGAGTATTTAAAAAATCAAAAACCAAGTGTTTGCAAAATCACGTTGGGGGAAAATATGAATGGTTTCACCCAACAGACCAAGAATGTACTCGTTGGATAACACTACCACATAATCGGGAATCTTTACTTTCTGTTAATATCAAGCCGCAAGACAGACAAGACCTTAGAGAAACAATGAATACTTTTATGCAAGATCTACAGTCAGGGAAAGCAGAAGGGTCTTGGCTTGGGAATAATAATCTTCGGAGGGAGAAGGAAGAGTGGGCTGATGCAAACAATGGTATGAAAAAGATTAACATTCTAGGGGAAAAATATGGATAAGTTGTATTATATAAATCTAGACAAAAGAATTGATCGGCTAGCCCATTTAAATGAAAATGTATTACCATTTATAGATGTAAAAGGCTTAACCTTTCAAAGGTTCTCGGCAGTTGATCATACACATTATGATCACATTTCTCAAAGAGGTGCTGGATGTTCATTATCACACATCAATATTTGGAAAGATGCGATTGAAAATGGGTATTCGAAAATTGTTATTATGGAAGATGATTTTGAACTAATACATAAAGATGGTTTTATCAATAACGTCTTAAACAAGTTGAACGATATAGACTTTAGTGTATGTAATTTGGGATACAATAATTTAGGCCCTCTAGTGAAGAGTCCTTACGAAGGGTTTTATAGGTGCAACAATATTCAAACAACAAGCTGCTATGCCGCCTCGGTCTCTTTTCTAAAAATTATGTTGCCTTATATTGAGTCTGCGACATCTAGATTGATGAATAAAGAATCTTATTTAGCGAATGCGATAGACCAATCGTGGAAGAGGTTCCAAACCAGAGAAGATTGGTTAGTATCGCATAGGGTGGGCAAACAAAAGGGGTCAATTAGTGATATAGAAAGAAGGCAGACTGATTACGGAGTTTAAATGATTTCTTATGATCTAAAAGATAAAATAGTTGGTAAAGAAGAAGGTTCTCAAAATTTTGTGTCTTGCAATATACTGGGGCCGGGAGAAGCAAACTCCGGATTAGGAAACCAACTTTTTTGTATCGCTAATGCTTTATCCTACGCTAGAGATAATAATAAACAACTATTTCTCCCTCAAATATTAAACAAACAAGACGTGCTCAAATATAAAGAAATTTTTTATACAAACTTAGAAACCGACACTGATGCGGACATTAGCACATTTAATGTATACTCAGAACCAGACTTCTCTTATAAGAAAATACCAGAATTTATTGGAAACGTGTTTCTAAATGGCTATTTTCAAAGCGATAAATACTTTGCTCACAATAAAGAACATATTTTAGAATCTTTGAACATTAATACACTGCAAAGTAAAATAATTCAAAAATACGGTGATTACTCAGATCATATATCTATCCATATAAGAAGAGGAGATTACCTCCGTCTAAAAGAATATCATGGTGTTTTGGACATTGAGTATTATAAGAACAGTATACAACACTTTGGAAATCATCAGAAATATATTGTCTTCAGTGATGATATAGAATGGTGTAAAAGAAGCTTGACTTTTGTTGATACCGTGTTATACTCTAATTGTAAGGAAGATTGGGAAGACTTAATTCTTATGTCAACTTGCAAGGCACATATAATCGCAAACTCTACATTTTCTTGGTGGAGTGCTTGGCTGAGTGGAAATGAAACAATAGCGCCCCTGAAGTGGTTTGCTAGTGATATAGATGCTTCTGATTTGTATTGTGCAGGCTGGAAAAAATTATAGTGGAACTAAAATGATAAATGCTGACGTATTATTCAAGGAAATGATCACTAACAAGCGAGTTGCACTTGTTGGCCCCGGCCAAACACTTGCTAACAACTGTGAATACATAGAAGCTTGTGATACAGTTGTTAGGTGTGGACAAACACTTCCAATTTTAGACGGCAACAGCAAGTTCTATGGTTATAGGACCGACATAGTTTATAACTCTATGGATAATACGCCAGTGTCAGGCGGTAACATTTCTGTTCTTTTGCAATTGTGGAAAGAAAATGACGTAAAGTTAATTTGCAATACATACCCAAAAAATGAGTTTTTCTATATGTCTGATATCAACAGTAATTCTGAATATGTATCTAATTTTTATCCTGTGAAACAAATGAGTGCAGAAATATATATGAAGTATAAAAATTTAGGAAGATCAAGACCAAATTCTGGTTTTTGTGCTTTATTTGATTTATTTGAAGCCAAACCCAAAGAACTTTTTATTGTTGGGATTGATATGATGAGAAGTACGACATATAAGGGTTATAAGACGGTAGCTAAAATGGGTGACTGGACCCGTGAAGATTTTTGGAACGATCTGCAAGTGGGGCCGATCGACCACCACAACCCAGATACACAATATATGATTTTTAAAAATATGTATAACAATAATAACTTTATTAAGGTTGACTCTACCATAGAGGAAATCTTTAAAAATCCTAAAAATGATAAACTTGTAGGTTAACTCAGATGAAAATAAATATAGTAATTCCGGCTAAAGGTAAGAGTCAAAGAATTTCGAATAAAAACTTGTATCAAATAAACGGTAAAAGCCTGATTTATTTGGCTTGTGAAAAAGCACTGAATTGTAAAAACATTCAAAATGTGTATTTAGATTCTGAAAGCCCAGATATAATACACAGTGTTAAACCACTTTTTAATGCGGGTTTAAAATTAATAAATCGACATTATTCTTTGGCAAATAATGATATAGGTGCCAACGAGATGATGGTCTATGCACTACACAGTGTAGAAGAGTGCGATATTCTACTACAAACTTTTTGTACATCACCTCTTTTAACATCAGAAACAATGGACAAGTGTATAGAAATGTTTGTTAATAAGGGTATTCCTAAACACGATTCCTTTTTTACGACAACAGATGTACAGGAATATTTTTGGAAAGATAATAAGGCGTATAACTTTTGCACAAAGAATTTGCCAAACAGTTTTGACCTTCCTGTATTAAAGATGGAAACTCACGGGTTGTATGGTATCACAACATCTGCATTATTAGAACACAAAACAAGGGTTGGGAAAAATCCTATGTTGATAACTGTCCCCAAAATAGAATCACTAGATGTTAACGTTAAAGATGATTTAAACTTGATAGAGAGGTTGATGAATGCTGCCAAATGATATTTATATGGGCATTGTATATGATGCAATGAGAATCCTAAAACAAGACTATAAAGATTTTTATCTGAATATTAAACCTAAGTGTGGCTACACATCAATAATTCAAGGTCCGTGTTTTACCACCTTTGGCGAAACTGTTAAAGTAAGCAAGAAAGAATACGATAAGCTGGATAATATTAGATTAGACTTTTATGATAAAAAGCATTTTTTAAATAATCCAATTGTTTTCCTACAAGCCAACGATGATAAGGTAGCCCACAGTGGAGATATAACCTCGCTAATATATAAGAAGTTAGGAGCGGTTGGATTTGTTACGGACGGGATAGTAAGAGATATTGATATTATTGACTCTATGAATTTTCCAGTCTTTTGTCGCGACGAGAATCCTATTGACGCGCTGGACTACTGGGCACTAACCAAATACCAGACTGAGATTGAAATTGATGGCGTAAAAATTGCACCAAACGACTATTCGTTTGCTAGTAGGGATGGTGTTATAATTGTCCGCTCTGATCTTATAGAGGATTTTAAAAAAGTTGCACTTAGAGAATTAGAACGAGAAAAGACAGTTCGCTACCTAATAAACAATACAGACAAAACATTTAAACAAATTACAGAAGAGTTGGGAAGATGGTAAAAGAAAAGCCAATAATGGTTGCTGAGTTAAGCATTAATCATCTAGGAATGGTGAAAATTGCTCAAAAAATGATTGATGAAGCCGTTGCCGGCGGCGCCAATTTAATTAAACTAAAATATAAAAACGTAAATAAGTATTACAAAAATGATGGAAAAAAGTGGAGAAATTTTAATTTCAAAACTTATAGACAGTCGCTAGAATTGAGTAAAGAGGATTTTACTTATTTAGCAAATTATTGCAACAATAAAGGTATTAATTGGTTTTGTACAGTTCACGACGAAGAGGGACTGCAATTTATAAATACTTTTGATCCACCATATTATAAGGTGGCCTCAATGGATGCTGACAAACAACATTTGGTTGACAAGGTAATGAAGCTGTGTGCAAAAGAAAATAAGCCTATAATTATTAGCCTTGGCGGAAAATCTGATTTCTTTGTTGATTCCTTGGTATCTAAAATAAACAAGCATAAATTAAAAGCCTATTTATTACACACAGTTTCAATTTACCCAACACCAGACGGCAAGTCAAACATCGCATATATTACACATTTGCGAAATAAATTTGAATCTGATAATATTAAAATAGGATATTCTGGACATGAAGTTGGTTATGCACCAACTATATTAGCTTGCCTACAAGGTGCCCAGATGATAGAGAGACATTTTTCTTTGTCTATGGACTGGAAAATACATCATATCGGTTGCTCTTTAACGCCAGAAAAGTATAAAGAAATGAATGAAACTTTAGATAAACTAATTCTTGAAAGTAGTGCTGTTTTTAGTGAATTTCACAAAGAGGAACTTGAATTTTTAAAAAACTTAGACTACAAATAGGGCACGGACCAATATGAAAAAGCAATATATTGTAAGGCATGGCCAGACAGTTTGGAATTTAGAAAAAAGAAAACAAGGACAGAAGGACTCTCCGCTCACCATTAAAGGAATAGAGCAAGCTAAGATGGTTGCTAAAACTTTGAAAGAAGAGATTCCCGATCTGCAAAATTACCAGTTCGTAATATCCCCTCAATGGCGATGCCAACAATATGCTAGTATAATATGTGAATTATTAGATAAAGATTTTTCTGATTGTATCTTGGAAGAAGATATTAGAGAACACTCTTTTGGACTTTGGGAAGGAAAAGTGGAACCAGAAATCGAAAAACAATTTCCGGGGTTTCTGGCAAGAAGATACAAATCAGAAAATTATTGGAGCTATATTGTGCCAAAGGGTGAGAGTTATGAAATATTATATAACAGGGTTTCTGCTGTTGTAAATAAATATAGAAAACATAATGTAGTTTTTATATGCCACGAGATGGTTTCTAAGGTTATGCGCGGCAACCTTCTGAACTTAAAACCAGAAGAGATTCTGCCACTTAACCACAAGCAAGATTTGATATATAAATTTGATGGTGAGCTTACTACTTTACAGGTTAATAATAGATGACAAAAATATACTCAAAAGTAGACAAAAATGTATTGTTACACCAAGTAAGCAAATTCCAAGAAATATGCGACAGAACGGACTTGTGTCCTGCTAATGAGTTTATTCAGTGTGCCTCTTTAAAGATGAGAAAGGGCAAAACTTTTAGGCCCCACAAACACATAGAGAAAAAAAGAAGCTATAACAATAAAATAGCACAAGAGTCTTGGGTTGTAATTCGTGGCAGTGTTAAGGCTATATTTTATGATCTAGATGATTCTATAGTAGAAACATTCGTGTTAAATGAAGGAGATGCCAGTTTCACATTTAGGGGAGGTCACAACTATGAGATATTGGAAGATAATACAATAGTATATGAATACAAGACTGGCCCATACGAAGGACAAGAGCAAGATAAGGTGTTTATATGATAAAGATAAATATTGGTTGTGGTTGGAGAAACTTCGGCTCAGAATGGATTCATATTGATGGTGGGGATTATTCTCATTTAGATTACAGAACAGATAGGTTACAAGACTTAAATTTTTTTAAAAGTTCTACCATTGATCTAATTTATTCATCACATGTGATTGAATACTACGATCGAGAAAAAATTAAAGACGTGTTGAAAGAGTGGAAAAGAGTTTTAAAACCTGGCGGTGTTATAAGAGTTGCTGTGCCAAATTTTGAGGTATTAAGCTATCTATATTCCACAAGACAGGTAAATCTATCTCAAATTATTGGACCTCTTTATGGAAAAATGGAAATGGGAGATAAAGAAATATTTCATAAAACGGTGTATGATTTTGATAGCTTAAAAGATGTTCTAGAGGATGTTGGTTTTCATAGTGTCGCGCATTATGATTGGAGAGAAACCGAGCATGTAAAATACGATGATCATTCTCAAGCATATATTCCTCATATGGATAAGAAAAATGGAACTCTAATAAGCTTGAATGTGGAGGCTACAAAATGAGCTTTCAAACCGTATCAGACTTTGAAAGAGAAATAGCCAAATACTTTGGTTCTCCTTATGCTGTGGCAGTTGATTCGTGCACGCATGGTTTAGAGTTATGTCTTCGATATAAAAATATAAAAAAACTAGTTGTTCCAAAGAGAACTTATATTTCTGTTCCGTTTCTTGCTAACAAGCTCAACATTGAACTAAAGTGGAAAGATGAGTCTTGGACAGATTTTTATGAACTTGGAAGCACAAAAATACTTGACGCCGCCGTATTATGGCGTTATAATAGTTATATATCTGGAACAATGATGTGTCTTAGTTTTCAATATCGAAAACACCTTAGTCTTGGCAGAGGGGGAATGATCTTGTTAGACGACCCTGTGGCCGCGACCGAGTTGAAGAAGATGTCTTACGACGGAAGGGTTCCCGATGTTCCATGGAGAGAACAAGACATTAGCTCTTTTGGATACCATTATTATATGACTCCCGAGACAGCACAGCTTGGATTAGATAGGCTACCACATGCTATAGAGTCTGAACCAAAAAAGTGGACAGTTACCGACTGGCCTGATCTTACAAAAATGGAGATTTTTAAGTGAAAAAAGCACTAATAACAGGTATAAACGGACAAGATGGAAGTTATTTAGCAGAATACTTGCTAAAGCTTGGTTACGAAGTTCACGGGATGGTCAGAAGACATTCGGTGGCAGAAAACCAAAATTCTAGATTACACCACCTAAACGGTTCTGTTCACACCCATTACGGCGATTTACTTGATTATCCATCCCTGATAAGAGTAATGTCTAATATCATGCCAGATGAAATTTATAACTTAGGTGCAATGAGTCATGTTCGAATTAGTTTTGATATGCCATCGTTCACTATCCAGACGAATGCTTTGGGTGTGTTGAATATGCTTGAAGTATATCGAACTGTTTGTCCCGGTGCCAAGTTTTATCAAGCTAGTTCTTCTGAAATGTTTGGAAACTCTGTTGACGATGATGGAGTCCAGAGGTTGACCACCCCAATGAATCCCGTAAGTCCTTATGGCTGTGCTAAGGTTATGGGCTTCAATTTGGTTAGGCATTACCGACATGCATACGGCCTTCATGCTTGCAATGGCATCTTATTTAACCATGAGTCTCCAAGAAGAGGATCAAACTTTGTGACAAACAAGGTGGTTAAGGGCGCAGTCTCAATCAAGAAAGGCTTGCAGAATAAATTAGAGCTTGGTAACATGGACTCTTACCGGGATTGGGGCCACTCCAAGGATTATGTTAGAGCAATGCACATGATTCTCAATCATGATACTCCAGATGAGTTTATCGTAGCAACTGGAGAGACCCATTCGGTTAGAGACTTGTGCGAAATAGTCTTCAGTAAGCTTGGTATGGACTACAGAGATTACGTTGTACAGAACCCAAAGTATATGAGGCCGGAGGAGCTAAAATACCTAAAGGGCGACTCATCAAAGTCTAGACAAGTATTAGGCTGGGAGCCTGAATATACATTTGAAACTATGCTAGATGAAATGATTGACAGATGGGCGAAAGAGTTGTGAAAATATTAATTACTGGACATAGAGGTTACATAGGAAGCCACCTATTCCACGCTCTGGATAACGGAATAAATGTCGTACACGGTATCGATCTCAAAGACGGGAATGATATTCTACACAACCTTCCAGATTCATCTTATGATGTAGTCTTTCACATGGCAGCACTTCCACGGGTCCAGTTTTCGGTCGAGCAGCCATCTTACACTTTTCGTCATAATGTCTATGCGACATCTATTCTACTTGAATGGGCTAAGAATCACAATGTAAAGAGAGTGGTCTTCTCTTCTTCATCGGCAATTTATGGCGACGGTGAAGGTCCAAACTCTCCTTATGGTCTACACAAATTGTTATCAGAACAAGAGTGTCGCCTGTATTCAAAGATCTATGGCCTAGACACAGTAAGTCTTCGCTACTTCAATGTCTATTCGGAGGACCAGGAATACGGAGGCTCATATTCAACAGTTGTAAGCGCTTGGATGGAGATGGTTCATCAAGGGAAACCTTTGCGCATCGACGGAGATGGCGAACAAACAAGAGACTTTGTTCATGTTGATGACATTGTAAAGGCAAACATTTTTTGTATGAACCACAAAGAAGACTTTGGCGGACAGCACTATGATGTTGGCAGTGGGCATATTTTTTCACTTAATCAAATAAAAGACTTGATTCTCAAGGAAAGAGAGGTTATATTCTTTAAGAGTTCTGCAAGAGCAGGCGATGTTCGTCACACGAAGATGACCGAACAAAACCTTATGACTTTGGGCTGGGAGCCCACAAAGAATTTTGAAGAAGAAATAAAGAACTATTTCAAGGAGCAAAAATGAAAGATATGCACTTAGCCGACCAGGCCCTCGGCGCACTAATGATGGCGCTACAGAAGTCCCTAATGGAGCAGTCAGACATTGTTCCAGTCCTTAAGGGTTTCAAGTTTCGCCTTTCAGACCAGGGTTTGGTTGTTTTGAACCCCCCTCTTGTAAAGATGGGGCATGATTTTGATGAAGAAGGGGAGGAATGACTTGCCGCGTTATACTTATAGGTGCGATGCTTGTGCCGAGTATTTCGAAGTCTTCCATTCCATTCACGACCGTTTAACTGATTGTAAGTGCGGCAGTGAGGGCTCTCTAAAGAGGGTTCCTTCACTGCCTTTTCGTGTTTCTATAAACCAAGGCCCTCAAAAGCCTGGTGAAGTTGTTAGGGAATTTATCGAAGACACAAGGAGAGAGATCGAAGAGGAAAAGAGAAATATGAAGGGTGAACTTGATGATATTTGATGTTTTTATTGTTGTTTGTGCTATTTCCCTTGCTACGAATGCAGTTGGGGTCTGGTACCTTAGGAATGTTCTGAGGAACTTTTATGATGTGACCTCGAACATGAAAGACCTAACCGAAGAGGTTATGGACTTTGACGAACACCTAAACCAAGTTCACGAAATGGAAATGTTCTATGGCGACGAGATTCTTGGCGGCCTAATCGCTCACTCCCGAGCCCTCCGTGATACACTGGAGGACTTTGCCGACATCTATGCTCTCATTGACGAGGACTATGATGAGGTCGAGGAGGATGAAACAGAGGAGGTGCCTGATGATGCCGAAGCCAATGCCTAAGAGAAGTCGTAGAAAAGGAAGGATGTATTTTACCGTAGAGCACGAAGATGCAATAGTAAAATATGTTGCCTCCAACTGTATAAGAGAGCGGTCAGAACTTTACAACGAACTTATCGGCCCAGCGTTCAGTGAGATGGTCGATAAGATTGTTTACACTTACAAATTTACAACACTACCCAACATTGAGTCACTACAAGACGAATGCAAGATCTACCTTGTAACGATCCTACCAAAGTACAACAAGCAGAAGTCAAAAGCGTTCTCATACTTTTCAGTCATTACAAAGAACTGGTTTATTCATAAGGTTAAGAAGCAGAGCAAGAAGCGCAGGACCGAAATGGAGATCGTTGAGCAACTTCCAAAAGAACTTGAACTTAAGTATCTTTCAACCAGCAACCCCTACCCAAAGAAGCGAGAGCACGATGAGTTCTTCAGTTTTCTTATGAACGAGATCAATTCTTGGGAAGACGAGAAAATGAAAGAGAACGAAGAGAAGGTTTTGAATGCCGTGAAGATACTTTTTGACTCTGCTAACGACATAGAAATTTTCAACAAGAAAGCTATTTACTTATACCTACGAGAGATAACCGGCCTAAATACAAAGCAAGTGGTCAGTAACCTTAACAAGATGCGCGCAAAGTATGCAGTGTTTAAGGAAAAGTGGGATGAGGGTGAGATGTGAAAGATCTTGAGACATACCTTGAAACAGCCATAGACAATGTTCAGAATGACCGAGAGGTCACCAGAGAGCTTCTGGACGACGTGATGCGTTACCTTTCCAAAGACGAGCAGAGGCACGCACAGGTTGGTGCGGTGGCTGCTAAGTATGTTGAGACGCTTCAGAGGAGCAACGAACAGTTGGTGAAGATCGCTGGCCTAGTTCATAAGCAGCAGTCAGGCGATGTTGGTTTGTCCGACAAGGACAAGGCTGACATCTTCGATCTGTTGCAGGAGGAGGGCTGATGACGGCTAACTTGGAACAGTTTCAAAATATAAAGAAAGTTAATCTAGGCGGCTTGAATATTGCAGAAATTAAAAAGACAAAC
>Ga0209645_1000984_pt1 | contig 14564 bp, 22 predicted proteins | sample ETNvirenome_6_30_FD_184070 | JGI IMG/M metagenome (GOLD analysis project Ga0209645, IMG submission 184070) | Marine viral communities from the Pacific Ocean - ETNP_6_30 (SPAdes) (version 2) | ecosystem: Environmental > Aquatic > Marine > Oceanic | place: Pacific Ocean | collected 2013-06-19
CAAGTCTACAGAAAGCGACATCTTCTCCCATAGAGAATCCGTTTTCAAATTTAAAATCAAAGAAGTTATAATAGAATTGATGTTCATCTTTAAGTTCATCACCTTGACTCTTTCCTGGTCCAGCAGCTCTATTCTTAATCTTTAGCTCTGGGTGTCTATTCATAAGATTGACAAAGACTCTTCTATTGATCAACATAATCCCTGTAGGTCCCGCTTCTATTTCAACTAAGCCTCCTGGTAATATAGGAATATCGTCAGGGTTCTTAAACTCTACCGTATAGTTATGAACATTAGGATTTAATGATTTAGTTCTATAAGGAGTACAGATAATATCTTTATCTGCTACCATCATCTTAACAATAGCGTCAGGTTCAAACTCTACATCTGAATCTATAAATAATAGATGTGAATAAGAAGACTTTAAAAATGTAGCTGTTAAATAATTCCTCGCTTGGTGAATAAGTGGCGATTTCATTGTGTTTATTCCCACTTCAATACCACTTTTACTTAGAGCTTTGGCCATCTTAAATATAGATAGCATGGTGTTAATTTTAACGTCGTCATAACACGGCATACATATTAGGATAGTTGGTTTAGTTTTCATATATTTTTACCAGTGCTTGCCTTTCCCCAAACATTTCATATTTATATTTTATTTTATGTTTTTTAACGAACTTTTGCCATGCTTTAAATCCGTTATTTTTCCAACCAATGTAGCTATGATAGTCATCAAAAAGTATTCTAGTGTTTGGAACTAGTCTTTCTGGGCTTACTATATCTAGCACTTCCTTAGTTGATTCGTACGTATCACAATCAATGTGCATAAACGAAACTTTATCTTTATGTTGTTTTAAAAATTTAGGCAATGTTTTTTTAAAAAATCCTTTTATTAATACCACATTTTTATTAACTTTTGGTTTTTTACCTTTTAAAGAAAACATACCTTTTGCAAAATAACCGCCTTTCCAATCTTCTTGAAATCCTACAAAGCTATCAAAACCGTACCAAATCTGTTTAGGTTTTTGCTTTGATAAAAAATTTATACTTGTTCCTGTGTGAACACCAAATTCTAAACAAAGTCCTTTTACTTCTATCTTACTAGCCGCAATTATCCACCAGCTTCTATCTGATACTATGGTTTCATTTAAATATTTTTTTATATATTTAGCAGATTGTTTAGCTGCCTCATAATACAATATGTCAAACGCATTATTCTTTCTTAACATGGTTTACATATTAGGATAGTTGATTTAGTTTTCATATAATTTTATAGCCTTTATTAGTTATTATTTTTTTACATTCAGATCCTTGTTTATTAATATAATCTATCTCAAAAATTTTTTTAGGATCTAGCTTCTTGATAAGTTTTTTAAGACTCATGGCATCCATAGTCTCTTCCTTATCAGTTCCTTGTTCCTTTACTTTATAACTGTATCTCATATTACTTTTTTGTTTCATTGGCCTCGGTAGGTTACCACTAGTTTTCTGGTATACAACCTACCGGGACTCGCTCTTGATTGCCCGTTCCCTTAACTAGCCGGTAGCGGATCTCACGAGGATTTGTTATCCTATATAATACATTAATGTACCAAATGCAAGTATTAAAAATAAAATAATATCAACCCAAAATATAAATATAATTAGTGCCCAGAACATCTATAATCTACTACATGTAGTCCTTTATACTCGTAATACGTGCGTCCACTAAGAGGTCTTTTTTTTGGAGGGAGGCTTTGTATATTATGATGATACCAAGAAGCGCAGCTGTCTTTACTTACAACCTCGAAAGAAGTCATCTCAACCTTCCCTGTGAACGTTAAAGTAAACAGAGTGATCATGACGATCTTCTCCATTATTTGCCTTGGCCTCTTGTAGGTTTATAATTTAATTTTTCTGATTTGTTCATACGTTTTTTGTGTCTCCCTATCTTAGGTTTTGTACGCTTCACGTATGAATTAACGCCAAAAAGGGCTCGCTTAGCCATCCCAATCATCCACTCGTAGTTTCATACGAGTATTCTTATCTTTAATTGGCATATATTTAATATGGCCGTTTATTTTTTGCTCTAAGTCACTGCCACAATTTGTACATCTATAGAAAGAATGACTGAAGCCGACTAATATAGTATTAAAAGTACATTCAGGACACGTGCCTGTAACAATTTCTGTTTGAAGTGTTGTTGATTTATTATTCATATCCTACAAATTTAAACTTATTGTTTTCTCTAACATAAACTTTTTTCTTCCCAGGTTTTATCCTAGGTCTATACTTAACACTTTTCAGATCTCTTGCAACAGGATTTCTATTCCGGGTGTATACAGGTTTCACAACTACATTTTCCGCTGAATTCACTAGGTGGGCCACCCCATGTAGAATGTTCTGGATAGTCACAATGACAAGGACAATCGCAAATTGTACATGAAAGAGGTTTACTCATTATTGAATGATAAGTTTTTTAATTGATTTTGAGCCATCAATGTTTTCTTCTAATTCAGCTTCCCCACGCCAGCACTTGTAAGTAACAGATGCACTGTACTGTCTCTCCGCTTCACGCTTATGGCGCAAACATAGGGCCATATTCTCTTGAATACGTGCTTCCTTAATTTCTCCGTTAACAAACATAAGAAGGGCTACCACAGCTTCGACCATAATTTAACCTCTTATTAATAAATATATAATAACGATAGCTAAAACGGCTACAGCTTTGTATGTAACTGTGCTGTCTAATAAGGCATTTACAGAGCCAACTAACCCATATTGTTTAATGCTATGTTTTATTTTTTCAATCATGAGAGATATATAACCTATAATTAATGGTGTGTCTTCCCTTTATTTTTACGGTTTCTGCCCATATAATAGTCTCCAGGCTCATAATCCCATTTTTTTCCATGGTGTCCTCTAATATCTGCGTACCACATACGTAGTCTAACTATTATCTTTCTAACTGGTCTTGGCACTACACTACAATGCCTTTATTGGGTCCTTTTTTGATTCTATATTTGTGCGTTCCCGTTGCTCCAATATCTACTTCTTGTTTCATATATTTAAGATAATTCATTTGTTTAGTCTTTTTTTCCATATCAGAAATATATTTAACAATCTGTTTAGTAATTCTATTCATTAATGACCATTTCCATTAGCAAAGGTTCTTTGTCTATCCTTAAGCTTTTCAATATCAATTAAAACCTTGTTCATTTGTTTTTGTAAAAACTCAATGTTAACTTTATTATGCATTCCATCCTCGATAGCTTTGTTCAAACGATCTACGGACTTATATAAATCCTCCACTAACATATAAAGCTCTGCCTCACCAGAAGATTTGCCTAATTGTCCTCTAGGATATTTAATTCTAAATTCAGAGTTAGCTTCTAAATCTTTCATCATTAACTCTAACTGGGTGCTATGCTGGTTGAGCTTCTCGTTAATACCGAAATATGCCCAGGTTCCGATTGCGACCATGCAAATCAAGCTAGCAACCGTCTTCATAGGCATTTGCACGGCGGCTTCTTCGCTAATTTTTAAAGGTTTATTTGACATTTTTTAATCTCGGGTCTTTCATTATTACCACATCTGGATTTTCTTTCAAATACTTCTTCTTCAATACCGTCCAATAGCTTACTTTAGGATCAAAATCTCTACCTCCAGCAAAGCTAGAAGTAGACATAACCCCTACTTTTAGACACATATTAATTAATTCAGCAAATTCTGGAGGGGGAGGACTAATTCTTGGTACTCTTTTACATTCTTTGATAACCTCTAGTTGAGTTTTAATCTTCATTTGTTTTTCTTGTTCAGCAATAAATTCATCTGTGCATGCTGTACCTAAATACTTTCTCCACGTAAGTGTTACACGTCTATCATCTTCAGTGCTTTCATAGTTGTTACTGGGACCATAGTGTTTGTAATTATACTCATCATCTCTTTGCTCAACAGAAACATCAAAACTTCCCTGTGCGCAGGTATTTGTGCCGTTGTTTAGATACTCGTTTCTAGCTTGTACTGATGTAGCTACAAACAAAAAGAAAACAATCCAAAAAAGATTACCTGTTAAGATCTTTAATATCATATGCATGCTCTCTTACTTGATCTGCTAATTGTCTATATAAATTTTCTGCCATTTCCCATGTAGCTTCGGCAGCTGAAAGTCTTGTTTGTATTCCCGTTACTTTTTCTTTAAGATCGTTTATATCTCTGTGAATTTCTGTAAGTGTTGATTTATTTGCTTCAATAGTATCTGTTAAATTTAAAACGTAACGAATTGACGTAAAAGTTCCAGCTATAATTGCTGCTACAACTGGAACAATTACTATATTCTTTTTTATCCATTCAAATTTATTTTTTGTTTTCTTTGCCATTAATCATCAAGTCCATCTGTAAACCAAGTTATAAATTGGTTCCATTTTTTTTTAATCCATTTAATCATCTTTACACTCACAGTTTTCACACGTACATACACCGTACTCATCAGCATGGAGCTCCTGCTTACAATGACATTCGTGGTGACAGTTGTCACATTTGTTAGACATATTACTTAACTCTTTTATTATACTGATCTACAATCCAATCAGTAATTTTCTTGATAAAGTTTTTAACTTTTGTCATCATTTTTCTTTTCCTCAATGTTATAGAAGAACCTATCGGTATCTTCTGTTTTCCATTTCCCAGTGTCCTCAACATTCCATTCACTAGTTTGCACTTTCCAATCGGGCGTTTCATTCTTTACAGTAAAAGAAGGGATGTCCCATAATATTCTGTTATTGGGTTGTGCTGCATAATTGCCATCTTCAAGGGCCATTATGTGTGCGCACTTATGTTCGTGCGGGATCTCAGAATGATCAGTATCTACTATATTACTCTCTGGGTGGGCAAAATCAACAGTAAAAAGATAAGCACCTTTGTGCAATTTCTTGTCTTTTCCAAAGTATTTTCCTGATTGTCCGTCTAGAATATCCCAAGAAGTAACAGCAGGATAATAACTGAAACAATTCCAAAGCTGTAGCTCATCAAGTCTACGTCTAGGAACCTCTTCTGGGTCAAAGCCTCTTTGAATAAACGCAGATATCGGGAGACGATAGAAGACAGCTCCATTTTCCATAATTCCATGAAAAAGGATAGCACGGCCTGTAATACTCGTAAGACCAAAAATAATACAGTCTTCGACTTCGCCGTGATGATCTTTAAGATCGTATAAATATTCCCTACGTATTTGGGCATAAGTTGCCGGTATATTCGCATTTAAATAAGCCATAATAAATCCTCATTTTATTTCGCCCCAGTTCTTTCCAAACTCATAATCTACTTTGTTAGGAACTTCAAGTGTTACTGCGTTTTCCATAATTTCTTTTATTCTTTCTGATTCTTTATCTGAGCCAACAGAAATATCTAACTCATCATGTACTTGAAGATGTGGAGTAATTCCTTCTTTATGTAATTCTATCATTGCTTTTTTAGTCATGTCTGCAGCAGATCCCTGAATTAATTTATTAAGAGCTTTATATGTATAAGCTCTCTTGATCCCTGGTCCGTGTTCCCTGAGCGCTGCATCGTGAGGCAATGCTTTATGAATCCCGAATTGATTTGGTTCCCATAAATGGAACCTGCATAGTCTACCTAGAAGAGTTCTAATTTGACCACCCTCCTGGGCTCTCTGCATAGTTGCATCCATTAAAGCTTTTACGAAAGGAACTTTACCGTGATATTGTTTAAAAAGATCAGCGGCTTGTAATTTACTAATACCTAACTCAGCTTGTAGTTTATTTTTTCCCATACCATAGAACAATCCTAAATTAATAGTTTTAGCTTGGGTTCTAGGAATATCAGCCATATCAGCTACAATCTGGTGAAAGTCTGCATCACCTTCCATGTAAGCATGAACAACATCGTCTACTCCATATAGATTTAATAGAGAAGCATAATGAACTACGAGTCTTGGTTCTTGTTGATTGTAATCAAAACAACCCCATTGATGACCTTCTTCCGGTAGGAATAATGATCTGATCCGTGGTCCAAGATCCTTGTTACGCGCAGGAATCTGCTGTAAATTAGGGTTATTCATCGAAAATCGTCCTGTGACTGTCCCACCCCCATCACCTCTCAATTGGTTAATCTCCGCGTGGATACGGCCCTTAGAGCTATACTTTAGGATGGTATCTATAAAAGTTGTATGTGCTTTATTAATCTCTCTGGCTCTAGCTATACATTTCACCACATTGTGTGGGTGATTAGCTAGAAAATTCTTAGTGAAACTAGGAGCTCCTGTCTTTTCTGTTCTATCAAAAGGAAGTCCTAATTTTTCAAATACCTTGGCTATTGATCTTGCAGCCCAAATCTGTACTTCTATCCCCGTACTTGCTAACACTTCTCCAAGCATCTTTTTCTCTTGTTCTATTAAGGTTCTCTTTTCGATCGCTGCTTGTTCTTGATTTACACGTACACCGAGAAACCTCATATCTACTAGAGCAGGAAATAATTCTGTTTCCATATCAAATATAGCTTGAAGGTCCTGGTATAAAATTTCTTTTTTACATTCCTGCCACAACTCGTATGTGAGTTGTGCGTCACGCTCGGCGTAAGCACCAACGTGCATAGCTGGAAGTTTATACATCTCTGCTTTAGGATCTACACCCCAAGATTTAGCAGCTTCATATAATGCGGATTCATCTTTACCTTTACCAAGGTAGTCTCTACAAATTCCATTTAAATCATATCGTAATCTATTCTCATTTATAACTGCAGAAGCAATCATTGTATCAACAATCTTACCGTTAATCTTAATACCTAGTCTACGTAACCAACATACGTCATACATTGCATTATGAAATATCTTAAGTGAATTAGTACTCATCTGATCCTGTAACCATTTAAGGACCATCTTTCTATCTAAGTTTCCTCCACCTTCATGAGCAATAGGATAATAAGCGCACCAATCGTGTGTAGCTAAAGATATTCCTACAACATCTCCAACCCCTATAACAGAACCAGAACCCATTCTTTCGTTTAGGTTTGGATCTTTTGTTTCTAAGTCAATTGCTATCTCATCGTATTTGGATAGATCTGGAAAGTCTGTTGGCGCTGTCCATTCTGTTTGTGGTTTAAATATCGGTATCTGCATAGTCCCTTTCTATTGCCATCTCACAGTAATGAATTGCTTTAAGTAGATCTTCCTTCTGATTTTTTTGCTTGTGCCTACACAAGTACTTAATAGCATTCCCTTCCGCGAATGGTATATTGTTTTTGTTAATAAATTCACTGGGCTGAATGACCATAGATTGATAGTGATTCCCGCCTACCTGTCTTTTGTATGTTTTGCTCATATTCTAAAACTCTTGTATATATCTTTCGGTCTAACAACATGTAAATGTTCCTTTGTTCTAGTTGCACCTACATAAAATAATCTATTTTCATCATCAGGATTTCTTTCATAATTTGTTTGAGTATTTCTACTTAAGTCAGTTAAAAGAACTACGTTTTGTGATTCCCCACCTTTTGCACCATGAATAGTAGACAATAAAATTCTTGGTTCTTTATTTAACTGTTCTCCGTTTTCTCTCATCCTTCTAATGTATCTAACCCGCTCTTCAGGAGCTTGGTCCAATGCTTCATACCATACTTTTTTAGTTTTTAAACCCTTTTTATCAAAAAGTTCATCCACAGAATAAAATGCATCTTTATCTAAATATTTTATTTCTTCTTTTTGGTAATGGTTTGGAGACATGTAAGAAGCAATCCTAGTAATTTGGTCGGAATTTAAAGGTTTTCCTTTACGTGCTGCTTCCCAATCGGCTATTGCATCATATAAATCTTGTTCATATGCTTTCTTAAATTTGTTTTTGTAAAATAATCCCTTAGAATATAAAACATTTTCTAAATCATTTAACATATGTCTTGTTCTACCTAAAACTAACCATTCTCCTTGAGACATATCTATGGTTTGAAAATCATGATAATAACTTAATGCGCCTTCATGCACTCTTGGTTTCCATTCTTTATAAATTCTATTAGATATTCTACCCACTATATTCATTGCTATATCGTGAACTGCTCTAGGTACTCTATAAGATTGAGTTAAATTTAATAGTTTTCCTTTTTGTGTAATAAAACTATCTACATCTGCACCAGCCCATCTAAATACAGCTTGGTCATCGTCCCCTGCTATATAACTATCTTCTGTCTTATCCCATATAGATTTAGCCATATTCCATTGAATTCTAGATAAGTCTTGAGCTTCATCTATAAATACTACATCAAACTTAGGTGATGCATCAGACTTAACAAACTCTGTAATCATATCTGTAAAATCAATAAGGTTGTATTGTTTCTTATATGATTTCAATTCATTATGACAAATAAGAAGATCTCTTAAAGATACATCTTGTGTGTGTTCTCTTAAATTAAATTGTTGTTCTGGTGTTATGTTTCGTAGTTTAGCTAGTTGTATAATTCTAAGAATATCATTATTAGTACTAAATATTCCTGTCTGATCATTATCATAATCATGATAATCTAATCGTACATTCATCTTCTTTCCCAAATCTTCATAGTGTTTAGACTGCATAACATCTTCTTTCTTTAAACCTAGTCTTCTAAAAGCTAATGAGTGTAGTGTTCTAAAATATGGTAGATCATCTTCACTAAAATTGAATTTCTTCATCGCTCTGTCTCTAGCTTCATAAGCTGCTTTCTGTGTAAAAGAAAAGAATCCAATCTTATCTGGATCTGTATTCTTTAAATATTTATCCACCTCATTTAGAAGTGTAGTAGTTTTTCCAGTTCCTGGCGGTCCTAATACTATTGTTTTCATAATGTAACAAATATCCATGCTGCAGTAAGAACAACTAATAAAACTAAATCACTGCTCATTGCATTCATTAAAATACATCCTTTGGTTTAAATTGTTTAGGTCTATAAACGTTGTCTTGTTTAGTAAATTCCTTAACACTCGTGACTGTTATTTTTTTCTTTCCAACTGTTTCTCTTACAATTTCACATCCACACTTATCACGTAGCATTATAAGTGTTTCATCATATTTCTCAGTCCATCTTCTCTTTAATAAAAACTTATTAAAAAATTCTCTAAAAATAAAAAAATGTTTTCCTTTATCTGTCCATACATTTCCAAACATCATATCTTCTTTCTTAACCCCTGTAGCTGTTCTATCTGTACAATACTCCTCTAAATGATCTAGGAGTTGTTCAATTCTAGAAGAACCCATTGGAGGTTCTACAATTTCTATTCCTGCAAATAGTAATTTAACCATATCTGTAAATTCTTTTTTCTTTAAAGTTGGTGGAACTTTATTAACCTGCTCCATTACTGCTCTTTGAAATAATCTCTGTTCTTGTAAGTAAGATGTATCTTTAAGTTTAACTCTTTCCCCATCTACGTTAACCCAATAATATGGTTCATCAAGATTAACTTTTTGTAAATCATTTAAATCAGGAAATAAAGATTGACCTCTAATTCCAAAAGGTCTTTTTAAACATAATTTCTTATCACAATGATTACACATTGGATCTTCATTACATTTAAAACCTAATTCTTTTTTCTCGTGATACTTTATTTTATCTTGAATTGTTCTGTCATCTAATGGTGGGTCAAAGTATTTATAATTGAAAGCATTAATATACTTTTGCCAATCTTCTGGCCATTTTCTTTTAGCATATTGAATGTATTGATAAATAACTCGGTCTCTTCCATCCGTTAATTTGCTTTGAGTTAATGACTCAATGCAAGGAGGACCATCACTAAATTCTGATTCAGGTCTTTTTAATTCTAATTTTTCTAATTCTTGTGGGGTAAGTCTTTTTACTGATAAAAAAAATTGCGAAATTGTAACAGCTTCGCCTTTAAAGTTAAAGGCATATCTTGTTGTTTTTTCATGATTAAAGTATGGTAAATTAAGAAAATTTCCTGTATCATCTTCGGATTTTAATTCAACTTGTTTTGGAAAAACTTCCGCATTACCAAATCCTAGAAACGCACTAATAGAACTTAATTTATCTCGCATCAAAGATGCATCTACTGGAACAGTAGTGAATAAAAATATATGTGCTCCTCCACTTTTAGAACGACACATAGTTAAAGGTAAATGATTATTATTAATTAAAGCAATAATTTTTCTGTGATCTAAATTATATTTATCTACGTCTATACATCCCCATTTACATTTATTAGTCTCATCAATAGGTATAATACCTAGACTTGGTTCAATTCCGTTTAAATGATTTGTCCAAAGTTGTTCAGTAACTGGTTCACGCTTAACAAAAGATTTACCTTTTATTTTAGTACCATCTGCATTCTTTTTTTCAACATAGGTACATCCATGTGCTCTCTGTAGTCCGGAAAATAAATCTATAAAATTCTTCATAATTAACATCTAGTTGGTGGGGCGGATCCACTCTCGCTTAGCCGCCCCATCCTATTCATCCTGATCGGAATGAATTCTTAAAAGTGGCTCTTACTTGATGTTCCGGAATTGGAATCAGAAGTATGTTTAGCTTCAACATCGCCTCTTGAAACTAACTGAGAAAATGCTTTCGCCATCTCATATGATCCTTTATCAGTCACCTCTCCAACTTTCGTCACATCCCAACCAAACCATGTACCTTTGTCGTTAGACTGCTGTACACTTCTTAGTTTATAGATATGGCTAAAAGAAGGCGGTTGATATAAACCATTTTTACCTCTTAGAACAATGTTGTTCATCATTGAATTCCATTTACGACTAACTTTTAATTGAGTCGCTTTCATAGAAATCAAAGCTCTCTGAGGAACTCCATTTAGTTTGATAACAAAATGAGACGCAGTAGTTTCAAGATAATTACCATTTGCTAATCTATCTTTATTTGCTTTGTCTCTAGTTGTTGCAGGTAGATCGTCACTGGCATCATATATTTTTACCGGTGCTCCCCCGCTCTCTCCTCTATCTTTCCATTCAATGTATTGTCTTTTATAATACACTGGTAAGATATCTATCCCCTTGTCGCCATCAAACAGTTCGTTTGTAACTGTATTGATAATCATGCCAGGTTCTGCCCCCTTGACATATTTAGCGTCCCTTTTATTTACTTCAGGGGATAATTGACCCAAAATTTTCAAGAACGGAAGTGCCTGATCTTCTGGTGTCAAAGCTCCAGTATCGTGGAGCTTGTCAGCTTCGAACATATCCGTAGATAATGCTCCAGCTTTTTGCTTTTCAGCTATTTCTTTTTCCATGTTTATTGTTTCCTTTTTATTGTTGTTTTATTTCCAATGAATACATTGAAAAGTTCCGTTGGCATTTCTTTACCGCCTTCGATTCGTTCACGGACTAACGCTTTCAGGGTCATAGGCTCAACCTTCAGCTTTTGTGTCGGTTGTAGCCCTCGACCCCTCGCAAGTTCAGCATATTCTGCTGCCTTGTTATCTTCGTTTCGACCAAAAGAAACAGTCACATCATTCTTGATGATGTCTCCTAGGCCATTGTTACGAAGCCAGTTAAACGCCTTCTCTTTATTGGCTTGAGTTATAGTGGCGCTATAATTCGTTTTAACTTCTACTGATGATCCATCAGATAGTTTTAAATAAGATAATCCCATTTCGGATAACATAGTCGGTATAACTTCTCCCGATAAATGTTCTATATCTTTTTTCTTTTGTTTTACTGCATCTTCCTGCAGTTCTAATTGTTGTTGAAGTGCTTGCATCTCTTTTATTTTATGTGCAAGCTTATCTATATTACTTGTTTTCTCTAGAACGTCTTGTTGATCGTTCTCAAAATTAATTTTACTCATCTTCTATTTTTCCTTTCTCAAATAAGTTTACTTCTATTGGATAATATCTTCTTTCTTGTTTATCCCATTTTAAAAAATTAAACTTCCCATTAGTTATATCAGATACAATTGAACATGCAACTCCAATAATTGCAGGATCTCCTGTAAGTAATAAATAATCATTAGAAGTAAAATTTTTCAAACCCTGTCTTAGTTTAAAAACTAAAGGACCTGGTGAGAATATAATCTGTGAAAGTTCCGGCAATAAAAATTTAAAATCACCATATTCAGCGGCACCCATTATATTTATTTTTGGTTTTCCTTCACGAGTTCCAGCAATTTCTTGAATAACGTAAACTTTAGGTTTATCGATACTCATTTTAATTACATCTATTTCTCTTTCTAGCATTGACAAACATATAAGGCATAGTATATAAGAAGTCAATAGAAAGAAAAAATTTATTATTTATGAAGTATAAATTTAGAGTAAAACCATATAAGCATCAAATCACTGCTTTAGAAAAGTCGTGGAATAAAAAAACATTTGCATATTTTATGGAAATGGGAACTGGAAAAACAAAGGTCCTTATTGATAATATGTCTATGTTATATGATAAAGGAAAAATAGATGGTGCTCTTATTATTGCTCCTAAAGGAGTTTTAGGTACTTGGTACAACCAAGAATTGCCTGCACATTTACCTAAACATATAGAGAATGTGTCTGTAATGTGGCAAGCTAATATTAATAAAAAACAACAAGAAAAACTAGACGGTTTATTTGAAACAGGTGAAGCTCTACATATCTTAGTTATGAATGTAGAAGCTTTTAGCACAGATAAAGGAGTTAACTTTGCAGCTAAATTTCTAAGATCACATAGATCCTTAATGGCTATTGATGAAAGCACAACTATAAAAAATCCAAAGGCTAAAAGAACCAACAACATAATTGATTTATCCGCATCAGCTCAATACAGAAGAATAATGACAGGATCTCCTGTTACTAAAAATCCTTTAGATTTATATAGTCAATGTGAGTTTTTAGATCCCGACCATTTAGAGTTTACATCTTACTATGCTTTCAGAAATAGGTATGCAGAAATGAAAACACTGCATATTTCAGGTCGGTCGATTCAAGTTGTTTCTCATTTTAAAAACTTGAACGAATTATCCGACCGTCTCCAGACCTTTTCGTATAGAGTCTTAAAGGAAGATTGTCTTGATCTACCTTCTAAGATCTATATGAAGAGGGAAATAGAATTATCTAAAGAACAAAAAAAATTATATGAACAAATGAGAAAAGAAGCTCTTGCTACATTAAATGGTAAAACAATTACCACTATGACTGCACTTACACAGCTGATGCGTTTACATCAAATAACTTGTGGTCATTTTTCTGCTGATGATGGTACTATTCAAAATATTAAAAACAATAGACTATCCGAGCTTATGGATATAATTGAAGAAATTGAAGGAAAAGCTATTATATGGGCTCACTATCAACACGACATACGAACTATTGTAAATGAAATTGAGAAAAAGCATGGTCCGGGGTCCGTGGTTCATTATTACGGCAAAACGCTTCCCGAACAACGGGAAAAGGCCATTAAGAATTTTAAGACTAATGATGAATGTAGATTCTTTGTTGGTACACCACAGACCGGTGGATATGGGTTAACTTTAGTTGCAGCTAATACCGTTGTTTATTACTCTAATGGCTATGATCTAGAGAAAAGAATGCAATCCGAGGATAGAGCCCACAGAATCGGTCAAGATAAATCAGTAACCTACATAGATATAATAGCTGAAGAAACAGTAGATAATAAAATTGTAAAATCTTTACGTAAAAAAATAAATATAGCGTCAGAGGTAATGGGTGAAGAACTTAAACAATGGATATAATAAAGAATAAAATAGATAACTTTTTTAAATGGGTTAAAGGTTCTAACTTGGTTGAGTTAGATTCCATTAACATTAAGGAAGATCCGGTTAGACCTGAATTAAATTTAGAATTTAGGAAAAGCTATGGAAGAAAAATATATGGTCTTAAGTTTGATAACAAGATTGAAGGGATTATTTGTGTTGCTTATACTAATGATATTCCAAAGTCTGTAAAAGAGTTAGATATAATGTCTCAAAACGCTTATTTAAAGAAGGATGCCAATACTGCTGTGGCTTATACCGTTTGGTCCAGAAAAAGAGGGGCCGGAAGAGAAATTATTTATAAAGCTATTGAGTTTCTTAAGACAAGAAAAGAAATAAAGAAATTAGTAACTCTTTCGCCATTAACTCCAATGGCTACACACTTTCATATTCGAAATAAAGCTAAACTTATTAGTATTAATCCCACTACGCAAAACTTTGAATATAAGCTATAACGCCCCGCATCTACACCCAGAAAATATAGGATATACACGCGAGGCGCGCAGAATTTTCAAAATTGTTATTTAATTTTGATTTCTTTGGCTTTTTTGTTTTCAGGTGGATTGTAAAACAGTTCCACTTTCAACATTCCATCTTCAAGCTTAGCTCCCTTACACTCAACATACTCAGACAGTTGTAGTCTTTTCTTGAATGCTCTTTGAGCTACTCCTTTATGGATGTATTTAGTATCTGCCGCTTCAGCGCTACCTGATATAGATAAGACTCCATCTTCTACTTCAACTTTAATATCAGATTTTTTATAACCTGCTAAAGCCATTTCAATAATGTAGTTCTCATCATCTACCTTTTTAATATTATAAAAAGGGTAGGCACTATTGTATTCTTCCATCTGAAAGAATCTTGTGAAGACATCTTCAAAGCCAATAGTTCTA
>Ga0209645_1000985_pt1 | contig 14553 bp, 19 predicted proteins | sample ETNvirenome_6_30_FD_184070 | JGI IMG/M metagenome (GOLD analysis project Ga0209645, IMG submission 184070) | Marine viral communities from the Pacific Ocean - ETNP_6_30 (SPAdes) (version 2) | ecosystem: Environmental > Aquatic > Marine > Oceanic | place: Pacific Ocean | collected 2013-06-19
ATACACATCGCCAATCTGCCCTGTCTTACTAATAACTACAATATCATTTTCTTTATCATAGCCATATTTCCATCTACGCGCTTTGTTATGGCGTTTGAGCGTGTTTATTTTAATAGGTTCAATAACCTCAAATAAAGTTTGCTCGTACATTACCTTGATCTTTTTTCTGCAAAACCACTAAACGCTTCTTTTTTTTCTTCTTTAGGTTTGTTTAACAGTATTGCTTTTTCTTCTTCTATCCTATTTAGAATTTCAAACGCATCAAATATCGCAAGCTTTTTGGTTGCTGCTGCATTCTTAAGCCTGTCTGCAGAAACATCATCTTCAGTATTGGTGATAATTTTTTCTTCTGCAACATGTATAAGCTCATCCACTGCTTTGTAGCCAGCTCGGATTATATTCTGTTTCGTCTCCTTGATATTCATATTTAATAGAAATTGAATTAGTTAGCACCCTATACATTCTTTCGCCATCAACAACAAATTCATATTCGCTGCTTGGTGTAAAACCTACAAGATCATTTTTATTAATACCGTTTTTTTGAAGCTCTTTGTCTACAAACTTTATTATACCTATTAAAGGTCTTTCAGGGTTTGTATCAAACTTGTCTATTGATTCAATGGGTTTTACAAAACAATATCCCTTTGGTGCTACCCATTCTTTGTTTCGTTTATACAAAAAAACTTGCGATGGGTCTACAAAGTACTTATTTTCTTTAAAAAAACCTCTGCTGTTTTTTTCTTTACCATACACATCATACCATCTTCTAAAAACATTATGATGCAATATAACCTCATCACCTTTTTTAATATCTGTTTTTACTTCAAGCGGTGTTTCAAGAACAACACCATTTCTGCTTACATATCTATGATCAGATATTTCGGTATTTAATATTAATTCTTTATTGCCTATAGATTTTTTATTATTGTATCTATCTTCTTTTGGGGCTATAATAAAATTAAATATACTTCGCATTAATATTCTAGGTTGTATTCTACTGCTACTGCCATATTTTTATTAAAATCTTTCCAAGGCAGTACGTCGTTATGTTTTTTAATATAAATACTATATTTATCGTCAGCTTCAACTATATCACAAATAATATGCCCTCCGTAAACCTCTTGACCTACGGAGTAATGCATAGCTTCATTTTTATAGTCTCTACCGATACTAATCTTTCTTATCAGATTCATCTTCTTCGATTATTTCTTCGTAAGTTCCATCAGACAAGTTTACAGTGATTGGACCATATTCTTTTTCTAATTCTAGTTGGAACTCTTTTAACCCATCTTGTAATTCAGAAGATTGATGCAATAAGCTATGTTTTTGCGTTTCAATACTACCTATCTGCAATTGGATTTGATTTAATTGATTTACTTTTTCTTGCAACTTTTCAAGCTGCTCATCTTTAATTTTTGGCATAATAATTTTATTTAATTAAACTGATTATCTATATGTTAAATAATTACCTGTTTTGTTTGTTTTTTACCAAGGCACATCTTTAGCCTCTGTAGGTGGGTTTATTTTTTCTTGTATTCTAGTATCTAAATGATTTCTATAACTTTCAAAATTAACTTTATTTTCTACCCAACTTTTAACTTGTTCTTCTGTTAACTCGCTAAAATTAGTAAAACTTTCAGGATCAGGTGAAGCAACACTAGCCATACCTAAAGCTGTTTCACTATATTGCTCGTCTTCTGTAGTAGCTACATACGAAAAGTGTACAAGAAACACTACATCTGTTAAATCTCCTTCGGTTTTATTAACTTCTAGCTTAGTTATATTTAATTGATAATTATTAGCCATTTTGTTTTAATGTTTGTATTTCGTTTTTTAATTTTTCTATTTCCGCACTAAGCTCTTGTATTGCTTTTGTCATAACAGGTATTAGCCTACCGTGACTGGCTTCAAGCTTTTCAGGATTGTCTTCATATACAAGCTTTAAATTTTCATCATCAACTTCTTGCAGATCTTGCGCGATAAAACCTAAATCCTTATCACCTACTTTTCCTTCGTCTCGCATATTCCAGTCAAATGTAACTGGGTTAAGCTTGTTTATTACATTAAGACCGTAAGTAGATGGCTTTATATTTGTTTTATCTCTTTTGTCAGATAAAGATGTTATAGACGTTACTTGACATCTAAGAGTTGTAATGCTAGAATTACCAAGAGTAATTGTATTAGAAACACTAGAAGAAGAAGGGTCTGCGCCATACCCTAATGAGGAATTATTGCTTCCTGTAGTTAAATTATCACCCGCATTTCTTCCTATAAAAGTGTTACTATTTCCACTTGTAATGCTTATACCAGCGGCGCTGCCAACGCCAACATTATAATCACCTCCTTGGATTTGCTGTAAAGCCGTATATCCAACGCCTACGTTATTGGTTGCGGTGCCTTGGCCTAAGTCAAACCCGGCGAAACCACCTATAAACACGTTATAGTGGCAGCCTGTGTTCGTGTTTGTAGAATTAGTCGCTACATCATGTCCTATTAAAACATTTGAGTTTAAGTACTTAGTGCCTGTTCCAATATTTCTTCCAACGCCGTGCCCTATTCTAATGTTGCGATATTCAGTAATTTTATCATCGCTTGTGTCAGAGGGATCAGTTACAATTTTTATAGTGGATTGTGCTGGATCAACTAAAAGATCTGCCCGCTGATCTTGAGCAGGTGACCCCATATCAATATTAGACGCAAGCCGTATGCCGGAAGGCATATTAATTTTATCACCTACCGTAATTTTATTTGTGCTAATAGTGTCTGTAGCAATAGATCTTTTGTTATTTATGGTTAAAGGTGTTCTTTGATAAGTATATCCCCCAGCACCACCTTGCCCCCAAGCAGTGAATTTTAATTTATAGTAATTATCGTTAAGATAATCCCACATTATCAATTCGGTATTAACAATATTATTACCAACGCTATTACCTAAAGCACTTACAAAATTTAAATAATTTCTTTTTTGTATATTTGTTAAATTAGACCAACCATCAGTATTAAACAATAAGCCTATAGGTGCTTGATATCTACTAGCGTAACTCCAGCCTCCTGGGTTTAACAGTGGATTATACATCGCCCCCTGCGATCCCCTACCAAAAGCAACATTTGTACCTAAAGTCTCATATGTTGAGCCGCCTCCCGTGTATGTTACTGTAGTGCCTTCTGTAATAGTTGCAGTGGTTGTTTTTATATTCCCACTTACTTCAAGCTTTTCTCCAGGGTTAGTCGTTCCAATACCAACGTTGCCAGTATATAAAGCTGTTATCGCGTTACTTTCACTACCTACTCCAGTTCCAACTCCAACAGCAAAGGCAGTTGCGCTTTGATTAGCGTGTTCGTTATATCTACCTACTATAGTTTGTGCTTCACCAGCATTACCAGCCGCATCTCTAGGTGGTTTTAAAAATCTACCTAACAGTATTTGTTGAGGTGGTGTTGAACCTCCTCCAGATGTATCATTACCAAAGCCATATGCAAAACTAGCTTCAGCTGTTACTGTGTTTGATACTCCTCCTGATGCTGCATTTAAACCGCTAACTGTGTTACCTTGATTAAAAGCAAAAGCTCCTTGTCCTGAAACTGTATTTTGAAAGTTAATAGCAACACCGTACGCGGCTGCGGCGCTAGTTGTATTTAAATGCCCTATAACAGTTGAATGAGCTCCTATAGCATCATTGTCAAAACCTAGAGCTGTACTGTTAATGCCTGATGCTACGTTTATATTGCCTGCAGCAAAAGAAAATTCACCAGAACATTGGGCACCCCCGCCTAATGCAACAGCCCCATTACCACTAGCTATCGAGTTTACACCTCCTGAAAAAGAATATAAACCAGTTGCTTGTGTATTAGACCCTGTAGCAAAAGCAGCATTATTAGTTGCAAAACATCCTTGTCCAGTTGCAAAAGAAAATAAACCATTAGCTCTAGTTCCTGTGTTAAATGCCGCAGAATCTTCCGCGTTTGTTATTGCGGTAGCACCTACAGCTATACTTCTTTGTGCGTTGGTTTCTGATAAAGAACCACCTGCTATTGATGCTGGCCCGTTAGCGTAAGTATTGAAACCAAAAGCAGCGGCTTGCCTTCCGGTTGCTATTGTGTTTTCACCTTGTGCAAAACCATCTTCTGATGTTACAACTGTATTTTTATTTATAGCTACGGCAAAATCACCGTTAACTATATTACCGGCAGCTCCTATAACAGCGTTACCTTCAACATCCAATTTAGCACCTGGATTATTTGTATTAATACCAACGGACCCCCCTGAGGTAACCCTAACTCTTTCCCCTCCTGCGGTTCTTATAGCAAAGTTATCATTTGCTACAAAACCAAATTTAGTATCATCATCGCCTAAATGATATATATATTGATTAATACCAACATCTTGTGTAGAAGGATCTATTTCTAAAGTATTAAGGTTATTAAGTTTAATATGAAAATTACCATTAGTAGTTGCTACTGGCAAATATATTTCAGCGGTTGTATAAGGGCTGGATGTATTATATGTTTGTAAATATAAACCTTGACTATTAGCGGATGAAGGGCCTCTCCATTGTATTTGCCCTTTCGGCGGCGATGTGCCTCCCCCGCCTGCTGTTGCTAAAATTGTTGTGAATGACTGAGTAGTTGTGTTGTCATTTATGAGCTCTATTTTAGGGGAATTACTTTTTAAGCTCAATGCTGTGTTAAGACCACTATTTACATATAACTTCGATGATGTGGTTAGAGTATCTCCTATTACTACATTTTGACTTGTGTCAATCATCATGGCGTACCCTGTAGCAGATTGAGTATTTAAGTCAGAATTGGTGTAGAAGTGCATTGGCCCTGTAGTAAGGAAGTCAGCCGAAGAGCTTCCAGCTACTAAACCAAATCCGTGTTCGGTTGTTCCATCGTCATAAGCAACTTTTATACCACCCGTGCCTGGTGTTCCTGAAGATATTGTAGCTTTTGAAACTAAAGTGTATTTAGTCTGATCAGCGGCAGTTGTGCCTGATCTAACTTCGCTTACAACAAATTTTTCATTTGGGCTAGGCTCGCTTATACCAACACGTTGGTTAGTATTGTCTACATATAAAGGAAGCGGAACGTCATTAGATCTTCCTGCTCCAAATATTTTAATAAGACCATTTGAAGCGTGAGATTTAATAACTACCGCTATTTTTTGTATTAGCTGCCCAGCTGTACTTGGTTTTGAATTAGTAAAGGTCCCTAAATTACCAACATATAATTCATCACCAATACTAAAGCTTGATGTATCTATACCAGAAACAGCACCCATCATTACAGCCGCACCTTCTGCCCCGTCAGCTATAGTTTCATTTAATACGCCAATAGCCGGCATTTTAGTTGCGTCGTCATAATCGGCCGCAATAACTTCAATTACATTTCCAGCAGGAGGAGTAGCAGAAGGAGAAGTATGAACAACAGTACCCTTGCTTAATGATCCACCTGAAACATTTTTAACTGTTATTACAACATTCTGATCAACAAAACTTAATTCGCCTGATCCATCAGTAGCTATAACCTGATTAGCACTACCGTCCGCGTCAGGGAAGGTATACTCATCGTTAATCGTTATATTATTTAGAAAACGATTTGGCATATTTTATTTAATTAATTATTATGGTAAATCTGGAAATTTACTTACTAAAGCTATATAATCCTGCGTAGCTGCTGGTGCCGAAGCAAAAGTAACATTTACATAATCGTTAGCGTCAGTAGATGTACCGCCTGATGCTGGAACTGTTCCTTTAGTGACATCAGCATAAACTTGATCGTACGTAGCTCCCGTGCCGTCATTTCCATAATCTAATAACTGTACTGAAACTAAATGAGTACCAAAGTCATGCTCTACATGGAAGGTCGTAGTGTTACCGTCCCCAACAATTTTTATAGACTTTCTTTCAGCCTGGTCTACGTATTCAGCTATTTTAGAAAGTGGAACTTTTTTAGTATTATTAGTGTCGCTATTGTCACCAATTATAATTGCATCAGCATCTTCTAGGTCATCAGTAAAGTTAGTGTCTGCCGCTACGCCTGCGTCAAGGTTATTTAATTCTGCAGCAGTAGAATCAACAGCTGTTCCTTGTAGTACAAGTCCACTATTTGGCACTCTTACACCACCTAAATCTGCAACACCTTTATTTCCTGAAAATACCTCGCTGGTGTTTGTAGCATCTGGTATAAACGTAAAATAACCTGTATCTTCATCATAACCAAAAAATCCTAATTTAGCAGCATCTACTGAAGGATCTGCGTTATACCAGTTAAAAGAAACGCCTTTATCTTTAGCATCGTTACTTGTTAAAGCGCCACCATTATCAGTGCCTCCTAATTCTATTACGGGATCTTTAATAGTTATTACTGTAGAGTTTACTGTAGTTGTAGTACCTGATACTGTTAAGTCACCGTCTATTATAACATTATTTGCAAATGTAGCGTCCCCGTCATTTCCAGATATCGTAAGTGCTGTTGAAAGTGAGTTTAGAGTAGTGGCGGAAGTTTGTCCCGGTTTTGCTATTTTAAACAGAATATCACCACCGTCGCCAGTTCCTTTACCAATACCACCTTGAATAGTAATATCACCGCCTGTTAAATCAACATCCCCGCCTGCAACAACATCCCCGCCTGATAAAGTTAATGTTTTACCAGCCGCTGTATCTGCAGGATCAGTGCTTTTTATAGTATGATTAACGTGGTAAAATAACTCACCGCCCTCTATTGTTAAATCACCATTTATTGTAACATCATCAGGAAGACTAATATCGATTGTATCATTTGTGTCATTTCCAGTAACATCTATTTCCTTTGCGGTACCTCTAATTAGAACAGAATCATCAACTACCGGATTGTTTGAGTCTCTTAAAGTTATACTTGTAGAGCCACCAGTTGACCCTGCGACGGGCGCTACACTGCCTGTAACAGGTAAAGTATATGTTGTATCTTTAGATTCTATTGTCAACGTCTTAGTTGCGTCACTAGTGCTCCCTGTAACTGTGAAAGTAATATTGGTGCTTTCAACTAATTTTAAATTTTGAAAAGATTCAAGCGTTGTGTCCACAGCTGGTGCCCCATTAGTTATAGTAATTTCTCGGGGTGCCTTTACAAATTGGGTGCCATCGTGTATTTTTATATACTTAGTCTGTGAGTCAAACCAAATTTGCCCAGCGCCAACAGTATAAGCTTGCCCGGATGCTCCAAAAGGAGATTGAGAACTAGTATGCAGCCTCATATGTAGCGCTTGATTATCGCTTAAATCTATATTATGTAGAAACGGTATTGCCATAGTTTTTAATTCATATATGCTTTACCGGATTCTGCTGCGGTAAAATGCACGGTTAATCGATTATTGTTTTGATATGTTACATTTCCATACCCCTTTTGACCTGTAGATAATACCACAGTAACGGAAGGAAATTTATTTAAGTTGTGCTGTAAAACCCATTCTGTTGAGGGGCTTGCGACTTCTATTTCAGCATGCTTATCACCTTGTCCTAAAAATGACAATGCATAATACTTATCTAATATTAAGCTACCGTTACTAGAAACATGCTCCAACGTAAAGTCATAAAAGTTCAAATTGCCAGAATCTTCTACCACATCTGTTACCTGGTATATGCCATAATTGTTTTTGTCATCATTCTGCATTAAAACAATTCTAGCACCTGCGTATTCTAATATGAAATCCTCTATAATATGCTGAGCTCCATCAACTTCGCTAAACTCCAAAGAGGTTAAATTTGCAAATGCATTTGATCCTGACTGATTAGTAAATTTTTTTTCACCTCTATTGGAGGCATATTGATACATTGATTGGCCTCCTATTGTTATAAGGCCATTCTCGCTTAAGAATTTACCAATACCTTCTAAAGTATAATTCTTGGTTACTGAACCAGTAGCATCCGAACCAATAACTTTATCTTGTCTAGTTATGATCAGATCTTTAGAATAGGTACTAATTCTAGCCATGTATTATTGTTTTTTGGATTTTTCCCAAGTGCGACCTACAAAATACGCACCATACACTGTAATCAATAATGATTGAAATATAGGTATATACGCTTCGTCTACTTGAAAACCGCCTATATTACCGTCAAAAAATGATAGAACAGTAAATATAACTGTTAAATAAATTAAAACTAGAGGTCTAATATTTTTAGAAAGAAAAGAGTCCGATTGCATATCAAGTTTCCAGCGCTCTGTAATTTGGCTTTGCGCATCTTGATCAGCTTTTTCTAAAAGCTCTTGCAGTTTTTGTTTTGCTTCTAATCTTTCTTCTTCGGTGGTTGTTAAACTATCTATTACGCCACCTACATCTTTTATAAGACCCCCAGTGATTAAACTGAGTAATTTTTTCATTATAGGTCTACTTTATAAGCATCGCCAATAGATGGTCTGTGCTTTTGAAATCTTTTTTCTTTTCTATCGTACTTTTTCTTAAGCCTTTGAACTTTTCTTTGTTCTTTATTGCTTAAAGGCTCACCGCCGCTTAATATTTTATTAGCCTCAGTTCTTATTGAAACCATATCAGAAAACAACTTATTACCTCTTTTTGAAAACGGCTTTGAGTCTGGTTTCTGCAGATAATTTGTTAACGTTGAAGACGTTATTACCGTATCTTTTGGTTTAGATGATGTTGAAGAAGTAGCTTTTGGCGCTGCAGGCGGAGTTGCAATCGGCTTTTTTATAATTGAGCTTACAGGTGTAGTTTTAATTTTATTACCTGATTTGTCATACCCCTTTATAGTTTCATCATATTTCCATCCTCTAGCATCATATTCTTTTCTACGCGCTTCACTTCCAATTGCGTAATCTTTTATAAAGCCTGTTGCTTTACCGCCTTTTTTAACATAAGGTTTTGGAGCTGCCGGCTTTTTAGGCTGAGAATTCGGTTTTGGTGATGTGATAATTTGACCTCTAGAAGGCATAGATGGAGCGTCTTTCATGCTTTTACCCTTAAACAGGTCCACATCAGAATCATGATAAGGGCTGCTCATTGCTGCATCTTGCTTTGCATTTTCAATAAGTGATGATGCTGTGCTGCCTAAACTTGCCCCATAACCAATATTTGCTATCCGACCTATTTTAGTTTTAGTTCCAAAAGGGTCAGTGGTTAATCTTCTAGTTATATTAATACCCTTTTCCAGCGCTCCTTTGCCGGGGTCTGAAGTATATTTTCCTTTTATATTTTTAAAACGCGTTTTGCCGGCAAATTTGCCAGTTTGCTCTACTACTTTTTTTACGCCTTGTTTTTTTAGGTATCTTGCGCCGGCTCCAGCTGCTAATCTTTTTAGTCCTTGAGAAGCTATACCTCTTAAAACTATTCCTGCTACTAATGGTAATGGCATGATTTTATTTTTTAATAGTTATTTTTTCTGTTTAATCCACCGCTTTTAGATTTTGCTGTGCGACTTGCTTTGCCACCCCCCTGCGCTCTAAACTGCATAGGCTTTATCATACCGGTTGGCGAGAGGCTAGATGTTCCAAATATATTGCTCATAAAATCGCTATTAGAAGTGGTGCCAGGCATTCCTAAATTAGAAAAACTTGAAAGATCCCCAAGCCCTTTACCTATTCGAGAGTTAAGTCTTGCAGCGTCCTGCTCAAACCTTTGTCTCCAGCTTTCTCCGCTTTGTTTTTGTTTTTGTTGATTTTCAAAATCTGTCTGGGCGTCTGTTTGTACTAAACCTGTTTTAAATGTTCCTCCAGTTGTAGCACCTTGACTTCTACCTTCTTCAAATCTTGAAAGAGATTGAATTGCACCTTGGTAACTTTTTTGAGCATTTTTATATTCTGGAGAATTTGTACCGTATTTTTTTTCTGCTTTTTCTAAAGCTTTTCTCATTTTTGATTGGTCATTAATCAATCTTTTACGAGTTTTTTCCATGTACTTTTGCTCCCGTTTTCCTACAAGTACACTGTCTGTAATTTGAGGAGACTGGTCAACATCTGTTTTTGTTGTTTGAATTGTTTGATCATCTCCCTGGGTGGTTGTGGTTATGGTATTATTAACACCCTCTACTTCAGCTGTTGGATTATGAGTACCATATTCCTTCATATTATAGTCTCTAGCCTCTTGAACAATCTTTTGAGCTTCTTCCGGAGTTTTGCCATCTGCTATTGCATTGTTGTATAAATCATCGTATGTTACGGTTTTTGTTTCCGTTTTTGTATCTCCTGGAATAACTTCAGTGTCAGTTGATGTAGTTTCAGTTCTACTAGAAGCATAATTTTGCCCCTCGCTTCCTTGAAAAGAAGGAGTGCTATAAGCAGAACTAGTGTCAGCGCTATAAGAACTCGTGTCAACAGGCTTATTACCATTAGTCATTAACATAGGTGCCATACGCATTACTGCATCTGTACGAAACGTGGTAGGAGTATCAGTTTCAGCGTTTTTTCCATATTGCATAGTGTAACCTACTTTAGACATTTGTATAGGGCCTGCGCCTCCTTCTTTTTCTTGTCTTATTTTTGCAAAATCTGCCCCTTCTATTTTATTAGGATCTCCTGCTTTTGCTGCGATTTTCTTTTGTTTTGGTGATAATTTTGCCATATCTTTAATCTTTATATTTGCGGGGGAACAACGCATTCATAGCCTCGCGGCGCCCCTCACAACCGCATGGTATATTTAATCCTTTTGACATAAAATCTACAGCTTTCTTAATACCAGTAGCTGTGGTAAACTTGTGAATGTCATCACCTAGTCCTCTTGATCTCATAATATTATCTATGTCTACTGCAACACCATCTGCGGCGTGCTGCTTTACCTCTTTCGCCTGTCCAGCTTTTAGAACGTGAACAAAATGCTTTTTGTCGCTTATATGCTTTGGTGCCTGGTTTTACTTTACAATTAGTTACAGCTGTTTTTAACTTGCTACCTGGGTTATCCCGACGGTATTTTCTAACACCTTTTTCAGTCATTCCACCACCTGCAGCTGCTCCTTCTTTTTTCTTATCTCTTACTTCGTTATAATAACCTAAGGATTTTTTCTTTGATGGCGCGTTTTTACTTGGCATAAGTTTTAGTTTTTTCGTATATACTTTTTTCCCAACCTAAATTTGCATCTCCGGGTCTTATTGATGTTAAAGGAAACACTTCTGTAGCAGATCCTTTGTTGGGCTTGTAATATACGTTTTTATTATCATATCTTACGGTACCGTTTTTAAATTGCATAATATGCATCATTTCATGCTCTACCGCATCTTTTTTTTGCTTGTCATTAAGATCCTCATTTACAAATATAGTTCTGTCTCTGTTTGCGCTACCCCATACATTATTTGGCAAATCTTTTTCAAATACTGGAACTGAATATGTACTTAATTCCGCATTTATACCTAGTAAGCCAGGTACGCTACTTTTCATTGTAAATGCCATTATCTTTCTGGATCTTTGATCATATCGTCAATAGCCTTATTGTAGACTTTATCTGTATATGTTTTGTTTTTGAAAAATACGCTACGCTCAGACGTTGGAAGGTCTTCTTCGCCTAGCATTATTCTATATATTCTACTTATTAAGTGTTTGCATTTAAATGAGGTTTGAAATATAGAATATTTAATTGAAGTACGATTACGATGACGCCAAACCTCAATCCAGCCATCGCGACGAAGACGTTCCCATCTATCTTTGTCCCAAGAATATGTATATTCGCCTTCTATAAAATCATTACGCGTAAAACGCTTTTTGCAATCTAAGTATATTAAAAGCTCTAGATCTGCATCTTTTAGGTTATGAGTTTTACAGGCCCACTTACGAATGAGCCTGTAATACTTCATTAAATTTAGTTCTTTAAGATCGTCTGCTGTTAATCTCATTCGACCATAACAATATCCGCAAGCTTTAACACATGGTACAGCTTATCTTTCCACTGTATACCGTGTCCATTGTGCTTGTCGTAATAAACAATATCGTCTTCTTTAAGTGACTCAACCAAGTTACCCGCAGATATTACTTTGCCCTTTAAGTACCTATCGTCACTGTTTTGCGATTCTGTAAGTTCAAGCCCACCTACTGTCTTCGGCGCTTCCTTGATTTTTTCAATAACTACGAAATAATTAATTGCTTTCATCGAGTCGTATGTTATTGATTATACAGTCAGCAGATATTATTGTATTAACAACTGATACCGCATTTTTAAGAGCAGTCTTTGTAACAAACGCCGGGTCTATAATACCAGCTCGTATCATATTAGTTGGCTTACCCGTTACAACATCTCTGCCCCAACCTTTTCGATCAAGAGTTAAATTATCAACTAACCCTGCATTATCAAGAATTGTTCTATACGGAGATAGGACCGCGCCTAATAATATCTCTTCGCCTCGGTTTTTAGCTTTTATTTTTTGTGCAGCATTCATAAGCGCTACGCCACCACCAGGCACTATGCCTTCTTTCAGTGCAGCTTTTACTGCATACAAAGCATCCTCGACCCTGTCTTTCTTTTCTTTGAGCTCGATTTTCGAATTTCCGCCGACTTTTACGATTCCGACTGCACCGTTAAGCATTGCTAGTCTTTGCTGCAGCCGTCTCTTAAAGTACGGGTTTGTTTCGTTCTTAATCTTTTCTTCAACCTGCGCAACTCTTTCTTCTAGGTCTACACCTAAATCAATTGTTTGCAATACGGTTGTTTTATCGTCCGTAATTGCTTTTACAGCTTCACCCAGTACTGTTGGCTCTATAAGATCTAAATCATCACCTAGTTCTTCATTTATAACAGTTGCACCTGTTAAGAACGCCAGGTCTTCAACTGTATCTTGTTTTGTTGGGCCAAAGCCTGGAAGATCAATAATGTTAACCTTTATGTTACCTTTAACCTTGTTTGCTAAAAGTGCCGCCATAGGCTGCTGCTCAACCGATGCTACAATTAAAAGTGAACGCTTCTGTTTAATCACGTGTTCTAGCACGTTTTGTATCTTCCTGATATTTGGTATAGGTGAAGACACAATAAGTACATATGGGTTATCTAAAATGGCCCTCTGCTTATCTTTGTCTGTTATCAGGTGTGGCGATTTAAGACCGCATTCAAGCTGCACACCCTCTACAAAATCAACATACGTTTCTTCCGTGTCAGACTCTTCCATTAGCACTACGCCATCTTTACCAACCTTTTCAAACGCATCGCCGATTATCTTACCTAATTCTGCGTCGTTGTTACAACTAATAGTCGCAACCTGGGTTAGCATTGTATCTTTTACCGGTACAGATGCTTTATCAATGTACTTGATAACTTTATTGGTAGCTGAATCTATACCCGCTTTAAGCGAACGTATATCTGTTTCACCTTTTTCTAATTCTTTACTGGCATTACTGAGTAGCCAGTGAGCGAGCACGGTAGCCGTTGTGGTACCATCGCCCGCTTCCCTGACCGTGTTTTTAGCTGCTTCTTTTATAAGAGTCGCTCCGATGTTTTCAACTGGGTCTCTCAAGACTACGGATTCTGCAACCGTTACACCGTCTTTTGTTATGACCGGTTTCCCTAACGCATCTTCATATATGACGCACTTACCGGAAGCACCTAAAGTAGAGCTCACAGCTTTTGCAAGCTTCTCTACACCTCTCATTATTTTATCCTTACCATCTCTTCCGAAGGATAAATTTTTTACAATCTCACTTGGGTTATTATATTCCATTTAATTTAATTTAATTGACTCTTCGCGAGTAGCGTATTGAACGGGTCCGGCAGTAAATCGTCCACACGGTTCCTACTTGTTGATAGTACACCGCAGCATGCCTCGCCCGATTTATTTTTATTCAAAAGTTTTAACAACTACCGGTCCTTTAGCAAAGTCCAGTCTTTTCTTGTAGTGCTCCATCGAAGCATCGATCGCGGCTTCTGCACCGCTCACTGTTTCTCTTCGTGTAACGTCTACCCAGCTGTTTTCCTTCTGTGGGTTTAAATATTCTGTCTGGTAGTAACCATTAGGCAATTGAACTATTCTCCAGTTCTTCTTGTCAACTAAATGGTTTAGAAATTCTATTTCTTCTTCGGTTATTTTTGGAGATGATGTTCCCCAAGAATAGGTTCTATAATATAGTGTCATTGGTTTTGGTTTAGAGACGGTAAATTATTCTTTCTTGGTTCCACGTCCGTGACCGCCTCTGTTTTTTTTCACAGACACGAAACGCTTGGTCTTGTGGTCATAATCTTTACCACGTATGTTTTTACCAGCCTTAATAGCTGCTCGGCGTCTTCTCTGGTTTTCTGCTCTCATTGCCTTTCTTCTTGCTGAGTTAGCAGTAGCCAGATCACGCTTTTTCTTTGCAGCGGCCGCTCTACGCGATAATTTTTGTTTTCCCATACCTATTATATTACAGGTCTTTACCGTTATTTAATTTGTTAGATATATGGAAGTAATGGGTTATATATATATTTTTTTTGATATACCTGCTAAACTAAAGCTAATTTATTTTTGCCAGCCCCCGTGTCGTTTTATCGTGCGCATCCGGGTTTCTCAGGAACTGCCGGGATCCCGTGACCGGATTAACTGCTGGAACTTGCGCCAGGATTCGGGCTTTTCCCGGACTGCCATAGCGCAGCGCAGCGTAGCGTGTAC
>Ga0209645_1000987_pt1 | contig 14539 bp, 20 predicted proteins | sample ETNvirenome_6_30_FD_184070 | JGI IMG/M metagenome (GOLD analysis project Ga0209645, IMG submission 184070) | Marine viral communities from the Pacific Ocean - ETNP_6_30 (SPAdes) (version 2) | ecosystem: Environmental > Aquatic > Marine > Oceanic | place: Pacific Ocean | collected 2013-06-19
GGTATTACATTAATGAGGCTTCCTAAAAATTAATTCATCCTCACTTTTTATTCTATAATGACGATTTAATATAATATTTGTTCCAAATTTATTTTCTAAAACTCTCATTTTATCAGCACCCCATTTATTAACAAAATATTCAACCTGTTCTTTAGCGTATTTTTTACGATTTTCAAATCCTTCTTTTCCTCCTCCAAAGGCTTTTACCATCCCTCCAATTTTATTATAATATTTAGTTTTGAGTCCGTAGTTAAATAATTTAATTGTTTTACCATCTTTAAAAAAGTGAAATAAAGTCCAATCAAAATCTTCAAAATGTTCCATATCGGTATAAAAAGGTAAGTAGTCTTTATCATAAATTACGCCGTTAAAAGCACCGATACAGACTTTTAAATCAGTAGTATAATAAGGTTTATAAAAAAATGTATTATCCGATGGATGTAAAGCAAAAATTGAAGCATTTTCTTTTTCACATATTAAAAAACCCTCAACAATTATTTGTTCCATTTTATCACAAGGGTTTTCTTCTAAGGACACTATACATTCAATATCATCGTCTAAATGGAGTGTATATTTATTAAAATTTTCAAAGGTATAATAATGCCTTATAAAATTTCTCTTTTCACACAGACCTTTAGTATTTGTTATTATATAATTTAAATCACCGCAATAAGGTCTATATTCTTCTATCATTTCAGCAGTTTCAATAAAAACATCAACTCGCTCTAAATCAATTCCATTTATTAATAATAATTTAAGGCTATAATCAGCAAAATATTTAGGACGGTCATAAGTAGCAACAGCAATTCTATAAGTATTTTTGATAATTTCTTCAACAGACATTATATAGAATAACTAGAGAAAAAAAAAAAATATTACATCATTATTTTACCTGAATGTATTAAGTCTTTTAATTTAACATTACACACACCGCTTATAAAATGGTCTTCATAACGCTGTTTAGAACTTAAGGTAGAGCCACAATCATTACAGGTGCGAAGTTCTTTACATTTTCTAGCCTCCTCGTGTCTTTTTTTAGCCTTTGTATTTTCAAATTCTTCGCCACAACCCTTACAAGTATAAAGTTCAGGGTTTCCATCAGTCGCTATAATATGGGATTTTGTATTTAAATGAGCGTCATAGACACTAGGTGAATTTGTATAACAAGGGACTTCACACGCCTCGCATTTAAATAACGCTGATTTTTGTCTCGCAACTACTGATTTTGTATAATTTTCAGCCTGTTTTTTAAAGCCCATATCGGCTGTTAATTTTTTAACAATGCGACTGTTCCATTCAGCACATCCTTCTCTTAAAAATTCTTCCCATCGTGATAATTCAGTATTTGAGTCTAGTTGTATTCCCATATTATATTGTTTCAAATAGTCATTATATCTATCAACTTTTTTGATTTCTTTAGTAATTTTTTCCTTATGAAAGTAGCACTCTCCAATTCCTACAGGGTCTCTCACCCCCACAGCGAAGTTCTGTAGTGTATTGAAGGTTTTACTTACTGCCTCTAATTCAACATCACACAATCCGATCCAATCGTTAAAATTTTGTTTAAATAAATTAAAAGTATTTATCACATCTAACATTTTTTTATATATATAGATTATATTTTTTCTTTAAATATGCGTTAAAATTTAACGCTTATAAATTTATTAAATGCTCGTGATTTACTGAATAATGTGGTAATGCGTATTTTTCTTTATATTTTTTAACTCTTTGGTAAGTGTAGTCTTGCCATCTTAATTGAAAATAATGCTTATATTTTTCATTAAATATTTTAGTTAAGAGACGTGGTCCAGTCATTCTTAAAACATTTGTTCTACTGAATTTTAATTTAATTTTACTAGGGTCATAATTATCAATATTTTTATGTATTCCGTCAATCCAATCTTTGAAAAGAGGGTCGCCACTGAAAGGACACACAAAAAAGCCTATATAGACCTCCGACATTTTTTGCCTTTCAGCCCACATTATTATATTTGAATTTGGATTTAATGCTGTTATATCATCAATTTTACATTTAACATTATTTTTAATATCAATTGCTACACCTCCTATATAATATAATAACACAGCCTTTTGATAATCGCCAATCATTGCTCCAAAATTTTTATTCATTTTACAATAATAATTAATATAACTATCATAGTCAATATCTTTATACCACTGCTCGAACCAGTCATAGTCAATATATTGAACCTCGTGATTAGGATTATTAGATTGTAGTAAATCAATATTTTCTTTAAAATCAGGATGTATAGTATTAATAGAAGGATTACAGAATGTAAATATTTTCATAATTTTAATATAATTAAAACAATCAAAAAAAGAATGAAAAATGAACCAAAATGAACCAAAAAAGAATGAATTTAAAAAAAATTCGGTTTTTATAATATTTTTTCAGTTTTTTAAGGGGGGGGGTAAAATATTTTTAACGCGAATGCGTTAAATTTTTGGCGCCCCCCCCTCGCGTTTTTTAAATCTTTTTCAGCGTTTTTTTTTCATTTTTATATATCGTAATTATAGATTTATATATTATATATTTTTACTTTTTTATATAACAAAAAGAGGATTAAGAATTAATAATTATAATTAATTATTATAAGGAAATAAACTAACCACAGATTAACTTTAATATAAGGGGGGGAGGGCGCTACGCGTTAAAAATTAACGCATCACTATATGATTTAGACTTTTTAGTTTGGCTTCTTGTTTTTACACCTACGTCTTCTAATTCAGTATCGTTATTGACTCTAAATTCTATTTTATCAGTTATTTTATCAGCACCTATACATTTTACAATTTGTCGGAGTTTTTCACAGTCTTCACAAAAATAAGCATAAGAGACATAGCCAGTCCAAGCAACATTACAAAAATAACAGTAGCCCATATATATATAACTATACAATATATTTTTCTTATATATTACTATATTGATTATGAAAACAGTTTATTACTTTAGAGTAGAATATATAGAAGATAATAAGCATAAAAAAGAAAAATATTTTGAAAATGTAAAAGACATCACAAAAGCATTTAATATAACAAAAGAATTAGTCCAAAATATTTATTCTAATATTCACGGCGTATCGCACCCTGAAATTATTAAAATTGAAAAACTACCTAACCCTATTAAATGCGAAAAAAAAATATTAATTAGTTTTGATTAACAACAGCAAAAATTTAATAATTTACTAATACCTAGTCCTAATAAAATACCGCAAGCAATACCAAATCCAAATGATAAAATATCAACCATTTTATTTTCTCGCTTAATATATAATGAGTGAAGAATTAAAAATTGAAATTGATGAACCAATTGAAGAACCTGAAGTAGAGCAAGTAGAATTAATTAATGAAAAATTAGATGAAGACACTGTTTTTGATAAAAAGCCAAAAAAGAAGCGTCAATTAACTGAAAAACAGCAAATCGCTTTAGCCGAAGGCAGAGCCAAAATAAAAGCAAAAAGACTAGCAAAGCAAGAAGAATTAATGAGAAAAAAATTAGAAGCAGAACAAAAATTAGTAAAAACAAAAGAAAAACAATTAATAGAAAAGGCTGAAGAAGAACAAAAAGAGCAAAAAAGAACAAGAAAAGCAAAATTAACCGCTCAAGAAAGGGCAAAGCAAAGAATTAAAGAAAAGCAAGAAAAAAAAAAGGCTGAAGAGGATAAATTAGTCTATGAATACGAGGAGTTGAAATATAAATGTTTAGAAAACTGCGACACTGAAGAAGAATTTGATTTATTAGACAGTGTTTTATCTAAATATATAACTCGTAAAGACATTCTAAAAGGTAAAGACCACCTTAGAGAAAAAGTAGGTGAAATTGTAAAATTAATAAAAAAAGAATAATTATTATATATATAGTAAATGAAAGAAGACTTATCAATCTACCCTGTAAAAATTGATGAAACTAATTTAAATGTAGTAAAAAAATATCCATTATTACCAATTCCTTTTTTTTTAACAATTATCGGACGAGTCAAGGCAGGTAAATCTACACTTTTAAATTCACTTTTTTTATCACCACGCTTTTATGGAGATGACTTCCAAATAAAAATATTAATTAGTCCAACGGCTCACTCGGATCCGGCTATGAAGCATATTATAGACCATTTCCAGTATGTATTTGAAGAGTATAGTGAGACACTTTTAGACACTATTGTTGAAATGATTGAAAATGATGAAGAAGACAATAGGTATTTATTAGTATTAGATGACGCTATTACAAGCGGATTTAGACAAGGTAAAAACGGTAAAATTGATGAATTCAGTAGTTTAGCAACTAAGTATAGACACATTAAAAATAACCATACAGGCAAAGAAGGTATGTTGTCTATCTGTCTAACCCTCCAATATTACAAATTTTTAACACCGATAACACGCACTATGAGTATGGGAGTAATAATAGCAGGTGAAATGAGCGAGCGTGAATTAAAAAAAATAGCAGGTGAATTTGATTTTCTCGCTCCGAATGGGAGTGAAAAATTATTTGTTGAAAATTATAAAAAGTGTAAAAGAGAACCTTTCGACATTTGTTTTTTGAATGTAAATGATTTAGAAATGCGTAGAAATTTTAATGAAATTATTTATAAAAAAGGTGAATCGGATGAACCTGAAAATGACCTTATTGAAAATGAAAACGATGATGAACCACAATTAGAAAAATTAATTGAAGAAACAGAAAAATAAAAAAGATTTTATATTATATATAAAAATGAGTTTAGCACAATTATTAGCAGAACACAGTAGAGACATTAACGCAAATATCAGCCACTCTAATGAAATGGCTAGTGATAATGCCGAAAGAAAGGCTAATACATTAGAAGAAAAATTCCAACACGCTAAAGATAGCATTGAAAGCGCTGGAGGTGAAATCGCCGCCACAGCAGGAGCATACCATTTAGGTCGTAAAATTTATTCAAAATATCAAGCAAGAAAAGCGCAAAAAGTTCAAAGTAATGAAGACGGTAAATCTAATAATAGTAATGACGCTCAAAAAGAAGCGCCTGAACCTGAAGGCGAGGGTGAAGCAAAAGGACAAGGTGGAGAAGCCGAAGAAGGCGGAGACACTATCCAAACAGGAATGAAAGAGCCTGAAGAAAGCGATATTATAAAAACTCAACCCTTAGAAGATGATAGTTTATTAACAGAAGCACCTAAATTAGAAGAACCTACTGGTGATTTACAAAGAAATATTGCGAGTGATGAGGCTGAACCTGAAAAAACAACAACTGAAGAAAAACCAACACCTGAAGAAGTAGCAAAAGGAGCGGAGCAAGGTAGTGAAGTCGCCGAGAATGGAGCAGAAGCAAGTGAATTAACTGAAAGTGGAGCAAAAGATTTAGCAGGAGCAACTAAAAGCGTAGCAGGTGAAACAGCCGATAATGTTTTATCAAAAGTAGCCGGAGCCGGTGGAGACGCATTAACAGCAGGTTTAGACACAGCGAGTGCCGTTTTAGACGCCCTCGGTCCAGTAGGAGAAGTAGCCGGAGTGATTACTTCATTAGTTGGATTATTTGAAGGATTACACCATCACAAAAAAGAAGTTCAAGAGACCGGTGAAAGTGATGTAGCACAAACAACAGCAGAAGCCGGTCTAGATCCAAAAGCATTATTAGGAAGTCAATAATTTTTTATTTAATTTTTATTTATATTAATATTAATATAATGAGATTGAATTTTACATTAAAAACTGTTGTAAGTGAAAATCAAGCAAGGGTTTATTTTAAGCAACCAATTACAATCCCTAGAGACGCTGAAGTAAATGTATATTGGGCTACAATATCTTACGCCCCTCAAGCGGACTATTTAACTGAAGGAGTTGAAATTTACACTGATTTACCAATTAAGCACTATTCAAATTATATAACGGCTGAATTAACAACAGGAGACATTCAGGCTGGCGCTTCTTATCCAATTTTATTAGCAATCCCTCCCCAGACTCAAGCGCAGTTAGATGCCGATGACCCTTCTTCATTACCTACTGTAGCATTACAGACTTATGAACCTAAAGTGCCTGTAAAACACGATATGAAAAATCAAGAACAACAGATTAATAGTATTAATTTTTGGTTTCACGATTTAATAAATGAAAGAAGACCTGTAAGTGCCATAGAAGAAATGGTAATTAGTTTTTGTATAAAAACCTGTGAATGTGATAAAAAAAAAAATGAAGGTTCATATTAAAAATATGAATAAGCCTAAAAATAATAAAAAAAAAAAATTAGTGAAGCCTCCTCCTAAAATGAACGCTGATAATTATAAAAATATTCAACGAGTATTACCATCAATAAATATGAGTAAAATGATAAAAAAATTAGAAAAACCTAAAACAGTAAATATTGAAAGTATATTTATAAAAAAAAAATGAATATTACTGATTTGATTTTAATTTGTAAAGGGTATAATTTAGATTATATTAATAAAAGCAGAATGGAGTTAATGGACTTAATAAATGATTTTGAAAAGTCTAAAAATTTTGATGAGTATTGTATAAAAATGTATAATGAAAATTCATCACTATCAATCCCATTAATGAATTGGAAAACATTAGAAGAAAATAATTCTTACTTACTGTATTTAAAAAATCGTTATTCAGGATTTTATAAATCAATTCAATTGATAAAAAATAAAAAAATAATTTATGAGGAAAAAATCTAATTCGTTTGTATAAAAAAATGCCTAAATCTTATGAACCTTGCTACACTCGCACTAACAGCGCAGGAGGTAAATATATTACCTGTAAAGGAACTCAAAACCCAGCCGGTAGAAAAGCAAATAGAGCCGGTAAAAAATTGAAAAAAGCCGCGGCTAAAGCACCAGTTAGACCAAAAGCAATTATGGCTGGAAGCGGACGTAGAGCATCAGCAAAACCTGCCTTAAGAACAGTAAGAGAAGGATTTTATCCAGTTAGAAAAAAAAGAAAACCAGCCAAGAAATAATTAAAATAACTGTATTTTTTTTTTATCGTAATTAAGTCTATAAATGACTTATTTTATAAATGATTGGTATGCGGATTTAGGTATTCTATATGAAATATTAGAAAATATTGAATTTTACAGTGGGACTGAAAGGCAAAAAATGTGTAGGCATAAGAATGATAATAAAATGGGTTCAATGAATTACGGCTACACGTGGAAGGGATTTTTAAAAAAAGATAAAGATGGTAATAAAATTAATAGAACAGCCAGTCCGTATAAGGGATTATATAAAACAAAAGTAATGGACGATTACCCTTTTTTACACGATGTATTTACTGAATTTCAGCAATTATATTTTCCTGAATTTAGATTCACTAGCGTTCAAATGAATAAAAATTTTCCGTGTCCTCGGCATATTGACGGCACTAATGTGGGTGAAAGTATATTAGTTTGTTTAGGCGATTACGAAGGCGGTGAATTAATTGTTGAAAATTGGGAGGGACACGAGAAATATCCGGTTGATAATAGAAATAAAATGTTTAGATTTAATGGAGCGAAATATTACCATTCAGTAGCACCTTTTACAGGGACTAGGTATTCATTAGTATTTTTTAGTAATAAAACAATTGCTAAATTAATGTTTGATTAGACTTCTTTTACTTCTTCACTCGCAACACTAGTGCCAACTCCACTTTCACTTACTGAACCACCGCCCCCTTCTCTTTTCAATTGTGATTGCCTCATTTCGGCTCTAATTCTTAATTTTGGCGGTAAATCTTTTATTTGAACTTTACCGACTGCTACATCAATCCCTTTTCTTTCTTTAAATTCTTTTATTCTTGATGCGTATTCAATAGTAAATCTTCTAACTGAAGGATTGTCTAAATCTTTTATTAATTGCTGTGCTTCTTCAGTTTTACCTTGTAATAATAAATTTTCATATCTAAAAGGTAAATTATTTAAAAATTCACGCGAATAAGTTGTTTCATTAGCGAGTGTATCTATTTGCTTTTCAATTTCTTCTTTTTGTTTTTGCTTGCCTGTAATTTCAGTTAATTTTTTAAAAACTCTTCTTCTTAATTTTGTTAGGTCTTTTGCTCCTCCACCTGCGCCTCCGCCTTCAGTTCTTGGAGGGGGTGATGCTGGACGAGATCCAAATCCGAGTTCATCTAAAAATAATTCAGGTGATGCGCCTTCAGGTGGATTTAATTGCGCTATTAATCTTGCTTTAATTTGTCTTTTTTCACTTTCATCAGCGCTTTCAAATAGACTTTTTAATTGAGTTAATGAATAATCATTGCCTTTAAATGTTATAGTAAGTGATGGGTCATCTTTTAATCCTCTTACTTGTTGTCTTAAAATTTCTTCAGGTGTTTCAACTGCTTCACCGCCACCTTCTTCGCCTGTTGCTTCTTCAGTGCCTTCAATTAATATTTGTGGTGTAAAATCTAACGCTGTATAAGGTAATTGACTAGGTAATTCAACTTGATTTCCTTTAGCCGTATCGGCTTGAGTCAATTGTGCTACATTGCTTATTATATTTTGTTCTGCTTGTTGTAAAACAGCGCCTTCTATTAAATTTGTTTGTTTTGGAGTTGGTAAAACAATTTGTAATAATAAACTTGAATTAGGTTCTAAATTAATATCAGTTAAATCAGGGTTCAAAATATCAATATTAATTGAATTAATAATTTTTGGATTAGATAATGTGTGAGTTAATGTATTTCGATCGGCAACATAGTCTTGATTATTTAAATTAGATTTTGGTATTAAATCAATTATTCCTAAATTTGTCTTATTTTTAACAATATCATTCTGTTCTACAATATCAGTGCTTACAATCATATATCCATTATCATTTAAAATTGGTAATCGTGATGCTCTAACAGGTGAGGGCGTAGTAATAACTGGTATCATAACAGCGCCTGTGTAAAATGAGCCTTTATATCCGCCATAAGTGTGCCCTAATGTGGCTTCTAATGCTTTATTATTATTGAATAAATCCCACGGAACATTTACATCTAAATTATTAAAAGTTTGAATGCCGTTAATTGTTGCGTTAAGTGGAACGATACCGCCTTTTGCTTCAGGCTCACTAGATGAATGTCCCTGTCCGTTATACATAGAAGAAACTGTTGGAATTAATGAAGGGTCAATCTCAGCGGTTGTTGTAAATCCTTCGGCTCTATACTTAATTATTTCTGCTGTGTTGTCCGCATCAGGTTGATAGAAAGGTCTAAAATTTTCTTGCTTTTGAATATCATTATATTGAAAACCTAATTTATACCATAGTGTCTTCTCCCACGCTTCTTGTGCTTTTTCTTCATTATCAAACCATTCATCATAAGTTCTAAATTTATCAATATTTTCTAAAACATCAGGTAATAGAACTGCTCGGAGGTCTTCTCTTTGTCCTTCAATTGGAGGCTTTGTCCCATATTTTTTTGCTGTGTTATAAGCCCAATTTAATACCATAATACCGCCTGATGAAGTCATCGGTTGTGAATAAGTTTTTCTCCAACCTGCCGGTAAAACTTTATTTACATCAGGTCTCGCAGGTGCTTGACCTACTCTTGTATCGTCATTTTGTCCGCTCACTCTTTTAATAAAAATACATTCTTGACCGCTTGAGTCCATTTTATTACCGAACCTGTCGTAAGTTGGAATAAATCTACCGCTGTGTAAATGGTCTATACTAAAAAATCCTCCGTCTTCATCATATTTTAAACTAAAATTTGTTGCTCCAACGCCAACACCTGCGCTAGTGGGGTCATAACTTAAATCAGCGTCAGCGCCTTTTATATCTCTTGCTTCTAATAAATTCATCATTTGGACATAGGGGCTTGTTCTTTCTGCTAAACCTGCTACTTTATAAGCGTCAGGTTGTTCGGTGTCTTCAAAAATATAACCTTGAATAACATTTTTTCTACACTCACTAGCGAACTCAGGGTGAAATGCTACTGCTTGAAAAACCGCATTATCTTTTACTGTAAGTGGTCTTGGACTAACATTTTTACTACCGCCCCCTCCGCTTAATTCAAATTGATAAGGCTGTAGTCTAAAAGCGTCTCCTGTTTCAAAATTGGCGGATTGTCCGCTACTAAAAGTATTTATTGCTCTAATAGTTGTATTATTTATTGGAAACCCTTTATAAGGCACTGAATAAGTCGCATTACTAGGCATATCATCAGGGGCTTCATTAGGGTCTATTTGTAATTTTATATAATTTTCATTTTGAAAATTTGCTAATTTAACACCATTTATTTGTTCTGTAATATATTGTGATAAATCTTTAACGCTGTAAGTTCCTTTATTAATAACAATATCTATTTCACCACAAAAAGGGATTACATATTCATTTTCTACTGTTGTATTACCATCATTAACGGCATTATAACCACAACTCATTAACATAGGCATAGGGATTTCAGTTCCTCCAATTTCATTATTTGCTGTTGAAAAAAAACCATAATTACCTCGTGCTTGTAGAGGCTCAGTTGCGTCATAAGAGTTAGTAAAATTTGGAAACCCTTTATAAACAAAACCATTTAAATGCTGATTTATTCTAACTATACTGTCCCAACTACCAACAGTGTTAGCGCTAGTCTCATCTAATTTAGGGGTCGGCATAAAATAATCAGTGTCTTTCATATAATATTGAACTATCAGTTTTTCTGTTATTGTTTCATCAATAGTTATACTAGCACCTGTTATACCTTGTTGATTTATTATTGATTGTAAGCAGGTAATTTGCGTCCCTGTTGGTAAATTTATTGAATTAGGTAATTCATATCTAAATCTATTATTACTATCATTCAATAATTTAGAATTTTTAGCATTTATATCAATATAAAATGAAGACATAGTTAATTATTATATAATTAAGTAAGAATTAAAAAATTAATTAATTTACATATCACTTAATACTACGCTCATATTGCCGTTAGGCTGAGTTTTTACATTCAATACTCTTGAAACTCCGACAAAATAAGTTGAATTAGAAGCCATTAAATCATCAGGGGCGCATACAATATTTGTTGTGTTAAACCACGTAGTTGTCTGTTCTGCGTGTCCTGTTGCGTCATAAATAACTCTAATTGGATAATCTCCAATAAATCTACCTCCTCCTCTAACTTTAAATTCACCATTTCTTAAATCTAAACAAAGAGGCTTAAATTTACCTTGTAAGCCGAGGTTGGGGGGTGATAAAAGTGAAGCCTGTGTAGCAGGGTCGTTCATATATACAGGCTTTACTACCTGAAGGTCTTTATCTAATGTGTAAGAAACATTATTATATAATTCAACTGGATTTGTAATTGCTCCAGCGGTGTAAATATCAACACCATTTACATTATATTGGATTTCTTCTCTTGAAACACCGTCGCAACGCTGACCTAAGAAAATCTTGTCGTAATAATTTTGAGCGTAAGAGGCTGAGTGCTCGAATTTTTTGAAACCTTGAATGTAATGGCACTCCATATTTACTACATTAATACGGTGCTCTGTTCTTTGTTTTACATTTGCTGTTCTAGAATCAACACGCTTTTTAACATTAAGAGGATTTATAAAATCTAACATATAACCGCCTTCTTGTCTTGTCTGTTCTAATACTGAATTATTTACTCTCGCAGGTAATACTAAATAATCAACTAATAACTGAACTTCGTGAAAGGCAATGTCTCCATCAGTAGCACTCATTTTTTCACCACTGGCAAAATTAGTTTTACTAATATCATTTACATATTCTCCTACTTTATTATTGAACTCAAAAGTAATGTGGATTTTATATTGTGAAAATACAAAAAGGGGCAATTCTCTATCTCTTATTAAGGGTAAAATCATACCGAGTGGAATACCAACTTTAACTGAATTATCAGCATCAGCATCAATACTCATAGAATTGACCCCAGCACCTGAACCATCAGCAACAGCACCGAAATTAATACCTGATTTAGCATTATCTAACTGAATAGCACCTGTTAATTGTGTATCGGCGGTGCCATTAGACTGTAAAACTTCATAATGAGCCTGATTTTGAATATAATGACCTAATTTTTTATTTTGAACGGCAGGAGTTTCTCTAAGAAGTGAATTAAGTGTAGCCCATAAATTAACATCTTCTATACGCTGAACCTGAAAATCACCAACCTGAAATTCAATAGCGGATAAGGCACCAAGAGCGCCATTAATTACATTTAAGCGCTGTGAATTACCTGATGAATTACTCATTTTAAATAAAAGCATTGTGTTTTTGTCTAAAAATGATGAAGCATCTAATCTAAATTGATATCGAAAATTTGATGAGACTATCGGATCTAAAAGTTCTGTTCTAATATCTACAATACTGTCTTCGTCTGTAATTGAATAATCAGTAAGTCTATTCATAGCATTTTGTGATAATGAAGCCATTTTTTTTATATATATAAAATCTAATTTAATTTAATTTATTTATTTTAAACTAATAGTAATAATGGTTGAAACTTGGCGTAATAAATTTAATAAAAAACACGGATTTGATAAAAATGAAAGTCATTCAATAAAAAAAATTGCTGAATTAAGCGGTATTAAATATAAAAACGCTTTAAAAATTGTAGAAAAAGGACGAGGGGCACGATACAGTAATCCTCAGTCAGTAAGAAGTGTAAGTGATGGTAAAAAAAGAGGTGGGGCTTCATTAAAAGGTAAAATGTCCGCTCAACAGTGGGGTGTTGCGAGGCTTTATTCTGCTGTAATGGGCGGTAAGGCATCAAAAGTTGATAAGGATTTATTAAATTAATATTTTCTTAATTAATTTCATCAATTAATTATTTCCAAAATGTAATCTATAATAACTATCAATCTTTGGCTGACTTCCACCCTTAATTTTATTTGTTTTCAAATATCTTAGACTTTTTATCTTCAGTAGAGTTTAATAATAAATCAAGAGTCAATCCATATATAAATAAATAATATATGGTAAATATCGTTGCTCCAATTATAACAGGCATTAATAAAATTATAATTCATAATTTTTATCATTTTTTTCTTCAATATCAGGTGTATTACAACTACTTTCAAAACAACACCGTAGTTTAAATTTACATTTTGTAAGTGCTTTTATTACATTTACTAAGCCATTTAATGCTTCTTTTACAATTAAAACTTTTTTCATATTACTATAATCCGAACTTTTTTTTATAACTTGCTATATTACTGCGGACTGATGTGCTGTCGCCCCATAATATATAATAACTTAAATAACCTGCTCTTGTAGGGTCATTAGTATTTAAATCTTTAGCGTGTCTGCTTCTATAATTTTTTCTGCGTTCTTTATCTTTGTGCTGTGTATAGTCTTTCATTGGTCTATATCCAAATCCCTGTGATTTTGTCCTTTCAGTCTTTTTGTTTTTAAAAGTTGCTATGTATTTATAATTACCTTTAGTTGTTGGTTTTACAGATAGTAATTTATAATCAGTCATTTATATATAATTATAAAAAATATAAGTAGTATATATAGTAATGAAAATTAATAATAATAAGTGTGAATTAGTTAAGAACAAAATAAATGAATTAATGAATTATTTAAAAGAAATCTATTATAACTATTATTATTGTAATAAATGCGGTAAATTGAAGTAATTAATCTATAGTCATTATCTTCTTTATTAATTTATCTTTCGTCAGTGATTTTACACCTTTTGTAATCCCATTATTATTTAAATATTCAATCAAAGTTCCTTTTTCCCATTTTTTAATCCAAATTCCTTTATTCGATAAGTTCAGTGATAATAAATCTTTATTTTTAAGAACCCAACCTACATTAAATTTAAAATCACCTTCAGTGAAACTATCACTAATTTCTTTAGATGTCTTGTTTGTATAAAATCTATACCACGTAGTCTTTTTTATTTTTTCTGCGCCCAGTGCGAAAATAAGTCTTTCTTCACGGTCTTTATAAAATTCATCATCACCTCTTTTAACTGGATAATATATAAATTTCCAGTTCAGTAATTTAATGAACTGTTCTTTCTTTATTATTCCTGCGTCAATTAATTTAACTAGTTCTCTTTTAATTGTAATCCAGTCTCCAAATTTAGTCTTTTCTTCACGCGCCCATTCATTAATCCACGTCCAAAATCTATTTTTAGTTATTTCAATATATTTTTTATCATCAAAGCACCTACTGAGGTCTGTTCCTTTATCAAAAAGATGGTTAATTTTACTGTGGTCTTTCAGTTTATTGTGAATGCTACGCGTCATATAAAAGGGGTGCCTGTATGGTGCCTTCTCAAAACTGTAATATTTATTTTTAATAAAGTGGTCAATAAAATTATGTGATTTTATAAATAAAGTGGTTGGACTATCATTAATATAATATTGAAGTATTATTTCAACAGGTAATGCGTCCCAGTGCTGGTTCAGTATTTCACCCAACACACAGGCGACTTCATAGTAAAATCCGCTTTTTGGTATTTTATTAATTTTCATTATAGTCCTTTCTTTTTAATTTAATCAAAAGAATAAGGGTCAAAAAAAAAATTCAATTTTGTAAAAAAAAATGCGTAAAAAATAATAATAATTTATAAGTCAAATTTTTGCGTGTGGCTTAAGTTTTACAGCGA
>Ga0209645_1000988_pt1 | contig 14521 bp, 28 predicted proteins | sample ETNvirenome_6_30_FD_184070 | JGI IMG/M metagenome (GOLD analysis project Ga0209645, IMG submission 184070) | Marine viral communities from the Pacific Ocean - ETNP_6_30 (SPAdes) (version 2) | ecosystem: Environmental > Aquatic > Marine > Oceanic | place: Pacific Ocean | collected 2013-06-19
CGGTTCCCGAGAAACAAAGTTTCTTATCAACCTACTTCGGACTCACCCACGTTTTCCCTCTGCCACTTGGCCGTTGGTACTTCCGCAGGTGCTACGTTATCCCCTTGGGAGGGATTGTTCCGTCACACCGCCTCTCTCCGTCGAGAGAGGAAATTGAATGAGTTGCTGCCGCACCACCAGCAGTAAAACGGGCACGAGTAAATGTGTACGGAAACTCGCAGGGGTATTTAACTCCGTCAACTCAAATTAATCGCTTTTGAGAAACTTGTGATACTTAATCTTTTCAAAACAAGGAAACTCCACGAAACCTCGTCTTTCCGTTATTAAGCGCATGGCCAAAGTTTTTTGGTGTTATGAGACGCAACATTGAACGGTGTTAATCGGACAGCCAATGTTAGCTTTGTTGTGGCAGGTAAGCACCACGGGTTTGACCGCAAAACTCAAAAGCAAATTGTCAAAGAACTTAAAAATTGTCTGGGTTGTTTTAAGTCAGCCCAGCCTGACCGTCCTAACTATGAACAGAGATGATAGATGAATACATATACAAGAGTTAGTTGACCTCCACTAACAGGGGTACCTTAACGAAAATTAAGTATATCAGCATCGATCGGGTAATGCAACCCTTTTCTTATCTAAATCAACTTTTTTTTGCTGCCTCTCAACTTTTTGGGCAATAAGCTGGGCATTTGTAGCCGTCAGCCTTTTCACCTCAGCGTTGAGCTTTTTGACTTTATCCAAAGCTCCCTTGTGATTCGACACGGCGTTGCCGTGTGCTACCGCTAGTCGGAGGACTTTGTTTTGAACCGTCTTGTCAACGTCTGCGTTGATCAAGGCCTGTAATGCGTCAGTTTCTACTGGTATCATAATCTTTCCCTTAACCGGAGATAAGTCTATACTACTGGAGCGACGATGTCAACTACTATTTTAAATCTTTCATCGCCTTAAAAGGATTGGCGTAGTAAATATTCATCTCGCCGTCTGGAGCCTTCTTACAAACAACCCGTGCCGCTTCCTTGAGCTCTTCCCCACTGTGAAAGTCCACGAAAGTCTCAACCTTGTAAGGATTGTAGAAAGCCTGTGCGAACTTATAACCATAAGGGAAATACTGAGCCTTGTCAAAATTGACATCATTAAACTTGCCAACCACATAAGCGTGGACGTTCTTCTGTTTCTCCTTCAGAACCCTTGCGCGGCCTGCTGGCTGCACCCGAAACTTGCAATCGCGCAAGTCAACACTATCTGCGTGGCAGTATAGCTTGCCGTCCTTCGCATCGCATATAGTCCAGCACTTGTAAGTGAGGTTGCGATATACTTTAACACGATCCGGAGCGAAGGTCTCTGCGTCTTCCCATGAAATGTACTTCCTCATAACGGGGATAATTAAATCACACTTTTTAATTGAGTACAACCTTTTTTTTCATCTAAATGCGTTTTTTTCATATTGACAAGTGCCGCCGAATAGTTTATGCTGATCTCGGTTATGAAACTCAAAGATATCAAAAACGGTTCAATATACTACAATACCAAGAAGAATCGCCCAGAGCGGGTAATCTCTAATACTTTTAGCTCGTCGCGAGTTGTGACTGAGTTCCACGGTAAAAATCAAAGTGCTGTGTCTACTCGTCATATTCGTCTAGCTAACAGTAAAGAAGTTGAGAAATACCTAGACAGAACCCGAAAGGGTAATCTTATGACTTTTTTGGGGAAATTCTTCTCCATGAAACCATCCTCCTAAGAGCTAGTTTTTCTGTGCTAGCCCAGCCCTCCAGCCAACGCTGGGGGGTTGTTTTTTTAACTAGTGTCGTAAGTCGTTGATTATCAGTAGGTTAGGGCCGCGGCGCCCCGCCCGCCGGGGCGTAAGTCGTTGATAATCAGTGACTTAGGTTGGTCCCCGCGCTTGGCTTAAAATTTTACTTGCTTTAAAAGTGAGATTATACTAGGATTAACTCCGGTGGTCGTAATGAAGCGGCCACCTTTAATCCATAAAATGCAAACGACTGGATACACGACTGCTGGCATTGCACACATGGGGCCAAAACAATTTTGCCGTAAAATATGGCATTCTGTCTGGCATCCATTCTGCGAAATAAATAAGAACGTAAACAAGGTTGTATCTTCCCTCCCCGCTTTAAGTTGGGAGTGGGAACGGCAATACTTAAAATATGCTGAAAAGCTCAAAGCCAAGTTTTTTGCTTACGAGGGAGATTATGAGCTTTACAAGTGCAATATGAATATGTGCCAGACATGGAGCAAATACTATGACCTACAAAATGAAAAGCACACTCAGGCGATAGAAAAGTATCAGCGGCAAGGGGTTTTGGACTACCGACCCGAAAAACTACGTTCTAATGATAACGTCATTTATGGGGACAACCCAATCTTCGCCATTAATGACCTAACTTCATCGGCGCGTTATGAAATTATCAATCCTTTAGCGGTAAACTGTCCTGATAATTCAGTTGTAATAATCACTCTTTTCGCGCAGTCTAGCAGAACATCCTACCAGAACAGGCTGCACCCGTGGCTCAGAAATGGAAATTACAACAAAAACCTACACTTGGCCGTAGAAGATATGTTCAAGGAAAAGGGCTGGTATCTAGTGGGCCAACCTTTAAGGTATGAAACCAATACCAAAATGATTCAAATGGTGTTTACTAACACCGAATATTCACGGAAAATAATATCGAAAAAAATCATCTTTTAGTGTTGACCTATCCGCTAAAATGTGAGAAGATTAATTCGCTCTGAGGGAGAGCTTAAAAACGTTATGGCTAGAACTACAAAACCAACAAGCGACCAGTTCGACTACACAGTCGAGCAGTCGCCTCTGTTCGACCGGAACGGTAAAGCCGTCAAGGTCGGGGGATCTCCCATTTATGGGAATTTCCGCACAGACAATAATGTCTGCTTGGGTACGTCTACTGAGGCGTACGAGATCGTTAACAACGGAGACGTTGTTAAAGTTGTTGAAGACGCCTTCGGTGCTGCCGGGATGGGCGACTTCGAGAGCGAAAAGGTAGTTGCACGCGATGGTGCGCGTTTCTACGGGGTTTACGACTTCCCACAAGTCGAGCGTCACATTGCCAATGTCGGCGATGTTGTTTCCTTACGTCTCACCCTTAACAACTCCTTCGACCGGAGTTGCGGGTTGAACTGGGCCATCGGGCTGCTCCGCAAGGTCTGCAGCAATGGTATGTGCTCGCTGGTGGCTGACACTAACGTCACCAAAAAACACAGCTCTAAGCTGGATCTGTCCTTCATCAAGGAAGGAATCAACGCATCGGTTGAAAAATTCGATGCATCTGTTGAGGCATTCCAAAACCTCGGCAAGCGTGAGATCACCCAAAAAGAGGGCGGTCTCATTCTGGACAACCTCGCCATCAAAAAGGTGCTTTCCGAATCTCTTCGGGACTCCATCCAGATGGTCTGGGACTCGCCTTCCTTCGGGGAGGATCAGGGCCGCAACCTGTACAACCTGTACAACGCGACCACGGAACACCTCACCCGCGAGGTGCAACCGACCCGGTTTGAGTACGCGAACCGCGTGAACCGCAACGTGCTCACCAACCTGTCACGGGCTGAACAGAGCGCGAGTCACTTCGCCAAACTGACCGCCAAGGTTCCTGAAAAGGAGCAGGCCGTCAAGGTGGTTACTCTGTAAGGGGAACACAAGCAACCCCCCGCCCTCCGGGCGGGGGGATTTTTTTTGCGCTTTTAAGCTTGACGAAAAAAGAGGCCTAAGTGACTGACTATCAATGACTTAGGGGCCGCGGGGGTACCCGCCGCGGGCGTAAGTGCTTGGTAATCAATGACTTACGACATGGGTTAAAATTTCAGCAATGGAAAGTTTTTTGACATTTACAAAAACGGTTGGCTTGTAATAACGTGTGCCTATTTTCTGATGCTTTTCCTGAAACATATTAATCGCCTCTTCTTCAAAATATGCTTTTATCAGTATTTTGTCATTGTGATTTGTGGTGAACCTATACGTATTTAATAAAGATATCATTTTTTTAAAATGGACGCGAGGGTGGGAATCGAACCCACGATAAAGCTTTTGCAGAGCCTTGCCTTACCACTTGGCTACCCCGCGCCGTGTTATCTAATCAGTTTTATTTGGGTTGCTGTAATCCTGATTATATAAGTGTTGACTGTTCGGCATCATATGCAGTCGATTGCATTTTTTGCCTAACGCGTTTTTTTTCCTTTTACAAAACCGGAGATATCCCGCATCAATAGCCGCAGACATTCCCGCATATTCATTTTTACTTATTACTTTACTCATTATTGTTTAACATCGTGACTATAAAACTTATAGCCACGACTAGAAGCAGGGCTAGAATTTCCACCGCTTCAAATTGTAGCTTTTGCGTTGTACCCTGTAAAGCCCTTTTTGCGATTGGCAGAGAGTGCCTTGCTCGCATCGCTTCCCGCCGGTTGGCTACCATGAATGACCAAAGCGAAATCATCCGAGCCAGAGATTGCCAAATCATCGGTGTGGTCGATATCCAAGCCGAGGGCTTCGGCTTCCTCAGTTGAGAAAAACACCTTCGCGCTTTTCACCTTGGACTTGGGAATTAAATTATCATACTTTCCACCACGGGAGCAAGTGAAAACAAAGTTCTCCGGTAAATCCGCATCAACTAAAAAATTAACGCTTTTAGTATAGGAATAAAAAGTAATCTGCGGGAAAAACCTTGCGGCCATCATCCAAGCGTTGAAATAAATCTGTGAAAAGTAATCGCCGCCGATATGCACCCGCAACGTCCCGCCACGGCGTAGGCCAGAGGCTTGAATACTTTTGATAATTAAAGCCGCCATGTTTTTTGTCGTCTTGGCCGCTTTTAACAAATCAAAATTATCCCAACGTGTCTTGCGGACGTTAGGCCGTCGAGCCTCATCCATTGCAGCGTAACAACGGAACGTCTGGCCATTAACCGACGTTTGTTTGTCCATAATCTTGCCGGTGATTCTATCGGCAAATGTCTTGCAGCTTTTCGCGCCGGGGCAGGTGAAGCCGCTTGGTAGTGAGTAGTGCCAAATGCCCTTGAGCTTGGCGTTTTCAAATGTGAATTTAAGTAGACCCATAACTGGAAAAGATAGTAAGCTATTGGCTGGCTAAAGTCAATTCATAAAAATAATTTTTATGAAAAAAGTTTATCCCATCCTTTCGGACTGGTTCCAGAAATTAAAAACTCCCTGTCGCCGCTATCTAATGACTTTAACGCCATGATGCTATTGGTTTGCCGCATCTGAAAAAGTTCTTCGCCTTTAACCATTACGCTGTAATCCTGCCCCGTGACTATGCACGGGCCGGTGAACCTGTAATAATGCTTTAGTCCTAACTTATCAGACTTTACGTAGACCTCCTCGTAAGTGCAACCAGTATCAATATACCTTTTCATAACGCCGCTAATCCTAGCATGATAAAAACCACTTGTCAACGTGGTAAATCATAAAAATATGATTTTTTTAAGCTTGACACCTAAGTCGTTGAATATCAATGACTTACGACCCGCGCGCCCATGCGCCCCCGCCCTAAGTCGTTGGTAATCAGTGACTTACGACTTCAGTTTAAGATTTTTAAGATTTTATTCTTTTGAGATTTTAGTATAATTGTATATACATTGTATGCCCCGCCCTTTATTTGTTATTTATTTATTTCTAATTCACTTATTTGTATTTGGTTATTTAGCAATCACTTATTTGTATTTTATTTATTTACAATTCATTATTTCGCTTTTATTTATTTACTATTTAGTATTTCGCAATTAACTATTCACCGACAAAAAAAATCCCCCGCCCTTGCGGGCGGGGGAAGTAGCGTTATGAGGACTACTATTAGGGGGGGATTCTATAAAATATATCTACTCACTATTTTATATTACCCCGTAGCCTTTTATTTTTCTAATAATTCTGGATTTTTCTCAAACATTTCTTTCGCCCTATGAGATAATGCCCTGCCGTGAGTCGATACATCAATAAAGTTTAACTTTTGCAGATAGGTTTCTGCATCAGATTGTATTGCTGAACGAGTCATTTGAAGTTTAGCGGCGAGATTATATAGACGCACCGTGCCTTCCCGATGTAGAGTACGCAAGTAACGTAGCTCGGTCTTGTTGATACCATGCGGCAGGATATCTAATATGCGGCAGAGTTCTTTCCAGTCGGATAATTTAAAAGTTTTAGTATTATTCGCCGCTACATAAGATTTTATATTGGTTGCCATCTTTTGTGCTGAACGACCATTGCCCCGTAGTGCTGGTGCTATATGTTTTGATACGATATCACCAGAGAACTTAATCTTATCAGTATTAAGCAGGAGTATATGACCTAACTCATCATAAGAATAATCGTCCAAGTCGATACGTTCCATACGGTCAATCAAAGCATGAAATACATCTTGTGGCTCAGTAGTAGCGAACAAAAACGTCAGTTTTTTGAAGTCAATGTCGATATCTGCCCCCTCATAACTAAAAGTATTAAAGTTATGTTTATTGGGGTTGGTGATGGTAAGTAATGCCATCGTAACGTCCTTGGGTAGCATATGGCACTCATCAAACAAGACAGTAGCATACTCGTTCTGCATATGAGGTATCATAAACATCTCAACGAATTGTCTGAGATTTTTAATCGTAGCACAATTTAACTCGATGAACTTTTTAGGTTGCATCGTGTTTGGCATGATAAGATTACGCCCAAATGCCTTTGCAAGCATTGTTTTACCCGCGCCCTTGGGCGCGGTGAGCATGATATTAGGGACAATTCCAGTCCTTTCAAACGCTTTGATATAAAACTCAAATTTACGCTTGGCAGGATACTGTCCGACAACTTGAGGAAACAATGTAGTAGTAGTAGTAGTAGTCATAACTGGGGTAGATATTAAATGATTAGGGGTTGGAAGTCAACCCCAAAAATCATATTTTTTTAAATTACCAATCTCCATCGCTGATGTTTATATCCAACGGGGGAGCCATCTCTTTTTCTTCTGGCGTTGGCATTGGGACATATACTGTCTCCTTCTTCTTTTCTTCATCTAGCTCTATATCTTCAATGGCAGTCAAACCCATCCCCTCCAGAGGATGAGCCGCCCCTTCTTCAGGCCACTCAGGAATATGCTGACTTGCTTCTTCTTTTGGCTCCACTTTCTTCTCAGTATTATCGGTCACTTTAAGACTGATTGTTTTACTAGCCTCATCTAGCCCTGCCGCCATGAGATATGCGTTAAGTGCTTTCTTTGATACGGGAATAATAGCGTCCTCATTATAGATTCTATTGAGTTCTTTAAGAGGCACTCCAATGTGTGTGATACTTCCTTTGGTTTTCATAACCGGCCTTTATTCTAAAACATATCGTTTTCGCGGTCAAGTCAAAAAAGGCTAAAAAATTCAAAAATCAAAAAAAAATTTTTTATGAGGCCCAAAAGTCTCATTATTTAGCATTTGTGAAAATTATCAGATTTTAATAATATGAGATTTTAATAAACGAAAAACTTAAAAATTTTGGGGCGGCATATTTGGCTTTTTAGCATTCACAATTTGCTTTCCGTATTTCGGAAAAAATCATTCACAATTCAGCATATTTGCAAAAATCCGATTCACAAATGAAAAATTTATGAATTATCCGCCGCTGGTTTTAATTATATTTGCTTTGAACTGGTTTGGTACTGAACTTGAACTGGTTTTGGTTTGGTTTGGTTATATATGTATGGAGTAATAAGGCAAAGGAAGTAAGATAAGGATAGTCATTTCTTATTATTTTTAAAAATATAAAAATGACAGTCCCTTTTTATCCCCTTTTATCCCTATTCTTCCCACCAACCTTTACCCTTTTTCTCTAGTGTTTCTAGGTATTCTTCGTCTTGATCTACCCAATTATTATAGTTGATTGTTTTAACCCCACTAATGTACCCTAGTACCATTGCTATTACTAATGCTATTATTACTTCCAATGCTTTATCCTCATATACTTTACCCTTTTACTACATAAACTACTCCCTTTGTATGGTTACAAAGGGAAAAAAAGCCACTTCCCCTCAAAAAGCGAGAAGAAGTGGTGATTTTGTTTAGGTTTTACCTAAATTTGGTTAACCTTCAGTAGTCACATTGGGGTCGCCAACTACTTGTGGGCCGTCTTGGGCCGTAGGTTGCTGTCCCTGCTGTCCAAATGTCTGAGACAGGACTTGGATAGTACCTGTCGCATCTGCGAGCTTGCGTGACCAATTAGTGATTTCCTCTACTACGTTAGTATGGTCGCCTAGACCTACTGAGCGATTAAATAGCATTTCTAAAACTGCTAGTGCTTCTTCTCTATCGGCTGACAACTTGGCCAACGTAGCGTTAAATAGCGGCGGCAGTTGTTGTGTTTGCCCCGCACCTTCTTGAGTATTGGTATCTTCTGCCATACTGTTATTATGTTAATACCCATACTTTAAGATTTCTAAAATTTTTATGTGATGAGTCTAATTTGTATCTCACCATCCTTTTCGCCCTTTTCTGTTAGAAGTCCTGTTAGTGATTCATAGACACGGGCGACTGTTCTTTCATCAGCATCCTTCAGTTTTTCAATAATCTCTGACTTCATCTGATTAACTGTCATCTTCTTCTTTCTCGGCATATCTAATTACTTCTTTCGCTAGTTCGGTACAATGTCTATCATGCCTCTCGTCTACTAACTGCCTTTTCCAGAGTGGGAGTTCAGCATACAACTTATCATATACTGCTTTGTAGCGGCGAGGGAGGTCATTCTTGGCCTTTTTCATAAACGAAGGGAGGTTGCTCCCCGTTTTCATCTTTGTCAACTAAAACCGCATTAGGTTCTGGCACATTATCAAAAATCCATTTTCTTCTCTCGTTATATTCCATCTTATCAAAAAAAGAATTAACGATTTCTGAAACTTGAGTTTTATCAAGTACAAAATCTACTTCTAGCTCCCGTTGCTCTTGTACTATGTACCCTACTGCCTTTCTAATTTTCATTTGTATTAGTATAATGTTGAGCTTTGACTATCTTGTATGTATGAAATTCTTTGAATTTCTCTACATAATCTTGTGCATCCTCTCTATCAACGAACTCGGCATCGGGTTCTGTCCCATTTATATCAATAACATAGTATAAATGAGTGGGAGATTGAGGCACTAGAATAGTACAACCGCATAAAAATAAAAAATATAAAGCTGCGAAAGTGTTTTTTATCATTTGATATGCTGCCATATTGCCCAAATTGCTGTCACTAGCACCATTGAATATATTACTAATCCAATAATAAAATTCCAATTTAACCTGACGGCAATCACTTTATCTTCTAACGCTTTATGAAAAATACGTTCCGCTTGGTTATCATTACAACCCGTGTCTTTCTTTATTCTTTCTATAATTTGTTTTTTATTCATTAGGATTGTCTGATGGATAGCCTTGTGACAGATGCACCGCCGTAGCTTTTATCCGCTTTTTCTCATTAAAAAACCCTTCTGTACCCAAGTAATTTATAGCAACATCCATTCTGTTATCTATATTGCTAGGGTCATCATAAAGAAAATGAACCTCATAATGTTTTACTAGCTCTATAATTGAGATTTTCAAGCCACATACTTGGATGCCTTCATGTTTATCTCCCTTGGCCATTGTAAGGTTTCTTATAGTTTTTACTTTTAGGATTCCAACTACTCTTATTCTTTGAGTGAATTCCCTTTCGGCCTTTAGCTTTGTTACCGAAAGTTACCTTCTTACTACTTATTGTTTTCGCCATTTAATATATCTTCTGTTTCTGAAAGTGTTTTGTTTAGTATTGATTTGAGCCGCAAAAGCTCTCCACGATAGAATTCCCTCGTATATCCATCATTGTGAGTGCTTAAATAGTTTATCTTACAATGTTGAAGATAGGCCGTAAAATCGTCAGTTACCATCTTTTGATAATCTTCAAAAGAAAAACTTTTAATATCAGATTCCCATTCATTTTCAAAAGAAGGGTCTTTTCCTCTTATTGGTTTGGTATGTCGGTATTCTTGTTTCATTGTTCCCCGTATAAAATATCTCCAATGTGATTCAAAGCGAAGGCTACCTCATCGGGAGTCAAGCCGTGAGGCATCTGTCCCGTGAAGCTGTAAATAGGCTTGGGATGGTACATCATAGAATGGTCACAATAAACCTTCAACGCTTGGCCAATATAACTATAATGTTGCTGACCGTTGTTCCAGCTTCTAGTTTTAGCTTCAGAGTAAAAGTAAACAGTAAATCTTTTGTTCTTCATGCTGTTTATCCTTACCGAAATGGAATCAGAAGGGAACTCGCTAGTGGAACACTTCTCAAAAATTTTATTTTTATCAATTCTTGGATTACTTTTTACCATTGAATTGGATTCCCAGTTAATTTTCGGGCTAATTTCCCTAAATAGGTGAAAGTCCCGCCGTTCTTTAGTCATGTTTTCAGTTTTGGTCATTTATATCTTTATTCCCACTCTCTTATCCACTTAACAAAAAAGTATCCTGCTATAATTGCTACTGTTATTGGTGCGAATATTATCATTTAGCTGATTGAACCATCTTTTTTATACCGTGTCTGTTTATCATTTTTTCTATCCTGTCTGTAAGTCCTCCAAAAGTAATCACTTTTTTATTGTAGCATCTTACTAGGAGTTTTTCGTGTGGTGTTAATACCAATTCGGTCTTGGTCTTTTTGTCCATTCTGCAAATTCTTTATCGTGTTTATAGTAAAATCTGTACTTGTCGATTGATGAAAGGTCATTGAAGTTCTCTACTCTTTTACGGCAATTCATACCTTCTGATATTGCAACTGCGAAATCTGTAAGCCCTCCAACTGGTGCGAGAGAATCATATATGTTGTCCTTGCACCATGAAATAAAATCTAACGAGAAATGTTTTGCTCTGTCAGGCCAACGATATCTACGCTCATTACCCATTTCTAAAGCATGAGAACATAACCAATCCATGTTGCCAGTAGTTTCGTATGTCCAGAGTGTGCAAGGATGTTTTGGATAACCATGCGTCCTTGGTTCACCTTTTTGATTGCGTGGAACGTCATCCTGAGCCAAGCGTTCAAGTGAGAAACCGTTTGCCAGCATTTGTGCAGATTCAACAATCATCTTGTTGATATGCTTGTCGCATAGATTTCTAGCGGCGATTATTGGATTTGAGTCAGTAGCGAAGATGTTCATAACGCGCTATATTCTACCTTAATTCTGCTTTATAGTCAAGCCTGACTCTTTCGACTTATCCATGATTTCTTCCAATGTTTCCCTGACGTTTTGATAACCCCATCGCGTGTTTATGACGGTATAGTTCTCATTCTTTTCAGCGGATACCATTGTGTCCAAGTTGAATAAAATCTCTTGATTCTGTCCTGCTGTATGTAGTGTGATTAAGTGTGCCATTCTTTTTTTAGTTTTTCTATCTCAAATTGTACTTTAGTTGCGTTTTGTGTTTGAGTCGGGATGTTGCCATACATCCAATCTGTCACTTGTCTGCCGTCCTTTTTGATTTGGGCTAAATACGCTTTGGTAATTATCGTTATAGTTTCTTTTGAATAATCTCCGTATATGAGACATTCCTTTGCTATCCCTATCCTCATATCTGTTAGATTTATACGCTGCGACTTGGGCATCTATATGTTTGTCTAATATATCTATCATTTAGCAGTAGGATAAAATCTAAACTCAAATATAGTTCCTGCTCGCCATTCTTCTTCACCGTCTGTCCATACATCGCCTTCAATCATAAGCGAGTCTGCCTCAATCGACGTTGCTGTAATCTCTAAAACGTATTCTTTTTTGTTCTTCAAAGTCATCGTATGATGATGCAAGTTCCTAAAATGTATGTTTACATCTTCATAGTTTTTCTTCGCTTTTAATCCTTCTATCTCTTTAGATAGCGATAATACTTTTAATTTTCCTGTCATGGTTTTATCAACATTAGTTTAGCTTTGCCGTCATCGGGAACTGCTATATCCTTGTCCATTGTGGCAGGATAGTAAACAGTTGTCACTCCATTTGTATCCGCGAAAGATATTGTCTTGTACTGGACTGCTTTGTCGCTTTTGCATCCCACTAGCATCAACGCCGAAAACGAAAAAAATAATTTTATGATTCTCATGGGTTTAATTTAGCCTCGCGGATTTTATCCAATATAGTTGGAATCGGTTCTGTTACTGATACCGTAGCACCTTTCATCATAACCTCAGTATATGTTTGAGGATACCCTGCTAAATCTTTTTCGACGTTGCCGCCCATATCGTGATAACAGTTTTCTCGGAATCCATTGATTCTTTCGGTGTTTAGTGCTACTTGGCCTTGATAGCCATTCCTATCTGGTGTTAGTGATAATGTGATATACATGATTACTTTTTCTTTTCAAAATACCTTGATGTACCTGCTTGCCCTCTTTCGTACTTTGCCCTTAATGCAACTGCTTCTTTTACTGCATCTTGTATGTTTGTTGCCTTTAAAGGAACGAGAGTACGTCTACTCGTTTGAACTTGTTCTCCCCTTTTGCCTTCCCAAAATACTTTTTTGTACTTACCTTTTTCATCCTTCTCGCATCCAAGATATTTCATGTAACCCCCATCTGTTTTCTTACTTCTTATCTGGATTTTAGCATGATATCTGTTAGTTGAATAATGCTGGTAAACGTAGGGAGCGTCAGGAATTTTTATCATTCTTTCCCTATTTTTTTTATTACTATATTCTCTAGTTTGAGTAAAGCAGCCCTGCTTACTGTAATCAGTTGTTTTCTTGAAAGTACCCTTCGATAATTTTATGATTTCATCTAGTTTGTCAGGGGTTAACATTCGGTTTTTTAATACTCTAGGTTGCATTGTACGGTAAAATACAACTTCATTAAAATCATCTTTTATCTCTAATGCAGCATCAGCATATTGTGGCAATTTAACAAATAGCCCTACTCCTGACTTGTTTGCCTTATGTTTTTTGTTCCTATACCAAATTAACATTCTGTTCACGGCATCGGTACGGTTTTTAGCTCTCAAAAGTCGAGTCCAAAATGCTCCCCTTTCATCAAAACTCATAGTCCAAATTTTTCTTTGCATACCGTAAGGCTTCTCGTAGTTATCGCCTAAATTTAGCCGAACACTATACAATTTACCCTCTCCTTTTTTTAACTTTGATAACTCTCTATACTTTGACATAATTAAATCTCCATGTGTTTGCGGGTGTTCTCCATCGCATTCTCCCGCTGGTTTAGGATTTCATAAGCAATCTTGACTAACCTTCTCCGACTCATGCAGTTTTTACCTGCCGCTATCGAATTAACGAATTTATCTATAATTACTGCTAATTCATTTACTCTTGGACAATCATCTTCATGTAGCTCATTCAAGCGGTTAGTCGCCTTGCCATACATATTCATCTTGGCATACTTTTTGTGATTTATATTATCGGAGTAACTTCTTTCCCCTTGCTCCATAACTCTTGCAAGCATGGAGACATAATTTATTTTTTTATGTTTCTTACTCATAGTTTTTTATCCTTCCATGCAGGGTTATACTTCTCTTGTAAACGAACCCATGCGTTCGTATATAACTTCTCATACTTAACTCTTTCGTACTTGTCCCAAAAATACTTATTGTACTGCTCTCTACGGTCTTTGACAGGCACAAATTCTGAGTGAATTATGTGTTGCGCTCGGCTCGGTGAACACTTGATGCACTTGTCATGGAAAAAGAAGTGACTCTTTGCTTCACCTTCCAATTCTCCCATTTCAATAGCTAATTGAATTACAGAGTCCCACTTGCCTTTAATCGGCTCGCCGCAAGTATAGCATTTTGTTTTAGTCATCAATCTAGTCTATGTATGAATATCGGCGTGAAGTCTCCAACGTATGCACCTACAACATTAAACTCCATATATTCATGGGCTTCATGCTCTGTCTTGCTATCACGTTCCATTAAAATTTTCATGCACTTATCGTAATCATAAACTACGGTACAGTTTGCATCATAACCTATAATCGCCGCATCAAAACCATCAGCGAAAACTGCCTCTGGATTTATATCTGATATAATATCGGTGCAAGTATAATGCGGCACTTCTTTCTTCTTCTCTATTGGATTGAAAATTTCTTCGTTTATCATGCTTCTAATACCTTGCTCCAATAACGTGAGTTTTTACGATTCTGGTTCTTGTCCCAATACAAGCATCGTGCCATGTAAGGTGCTACGCCTCGCTTTTCACTCCGCTCAAGCCAATCAGCTTCAATGTCATTGTAAAGTTTTGAGTTTTTAGTTTGGTTCAACCCGTACACTTGGAACAAGTGCGTGTCCATGCAGACTACTTGAGCTTCAAGCGGGAACAGCATTTCTATCGCGAACGAAGTTTTTGCTTTACCCAACCCAAGAATCTTCTTGGCCAGCCTGTCACGCCACTCAGTCCATCCTTCATTAGAATTGCGAACGAGGTAGTCACTAGGATTGTCCCAAAAAGTATCAGAAAAAAGACCGATATAATTAGTTCGATTATTCTGCATACCAACCCTCGTTGCTTCGATGCGTC
>Ga0209645_1000989_pt1 | contig 14516 bp, 13 predicted proteins | sample ETNvirenome_6_30_FD_184070 | JGI IMG/M metagenome (GOLD analysis project Ga0209645, IMG submission 184070) | Marine viral communities from the Pacific Ocean - ETNP_6_30 (SPAdes) (version 2) | ecosystem: Environmental > Aquatic > Marine > Oceanic | place: Pacific Ocean | collected 2013-06-19
TTATGCCCTACTATAGTATTTTCGCCACCCGATGTAAGAGTATTTCCGCTATTATAACCAATTAACACATTGTAATATCCATTTAAAATTTCTGAACCAACTCCAACACCAATTCCTATATTGTAATCAGCGTCTGCATGATTAGCTTTTTTTAACGCTTGATAGCCTATTGCGACATTTCCCTCGCCAGTGGTCATTGCTATTCCAGCTTCATATCCCAATAATGTATGTTTAGTGCCAGTTGTCATGGTATAACCTGCATGATATCCTAAAGCAGTGTTTCCAGTTACTTCGTCATTACTATCACTATCTTGATTAAATAAAGTTTGATATCCTATAGCGGTTGTACCTCTACCAACATCATCTGTATTTAATGCTTGAACACCAACAGCCGTATTAAAGTCTCCAGTTGTCATAGCAGACATAACATTCGAACCGATTGCGGTATTACCATTGCCAGATGTAATATTTACTCCAGCATTGCTACCTACAAGAGTAATGTCAAATGCATCTGTTACTGCAAATCCTGATTTATATCCAACCGCTGTATTATTAACAGTACTATCTTTATTTTGATTTGTTAATGATTGATATCCTATAGCAGTATTAAAATTTCCTGTATCTTCTGTTGCTAAAGCACCATATCCTATTGCAATATTTCCTATTCCATCTGTTAATGAAGCTAAAGCTGCTTGACCAATACCAATTGAACCAAGAGCATCTGTTGAATTTGTTGCATCTAATGCACCATAACCGATAGCAACCATACCATCAGCACCACCAGCTCTCATTGCTTGTACACCTATAGCAACATTGTATAATCTATCTGTAACATTTTCTCCTGCTTCGTACCCAACAAAAGTATTATAACCGCCACTAGTTAAAGATTTTCCAGCTTCAAATCCTACTGCTGTATTTTGAGTACCAGTAGTTAGTGCAGTAAGAGCATCCATTCCTATTCCAACTGTACCATTAATATTAGTTGTTGTACTTCCACTTCCTTTTACTGCATCTTTACCTATAGCAACGACTCCACTATATGCATAACCACTACTAGCACCCCCCAAAGCATCATTTCCTATAGCAACACAATCATTAGCAGTTGTTGCTGTGTACATTGCAGAATACCCAAGAACAACATTTCTCGCGCCAGTTGTATTGCTAAAAGCTGAATATGCCCCTATAAATGTATTTGTATGACCAGTAGTTGTTGATGCTCCGCATAAATATCCAATTCCAATTTGAGCATTAAGAACTGCACTTCCAGTAGCACTACCACCATTTCTATTAGCATTACTAAAAACTCCATATCCAATAGCAGTAATTCCATATCCTTCAACTTCAGAACTTAAAGCTATACCCCCTAATGCCACATTACTATGCCCGATTGTTAAAGCATCCAAAGAACTTGCCCCAACTGCGGTATTATTACTACCACTACTAATTGAAAGCATACTATTATTTCCAATAGCGGTATTATTTGAATGAGACTGACCACTTGCACCTTTTAACGCCTCATACCCAAGCGAAACATTTGCAGTTCCATCTACATTATAGTAAGATGCTAAATAACCGATTCCAACATTTTTAGAATCTGTTCCACTACTCATATTTTGACTATATAATGCAGTCTGACCTATAGCTATTGAAGTATCTCCACCAGTTTCTGAATATAAAGATTGGTAACCAATAGCAACATTCATTGTGCCATCAGCAAGAGTTCTTCCTGCATAATTACCCAATGCAATATTTGTACCGCCAGTTGATATTGCTTTTAATGCTTCAACTCCAACAGCCACATTATGGCTATGTGATTCACCAGAAGCACCTTCTAACGCTTCATATCCTATAGCAATATTGTGTGCCCCAGTGACATTGTTACGCATCGCCTGATAACCTACTCCAACATTTTTATTACCAGTTGTTATAGTTCTTAATGCTTCAGAACCTATCGCAACATTTTCATTGCTAGTTTCAACTGAATACAAGCTACGATAACCAACTGCAGTATTAGAAGAATGAGATTGATTACTAGCACCCCTCATAGAATCCCTTCCAACAGAAGTATTATAGCTACCAGTAACATTTTTTTCTATTGCATATGCACCTATCGCAACATTTTCACTACCAGTAGAATTATACCTCATAGAAACAGAACCTACTGCTGTGTTAAGGTCTCCTTGAGTCATTTGATTCATTGCATAATAACCTAATCCAGTATTATCACTTGCATCATCTAATCCATCACCACCAGCTACTTGGTCGCCAATAAATGTATTATAATTTGAACCTGAATCTATCGTACCAACACTTTTCCCAAATATTGTATTTGAAGTTCCACTATCAAATGAAGTATTATTAGATAGACTAATGCGAGAGTTACCATCAAGTACAAGTCTATTTCCTAAAGTACCATTTCCTTGTACTCTAAAAAACATAGTTGCATCTTCAGTTCCATCAGATACATCATCGTGATTTACATATATTGTCGCATATTCTATTTCTTCAGGTGTTCCAGCATCATTCATTCCCTTAAATCTAATTACACCTGAATCATCATTATCATTAGCCGCACCGCTAGTTAAAAATATTAACTGACCAGCTAAAGCATTATCTCCTGTATTTTCTAATTTAAGAATTGGCTTTGAAACAGTAGCTGAACTTATTTCAACATCACCTCCAACAATCTGCAAAGCAGTTCCATCTGCATCTTGTGTAAGTTTTAAAGGTATGATAGCATCAGAACTAGTATAATCATTGTGAATTTCTACTAAACTTCTAGCAGTATTATTTGATGAGTTTGTGTAAAATTTAGCAAGTCCACTATACTCACCACCAGAATGTTCTACATATAAACCATAATTTGTAGATGAACTATGTGTTATATGAAGTTGGTGACTAGGAGAGCTTTGATTTATACCAATATCACCATCATGAAGAATCCTCATTCTTTCAACTGGATTATTAGAAGTAGTTGAAGTGTAAAAAGTTAAATCTCTATTAACTTCATATGTTTTTAAAGCAAGTTCATATTCATATGCTTTTACTTCAGCTACAAGACCAATACCGCTTTTATTATAGTTTAATGCACCTGTTAAACCAGCAACTCCATGATAAATATTAAGAGATGTATGTTGGGCTTCATAAGTAGAGCCATCAATTGTTCCTACATATATATTCTTTTTATTATATTGTTGTCCAGTGCTACCAATATTTATTCTTACAGTTGAATTAGTTACTAAATCCATACTATCATTACTATGGTCGTATGAAACTCTGCCTGGATTTTTACTATCAGCATCTCCAAAAACAAAATGCGAACTACCTGCATTACCAGCAATAGCGTATATTGCGGCTATATCACTAGTATTGTTATTATTTTGAGCAATAATAAGGTCACCAGTTGTTGTGTCTACGCCTGATGGTAAACTACCAGCTCCTTCAACTACTTTTAATTTACCTTGAATTGTTTCACTTATAGTAAGAACACCATCTCCTTCTACAGTTAAGTCACCACTTACAGTAAGGTCACCAGATATTGTACCACCTACTAATGATACATTTAATCTACTATTAGCAGAATCTAATGCAGCATTTAATGCTTCTTGAGTTGTATGTGAGTATGCGGCGACTGCATTGCCTGAAGAATCTAGAAGTACCTTATTTAATACTTCTTTCGTTGTATATTTGTGTAAGTCAGCCATAACTTACTCCTTCTGTTATCCACCACCACCGCCACTAAGGCAATTTATAATTATAATTTAATTATTTTACTGAGTAAACTGGAAGCGCAAAACTCATAGAAATATTTCTTTTATTGCTTTGGTCATCTCCAATTTTTTTCCAAAATTGTTTCATATAATATTCTTTTGCTTGAATATCTCCTTGTGCATCTTTTTGTTGTGCTTTTACATAATCTACAACTGCTAAACATAACATTCTATTTAAGTTAAGATGAGCAGTTTCATCAATTGTTGTAGCATTTTTAGGTATTTGATTAATAGCAATACTAGCTCCTGCGCTTTCATCTATAATTGTAGAAGCAGATGTTAATGAAATTGTAGATGCTCCAAGTGAAATACCTGTTCCTACTCCTCCAGATATAATATGTTCACCATCATTACTTGAACTTCCTTTTATTACTATTTTATCTCCTTCACTAAAACCATTATCTTTCCACCAATTGCTTATTCCAGTTGCTATATATCTATTTGACCCAGTAAATGTAAATATTGTACCAGCTCCATAACCTTTTAAATCTTCTAATGCTTCAGATATAAATAATTCAGATTCATTAAATGATGTATATTCAATTCGTAATCCATCAGTAATATCTTCGTCAGGATATATTAATTGTATAGAAGACCTTTCGCCAGGTAATCTTATTTTATAACTACCAATTGTATCTATAAAAGCACTATTAGCAATTTGCCATAAGTGTATATATCTACCTTGTATTTGATAATACCAATTTTTAAAAGTTTGATAACTCACAATCCTGCTCTAATTTTTAATTTCTCAACAATTTTATTCATTGAAAATAATTGTTCTTCAAGTAATAATACTTTATTAGATAATTCAGAATAAGATTTATCTACTTTAACTTTTGATTTACTTTTTTTAGTATCCATTATTCTGGGCTTGTATCCTCCGAAACAACTGGGTCAAATGCCAATCGTTTTATGTTTTTATATTTACCATCAGAAGTATCTTTAACAGAAATAGATTTTAATGATACCATGTCTAGTGGTAATATATATTCTCTTTCTCCATCAATGATATTCTGCTTATTTACTTTTATTTCTTCTCCATGAGAAGACTTTATTATATGCATTGCATCTTTAATGTATGATAAAACTAAACCAGTACTACTAATACCAGTTCTTTCCATTATTTCTTTAACTTTCATTATGCTACATCATCCAATATAGCTGCTATATGAGCTCTTCCAGTAGAAGTTCCTTGTGAAGTTGGTATTAAATTTGCATCAAGTACACAAGTTCTAGCATGTAAATCTGCAACTGTACAATTAGGTGCTTTTATTATTACCATTTCTCCAGGCCCTACAACCATTAAATCTGGTTCGTTATAATGTGCATTTCCAGCATCTAATACAAATCCAATTCCTGATGTTTCATCTGTTGCTATATTTTTAATACATAGCCATCTAAATTTATCTGCAGTAGCTACTTGACTAGATGAACCAAGATATGAATCATTAGTATCTAATAAGTCTGTATCTGAAGCAGAGCCAGTTACTTGTACTTCTGCAAATACCCATTTATCATTACTATCAACGGGTTCATATATTTGACTACCGCTCATACTTGCTTTTATTTCATCTAGCAATATCGAAGCTGATAAACTAGATGATGCTTTGTCTGCCATTTTTAACTCCTAACTTGTTGAGGAGCTACTTGTTTTTGCATTGCAACAAATGCTCCTTCATATTTTGCCATTAATGTTTTTGCTCTACCATCCATCCAATTATAATCCGTAACTGCTTTTTGTATTTTTGCAGTATAATCTTGCAATTTATTAGATACTTCAGAAGTATACGATTGTAAATCTGCATTAAATTTAGCAATTTTACTTTGATTGTCATTCTGATAAGATGATATTTCTGCTGAATATTTTTGTAATTTTTGCGCATCATCTGATTGAGATAGTTGAGCATTTTGTATTGCTACTTGTAACTCAGCCTGATATACTACATTTTCTTTATTAAAACTTTGTACTGCATCTTGTACTTTTGCTTGAAACTCACTTATTTGAGAATTAATTGTTTGTATTCTACCTGCTAACATTTCAGCATCTTCTTCTACACTAATTAAATTTTCTGCATCTCCAAAGTTTGGAACAACTGTAGGCCCGGAATATGTTGGAGCTGTAGATGTAAAAGATATACTATTATCACTTATGCTAGGAATAACAGGAGCATTTGATAATGTAAGTGAAGATGGAATAGATGGAAAACTAATATCGTCTGGTAATAATTTAGAAGACATAGCATTTTGTAATGATTGTATAGATGCATATATTATTACTAAATATACTTTATCATCTGGAAACCATTTTATTCCAGTACTATCATGTTGTAAATCTGTTCCGTCTGTTTCTTCTGCATCATAATTAACATATAAAACTTTAAATGTGTCATTTCCAGAAGCAGATGGCTCTGGATATACATGAATATTTCTGTTTTGACTAATCATATAAACTGGGCTATACTTAGATGCATAGTGTAAACTAGTAGTATCTGTTACTCTATATTGTAACCCAATATTTTCTTTTCTACATGGATACCATTGATTATTAGTTCCATCTTCTCTAAGGACTGCTATTATTTCATTAGAGCCTGGATTAAATCCATTACTTGTTTGCTCTGCGCTTTCCCTAGAAAAACTTTCTCTTTCTCTTGGATTAATTACAATACATCTATTTATAACATCTACAACACCATCTTTTAAAAATTGAGATAACTCAGATGTTGTGGGAGAAGTACCAATTGATAATCCAGTTAATCCTTCTACTTGTGCTTGAAATGTTGCCATATTTTAAATCTTTTATATATGGAGGCCCGAAGGCCCCCATACATTGTTTTAGGTTTTACTATTGGTCTGCGTAAACAACAGCGGTAGCAGTAGCTGTCGCTATTAATCCAACACAATACCAAAGCGTTCCGTCAGAAACCATGTTCATCCAAGTTCCCCCAGCAGGGTCTTTTAATGTCATCTTAGAGTTACTATTTCCATCAGGATAAATAGGTGCTAAAGCAACTGCTCCTGTTGCATCAGTATCATGGATACTTAATGCTCCGTTTAGATAATAACTATCAGATTGACTATCAATTATAACATCTTCTGTTTCTGCAGCATTACCACCAAATAAGAATTGAAAATTCATTCCCTTAGATGGTGCTGGTAATTTAATAGTAATTCCTGCATTTGCAATTATTACTATAGCTTTACCAGAGTCTTTTGCAGACAATGTTATACTGGAATCAACAACTTTAACTCCACCACGAGCGTGGTCAAGTTTGTTTCCTTCAGAGTCTTGTCCATATAGAGGTATTCCCATAATCTAACTCCTTATATCCAGACGGCGTGAGATTCAGGCATCTGAAACTCCATACCGGCTTCTGTTTGGATTATATCTACCCTACGGTCAATACCACTATTTTCTAGAGTTTGAACTCCAACATAAATAGCTGTATCACGATTTAATCCGTTACCGACTAATGGTCTGTAAGCTAAATGACGCATATTACATGCGAGTATCTTAACTGGAGAACCATCTAAGTGTACGTTACGAGCTACATTCATATCACCATAAGGTGTAGAAATAACTGTAATGTCTACTCCAAATGCTCTCTTTTTACCAATCATATCAACACCTGCACGACCTACACTCTTTGTAGAATCAGAAGCAGAAGTATCAAGACCAGCTGATGAACTAAATGGTTGAATTGCTCCAACATTATTAGCAAAGTATCCACTTAACTTATGCAACCAATTATACACTTCTGTAGAGCAGAAGAATACAGTAGCAGGACTATTGTTGTATCTTGGGTCTAAGAACTGAGACAAGTCATCAAGAAAATCATCTTGAGTTTTTGTAGCAAGAGATAAAGCAAATTGATTACCATAACTTAATACATAATCAATAGCTCCTTGAGTATATTGTACTCCATTGCCATCTGTGTATTGACTACCAAATAGTAATGATGTTTCAATATCCCACTTATGCTCAATCAACTTTTCTCTCCAGATTCTAGCAAACTCATTTGGTTCATACTTTAGAACAGTTGCACGAGTTGTGTTGTCCATAGCTAAAGCTGTTTTCCAAATTTGAGTTAAACCACTACCGGTTGAGTAAGGTTGGTCTTTCCAAGTTTCAGGATAACCAGAACCTTGCCCAAAAGAATTACCTACTACATGAGCTCTAGCTTTTTCAAGTTGAGATGCGATTTTAAAATCAGCAAACTCAGAAGCAGATACGTCATTAGTATTTGCAGATAGGTCTTTTTGAGCAGTTCCACCTGCACCCCAACCAGCGAGTTCTAAATCGCCAGAAGCATCTTGTTCCCTAACAATTTCTAGTTTCAAATCAACTGAGTTAGCTGACGCTGAAACAGCACCTTCTGCATTAGCAGTTACTTGCAATACTCTTCCAACTACATAATCAGTAGTTTGAAATGCATTAGCAGCTGTAGCTGCATCTGCTGTTGCGTGAAGAGGAATTTTAACCATTTGACCTTCAATAAAAAAGTTAGGTCTTGTTCCATTGTCACCTACTCTAATAGAATTGTTTGAGCCGTATACTTGACCGATGTTACCATCGTTCTTGTAATCACTCATCATTCTAAAGTAGTAAACGTCTCCTGCGTTGATAGATGCTTTTGCAACAGTAGCATCACTTGATGCCAATGCTCCAATGCTCGCTCCATGAGCTACGACATATGCATATCGTTTATGCATAGAAGGTCGTCTTTCTGTATATTTAAACTGAGGGTCATCAGTTGGCTTTTTAGCAATTTTAGAAACCATTCTAAAAAATGGGTCTTGTGCAATCGCTAACTCACTAACTCTATCGCCAAAGTTATATTTCCGTCTAAGGTCACCAGTTGATAAACTACTCCCCGAAGGGCCAGCAGCGTTTTCTGTTAAACCAGTAACATCGGACATGCCAAAAATGTCTGCCATTTTAAGCTCCTTATTTTAAGTTACATACTCGGTTATCTACCGAATACAGATTCTAGTTCCGAATCAATCCCTAAAATAGCGTTAAACACTTGGTCTTCTTGAGAAGGTTGCTCATTCCTTACTGCGCCACCTATTGAAGATGCGCTTTGAGGTTTTTGCCTTACTCGCTTCATCTGTTTCGCCATATCTTGACGAGTAGATTGTGCGACATTTTTATCTCTACTTTCACGATTCATAAGATAGTAAATATCATCTAGAGAAAGGGAGCGTGAATTAGCAAACTTGACAAAATTTTGCCATTGGTCGTCTGTCATTTCATGCTTAGCTCTAAATTCTTTTTCTGCTCCTACTCTTTTACTTTGAACTTCTTGTTCTTTAGCATAATTACCAAGTCGTTGACTAACAACTCCGTCTATTGTAGCTTGTAGAACTTTTGCTGAATCTGAATCAGAATTGCTTACTGCTTCATCAGCGTCAAAAATAAAATCATCATCCAAACCAAGTTTCTCCGTTACTTTTTTAGGGGTTGAACCACCACCCTCAAAATAGCCTCTCACATGATTGACTAAATTAGGGTCTTTTTTCATTGCATCGAGAACAGGTATATAAGGTTCTAATTCAGATAAACGATTGTTAAGTCGTTTTGCTTCTGCACTTGAATCACTATATCTCTTTTCCCAATTATGCTCTTGCTCAACAGGCTCTGGGCTCATTTCTGAGGTTTCAGTTTCTGTTTCACTTTGCATCAATGCTGGTTCTTCTTCCGGCTCCAGTATACCTTGATTTACCTTGCGGTCAAGAGCTTCAAAAAAATCGTCAGCTGTGTCAGGCGTATTGTTATCAGGGCTATCTATGTCAAAGTCATTTAACTCATTTTCAGATAGGTTGTCTGTATTTTCATTAGCCATAATTTCTCCTTAATTTATGTTATTAAGATTCAAAAAAACAACTATTGTTTAGCATTGGCTATTTCCTTTTGTTTTTGACCAAATGCCATACCTAGTTCTTTCATTTTTGAATTTGTCTCGTTTTTGAGTTTTTCTCGATAGATTGCTTGAGCTGCTTCTGTTTCCATCATATCTTTTTGCATAGACATATCTGCATTATTGACTTTTTGCTTAATACCTGATTGTACTAATTGTCTTTCTAATGTTTCTATTGTTCCATTTCTATCTTTAATTATTTCATCTAGTTGTTCTATTTGATTCCTTAATTGCATATAAACAGACTTACGTTTAAGTATTCCTTCTTTATTTCTTACATCTGTTTCTGCTAACATAGCGACATCATCTATTAATCCAGATTGATACCACTTAAAATATTCTTCTAATAATGCCCATCTATTTAATGGAAGTGTAGAACCACCTATAATTCTAACATCAAATCTTGCAGTAGAGTAATCATTCCATTTCTTTACTGCATTTCCTAAATCATCAAATATAGGTATATTTATTTCTACTGCTTTTTGCTCATCTATATTATTAGGTTGTACGATTCTAAATACTTTATTTGCTATATAAGTATCTTGAGCCCAATCTTTAAATATAACTCCAAGATGCTCTAATGCAGGTTCTACAACATTTTGCATCCATGATTTAATTCTTCTAGTTCCAAACTCATCCATTTGTAATAAACCTCTATAGGTTTCTGGAGTAGAACGAGTATCTCCTTGCATAGAAGAATATACACCTGCGATATATTCCATATCTGCTTTTGCATTTTGAGTAATTCCAAAAAATGCACTATTTAATGGCATAGGTTGCACTGGCGTTGGTGGTGCAAACCCACTTCTATATTTTAATAATGCTCCAGGCGCTGATGAGTATTGTTCCCATTCATCTTCAGGAACTGAACCTTCTTCATACATCCACCTAAGATTAGATGCTAAGTTTGCATTATGTATTAATATTTGATGTGCTTTATTTAATTCTTGTTGTTTACCTACAAGTGGTGTTACTGCACTTTGAGGAAAAGGTGTTCCTGTGTATTGATATACAAAAGGCACTATTGGATAATCTTTAATTGGTAATACTTGGTCATACATTAATTTATCACCAACTACAATTGTTAATTTTATTCTACTTTCATAAAAATCAACTGCATCTACAATATTACTTGCTACTCCTTCGTCTTCAATCATTATATCATACTCAGCTTGAGTAACAACACGATTTTCTATTCTAGATTCTGATTCTTTTAATTTATTTATTAAAATTATTTTTTGTTGTTGAACAGCTTCTTCTGCTTCTCTTCTTGTTCTTTCTATTTCTAACTGAGCTCTTTGCTCAATCATTTCACCTTGTTGAACTGCATTTTGAATTTGTAATGCTTTTTCTTCTACTTGAACAAATTTTTCTGCTTCAAAATCTTTTAAATCTATTTCAACTTGCTTTTCTATTTCTGCCATTTCTAATGGGCCCGGAGGCATATTAACAAATATATTAACAAAAGCAACTTGTTCTTTACTATAACATTCATAATAATCTATAATATCATCTTCTTCTCCTGATGAATCATAAGATTCTCCATGAGTATCTGCAGGAAAAATAACATCTGTTTCTAAAATATCTCTATCAGAATAATCATCTTCCCCAGCAGAGTTACTATTTGCATTATTAATTTGTCTTATTTTATCTGGAAATAAACCTTTTATTTGTTCTCTAGGTAAGTCTTTTCTTATAACAACATAACTTGCATCTCTAAATAAAAAGTCTCTAGATGTTGGGTCTGGATAAACATCAAAAGGTTCTACTCTTTTAAATATAACTTCTCCTAAACCTCTATCTTGATTAGGGTCTACATCTACTTGCATATACCCTACACCTTTTACAAGAGAATCTTGAATTACTTGTGCATAAATACTATCTCCGTTAGAATTGTACCAACAATAATCTGCAATATCAGAATGTACAGCAGCTACATCTGCATCACTACCATCTGCTCCTACTGCTTGCCATCTTGGAGTATTTGCAGTTGCAAAGAATTTCATCATTTCAATAACAGGAGTAATCCTATTAACTGTAAAGTTTGGCATACCAGCACTTTTTAGTGCTTCTTGTTCATCTTCTGTAAGTTGTTCTCCTAAGAAAAATTCATAAGATTTTTGTGATACAAATTCCCACTTAGCACGATTAGAACCATTTGCTTTATTATATAAATCGTGTACTTGTTCTACTATTTTTTTATTACCTCTAGCCATTATCCTTTAATCTCCACATGAACTAAATCATCGAATGAATTATCTTTAATTTCACCATCACTATCCCAATCGCCGCCCCAACGAATATCTACTCCTTGTTGTTTACCTATTCCTCTAATCATTCCACCCATATAATGAAATCGTTCTCTATCCTCCCAATCAATTGGGTAGGGAGCTAAGTCCACTGCCTTTCCTTCTAAATGTTTTGAGTATTTCGTTTTAGATTTTCCTTGCGCCAACAGTTCATTTTGTCTAGCCTCTGTCCTCAAGCCCTCGATAATAGTAACATCCATTATCTTTATCAGCTCATTTAGAACATTTACGAGTTTTGGATTAACTCCCTTTAATCTTTCTTTTGACCTTTTACCAAACTTAAACATCTCTCTTCCTTTGTCTTTGTGAATATAAATTACTCATTTTTCTTTTTGCATGAAATTTATTATGAGGAATAAAACTTTGCCAATATGATTTTTTAGCTCCTCCATCATCAAAACCTTGTACACCTAATTCACCTTTTGTCTTCATAGAAGACTTACTAGTGCTTTTAGGTAAACCAATATCGTGTGTACTTTTTGTTGCCATTACGCAGTTATCCAGTTTTTTGCTTTTCTTATTGTTTTAACCCAATTATTCCTTTTTCCTTTTTTCATATTAGGAGGAAAAGAGTGTTTACAAGCATAATAAAGACTTTCTATTGTGTCATCGTGTGACATTTTAGGCCCAAAAGTAATGATTTCATGCGATAAATCAAAGTGAGAATCTCTAATATGTATCAAACCCATCGAAAATCTGCTCGAAAGTCCACTATAGATGCGATTAAGTTTGTTTGAGCCGCCTGGTTTTTCAGGTATAACGGATATATCAAACTTATTTAATCTTCTTCTTTCATCATTCATTGCTTGAAATATACTACGATTCATAGCTACATCTTCAACTGTAGCAGATGTACAATGATATTTTTCGTGTAATTCAATTATCATATCAACAACGCCTTTTTTACCAAGAATGTTTCCTTCAAAATCTTTACTTCCTATTGTTGGAATAGAACGATGTCTTTCATAATGTATTACATATACGTTAGAATCAGGGTCTATTGCAATAACCATTATTACAGAAAAGTCAGATGTTTTAGTATCTATGTCTGTAGCAGGGTCACATCCAATAAATGTATTAACTGGAATTTCATATCCATCTTTTATGATATAATTAGAACCATCAATATATGCATAGTCACCATTCCAATATTTTATATTTTTTCTATTCCATACAGAATCATCTTCTGATTGTACCTCCATCATATACTCTTGATAAAATTTTGTACTTTGTCCAGAGTCAATATAAAACTTCTTTTTTTCTTCTAGTTTCTTTTTGCCAAAAAATGATGCCCACAAAGGTTCTCCACTAGGTAGTATTGCTTTATATGTAATTAACTTCCAAGCAAATTCTTGCTCATCTTTTTTAGCTTTTGCATAGTTGTTAAGCAAGTTGTTAATAAAAGAATCATAATGTACAGGAGTACCATTAATCCTAAGGCGACCAGTATGAGGCTCAATAGCAGGATAAACAACAGCGGTAACAAGATTTGCATTTTTATCTCTTGACTCTTGAGTAAGTGTATTTGCTTCGTGTTCAAAGTCATCGAGGATAATAAGGTCATATCTTTTGTGTAACTTTGAGCCACCTCGTATTCCAGAGACATTACTCTTGGAAATGAGTTTACACCCATTGGTCAACTCTATATCTTCTTCTGTCCATTTTTTTCCTTTCAAACTTCCAAAATAATATTTAATTCTATCATTAAATTCTAAGTGGTGTTTTATGTAATCCATATTACCTACACTTAATTTTTGTGTAGCTGATACCCATGCATAAAATAAAAAGTTATCATCGTCAACACTAAAAACAAAATCTTTTAATATAGATGCTTTTGTTAAAACTGTTTTACCATGACCTCTAGGAATAATAACTGCTAATTGTTTACAATCTTTATCATCAATTGAATCAGCCATTTCATAATGAAAGAACGGAGTTTCACTTCGTAAGAAATCGTCTGGTAAAAATAATTTACCAAATGCTATTAAGTCTTTATTCGCTAATTGTAGTGCTTCTTCAGCTTGGCTTACATTCTGTGTATTTATATTTGCCATCTATAATAAACTTCCATTGTTTGTAACTTTGAGACTTACGACCTTCTTGATGATGTGAATGTTGATTAGGCCCTTTATTTGCTAATCCCCAATATGCAAGAAATGGTATAAGTATTATTTCTGTTTCGACTTTTTCCATTGTTCTCTTTTGTATTCTAAAAACTTAGCACCTTCGTATGGATTAAATATAGTAGTAATTAATCTATTATCATCATCTTCATAGTAGGGGTCAATAATTGTAACTGGTGCATTAAAAATATTCTTATCATCTAATCCAAGTTTATCTGCATAACTATCCATTATTTTAAATGATGCTACTTGTATTGCATGACTTATAAGTCCACTAGCTGCATCTTTTAACACTTGATAACCTGAAACATGAGTATGTCCACAAGTAAGTATATGGTCTTTCCATCCCATTTGAGCTGCTTTAGCAACACCATGAGCTGTATTCCACATACTATT
>Ga0209645_1000990_pt1 | contig 14511 bp, 18 predicted proteins | sample ETNvirenome_6_30_FD_184070 | JGI IMG/M metagenome (GOLD analysis project Ga0209645, IMG submission 184070) | Marine viral communities from the Pacific Ocean - ETNP_6_30 (SPAdes) (version 2) | ecosystem: Environmental > Aquatic > Marine > Oceanic | place: Pacific Ocean | collected 2013-06-19
CATCTTAACTTTAACACAAAGACAGGGGGTAACGCATGAGACACGAGGCATACATGAAACAGATGATGGAAGATGAAATGAAACAGATGATGGAAGATGAAGAGGAGCAAGCTGGCAAGGAAGCCTACGGTGGTGTGGACATGGTGAATAGTCCACCACATTACAACCAGACAGGCATCGAGTGTATTCATGCTATCTCTGCGGCTACTGGTGATGGGTTCAAGTATTACCTGCAGGGTAACATTCTCAAGTATCTATGGCGGTTTGATTACAAGGACAAGCCTGTTGAGGATTTAGAGAAAGCCAAGTGGTACTTGGATAAGTTGATTGAAGAGGTAATGGCAGATGGTAAGAGTTAAGATGTTTATTACCTTGGATATAGATGAAGAGGAATACCCTATCCCTGCTGATGGACAGGTAGGGGAAGAGATAGAGGATGGCATACGTGAATACTTCTATGATGTAGACGGTGCCGACATTAGAACAATGAGAACGATAACGGAGTGACAGATATGAACAATTACCTACCAACAGACTACCAGAACTTCATCGCGCTATCACGGTATGCACGATGGAAAGAAGAAGATAAACGCCGTGAGACATGGGTTGAAACAGTAGAACGCTACTTTGATTATATGAAAGGGCATCTGCAAAGCACGTGTAACTATGTGCTATCAGATGAACTGCGTGGTGAACTAGAGGAAGCTGTACTCAATCAGGACATCATGCCTAGCATGAGAGCCTTGATGACATCCGGCCCTGCACTAGACCGTTGCCACGTAGGGGCATACAACTGCTCTTACGTCCCTGTGGACAGCCCTAGAGCATTCGATGAGACTATGTACATCTTGATGTGTGGCACTGGTGTAGGCTTCTCTGTGGAACGACACAACATTGAGAAGATGCCTACAGTTAATGAAGACATGCACGAGACTGATACAGTAATCAAGGTAGGTGACAGCCGCCCCGGATGGGCTAAGTCACTACGTGAATTGATTGCTATGCTGTATGCTGGTCAGATTCCTAAGTGGGATGTGTCTGCTGTACGTCCAGCAGGTGAACGACTCAAGACATTTGGCGGTAGGGCATCCGGTCCTGCACCACTGGAAGAACTATTCCGGTTTGTCATTGACAAGTTCAAGAACGCGGCAGGTCGTAAGTTGTTCCCTATCGAATGCCACGACATCATGTGTAAGATTGGTGAGGTTGTTGTAGTCGGTGGTGTACGCCGTAGTGCATTGATTTCATTGTCTAATCTTAACGATGACCAGATGGCACATGCCAAGTCAGGTCAGTGGTGGGAGAATGAAGGGCAACGTGCGCTGGCTAATAACTCTGTAGCGTACAAAGGCAAGCCTGAGATGGGTACATTCATGCGTGAATGGGTGTCACTGTACGAGAGTAAGTCAGGTGAACGTGGTATCTTCAACCGTAAGTCAGCACAAGTACAAGCGGCCAAGAATGGTAGACGTGATGCGGAACATGACTTTGGTTGTAATCCTTGCAGTGAAATTATCTTGCGTCCATACCAGTTCTGTAATCTGTCAGAGGTAGTAGCACGTGCTGGTGATACACAGCAGACACTACGAGAGAAGGTACGTTTGGCTACAATCTTGGGTACGTTCCAATCTACACTGACTGACTTCAAGTATCTTCGTAATATCTGGAAGAAGAACACAGAGGAAGAACGCTTGTTGGGTGTATCACTTACTGGTATCATGGACAATGACTTGCTCAGTGGCACATCAGCCCACCTTGGTAAGAACATTGGTCAGACACTAGAGACATTGCGTGACACAGCAGTAGAGACTAATGCGGCTATGGCACAACAGCTTGGTATCCCACAGTCAACAGCTATTACCTGTGTGAAGCCTAGTGGTACAGTGTCACAGCTTGTGGACAGTGCGTCTGGCATCCATGCAAGGCACAACCCACACTACATTCGGACTGTACGTGGCGATAACAAAGACCCACTCACACAGTTCCTCATCTCAGAAGATATTCCGAATGAGCCGGATGTTATGAAGCCTGAGTCTACTACAGTATTCAGCTTCCCAATGGCATCACCACGTGGGGCGGTAACACGCACAATTCTGTCGGCTATTGAACAGCTTGAGTTGTGGCTTACCTACCAGCGTTACTGGTGTGAACACAAGCCTAGCGTAACAATCTCTGTGAAGGAACATGAGTGGATGGATGTAGGTGCGTGGGTGTATGAACACTTCGATGAAGTATCTGGCATCAGCTTCCTACCATTTAGTGACCATACGTACAAGCAAGCACCGTATCAGGACTGTACAGAGGACGAGTATGATGCTATGATGGCACAGATGCCTAAGAGTGTTGATTGGTCACGCCTAGAGGACTTTGAAAGAGGTGAGGACACAACGTCAGGTGGACGTGAACTGGCATGTACTGCAGATGCTTGTGAAGTAGTAGACTTGAACGCGGCATAACAGTAAGGGTGCGTAATTCAAATGGTTAGAAATCTGTTCTCTGTATCAGTATGTGTGGGTTCGAGTCCCGCCGCCCCGCCAAATTCAGTCATCGTCCTGCATCCGGGGGCGATAGGGTATGAAGCTATGCTACTGCGGTTTCATATCTGAGTGGAAGTAACCACACTTAGTCGGTAGCTATCCCTGTATTGGATGTCGGTGCAGGGCGATATATCAAATCTCTACTGCTTATCAGTAGTTATAGGGCATCCCAAATTTAACCAGAGGAGAAAGCAAATGAAACAAACGATGATTGATGTACCAAGTGGATGGAAATATGGCTTTCCCAAACCATTACCTATAGGCACAAAAGACGTGATGGAGTGGCTATTAAACGAAGGTTATCCACAACATGAGATTGACAGTTGCGGCGAGTATTTCTGGACACGTCAATGGGAAGAGGATTGAGTATGATACCAACAGAAAAAGACTTCGATAACTGGTGGGATACTGGTGAACTTATTTATACGATTGACAACATCAGAAAAGACTCACCATTGTGGTGGGCGTGGCAGGGCTGGCTTGCCGCAGTAAAAAGGATGGAGAGCAATGAAGCGGATGCCACTAAAGACAGGGGATGAACAGGACGCATTAACTCGTGCAAGGAAATTCTACTACTGGAAGCGTGGACAACTAAAGCGCATCAAAAGGGCATACAACAAAAAGGAACGCAAGTGGTTACGGCGTTTATTGATAGGAGATGACAAATGAAAATAGAGATAGCAGACTACATTGAACTAGCAGATGGCGGTGCCGTAGTCACATTAGAAATGGATGAAGAAGCAAGAATGGGCTTGATTGTTGAAGCAATTAAGAGTAGAATACTTGCAGGACTTGAGGCGTACAATGAACCAGATGAAAGGACTTGACGATGAGTAAGCTGGTCTGGAAGCGAGGTAAGGACTATATAATATACAATCCACCACGCAAGTCAGAACAGTGGGATGAATGGCAGAAGATTAAACAACAGCACGAACAGAAGGAGAAGCAAAATGAAAAACCTAGAACCAAAGATTGAAGACCGCAAGAAGTTTGACATTGATTTAGAGTATGGAAAGGTACGTGAGCAACAGGTAGCTGATATGCTACAGGACAAAAAGATTGAGGTAAAAAGTGAAAGAGACGTATGGCAAAAAACTGGTAACATCGCTATTGAGTATGAGTGCTACGGCAAGCCAAGTGGCATTAACGCTACGGAATCAGATTACTGGTTCCACAATCTATGTATCGGTGATGAAACATTTGCAACACTTGTGTTCGATACTGCCTCGTTGAAGCGCATCATCGCCAACCTAGATAAGAAGCGTAGTGTTTCTGGTGGTGACAACAATGCATCACGTATGTACTTGCTGAACCTACAGAAGCTATTCTCCTCTGACGTAATCAAAGCATTTAAGGAGCAATCTGATGCGGCGTAATGGACTAAGCAAGTATGATGCCCCACTAAAGATTCAATACCAGTGGGGCTTCGATGCCTTTATGAAGGGCAAGACCCTGAAATCAAAGAAGGGTAAGTTCTACATAGGTGACAGCGGCATTGACCACAATACAATGCAGCATCGTGAATGGCTACGTGGGTACAATGATGCCTACTACGCCAACTTGAAAAGGGTACAACATAATGAACAAGCTAGAGCAAGAAGCTAGACAGTGGATAAAGGAGAATAGAATGAGTTACATTACAGGAACAGCATACCAAGAGAAGGCATGTGAGACTGCCATCTTCCCTAAGAATAAGGCTATGGAGTATCTTACTCTTGGCCTTACAGGGGAAGCTGGTGAGATTGCCAACAAGGTCAAGAAGTTTATTCGTGACGGTGCGGCACAAGACGAGTATGAAGCTAAGAAGATACAGATTGGCTATGAGATTGGGGATGTAATGTGGTATTGTGCAGTACTGGCAGAAGAAATGGGTATGGACTTAGGACATATCATGGAGAATAACCTGCAGAAACTAGCTGACCGTAAAGCTAGAGGTACTCTGTCAGGCAGTGGGGATAATAGGTAATTGTGTCACATGAAACAAAGCTATGGAAAAAGGTACGTAAAATGGACTTAGGTAATCCTGTCATAACAACATTAGTCGGCTTAGTTATATTCTATGTCGGCTTGAAAACATTCTCTGGTGGCATGAAGTCGATGGGTAACATCGAACACCTGTCATGGTTCTTGGGCAACCCTATCTATATGTTTGTGGGCGGTATCGTGATGACATTGCTATGGCAGTCATCTAGCCTGTCCACCACAGCTATCATCGCACTGGTTGCTTCTGGTGCATTGCCATTGCCAGCGGCTATAGCGGCAGTGCTTGGTGCTAACATTGGAACTACAGGGACTATATGGCTGGCTGGATTGCTAGTGTCAGATGGTATGCCAAAGGGAGATACGCTACGAATAGCGATAGCACATACAGGTGCTAACTTGTTTATGGCGGCAACCTTGTTACCATTTGTTTCACACATAGCTAAATGGCTAGGCAGAATATAAAAGAGGGGGCTTAACTGCCCCCTTTGTTTTACTTCATTGCCTTATCGTAGGCTTGCCCTATCCGTAGCAATCGGAACAAATCCTTTTCATCTGTTCCATCCGGCTCTCTATTATACTTCTCTACGAATTTGACAGTGGCGGCAGTACGAGTTTCTTTTCCAAGCCTTCGGTACTTCAACATAGCCTCTGCATACTTAGGTGCATCAGCAGACAAGGCTTTACCTTTACTAATCTTCTTACGAACAGCACCAATCTTCTTCTTGATTAGCGCACGTATGCGACTAGATACATACTTCTCTTCCGTAAACTCTTCTTTAACCTTATCACTGGCTAGTTGATATTGATTACGAAGAGTTTGTTCATAGCGTTTAGCACCTTCAACGATAGCAGGTAAGGCATCTCGTACAACCTGATTCTCAAACCTACGTATGCTACCTACCTTTGACTTGCTACCAAGTTCAAAGTCAGTGTATCCAAACTGACCAATGTACTCACCGTACTCCTCATCAACAGTGGCTAGGTTGATACCGCCAAGCACACGGAACAGTGGTGCTACACGAGACTTCTCTTCTGCAAACAAGAACTCACGCTTTGGTCTAGCGGCCTCTGCTTCTGCTGATTCAAACCTAGCGAATGGACGTGACAGGTTTTGCATAAAGCTAGACTGAAAGTCTAGTGTTGGGTCTTCGGCAGTATCCTTGTACTGCAAACCACGCATACCTGTAGCACGTTCCGCTTCAATAATCTGTGAAAACGGAACAGCCCACGTAGATAGATAGTTACCTAACGCTCTACCAATCATACGTCCAGCCTGTTCTTCATTTGTCAGGTCAACACCAGAAGCAAGGTCAGCAACTTCTTGTATGAGACTTTGACCAACACCTTCACGAATGTTTGTGCCTACAAATGTCTCAGCAAACTCTTTGGACTTAAACCAATCACCGAATGTGCCATCCTGCATACGCTTCATGGCTTCACCAATGTACATGAACTGGCGCATTGGATACTGAGGAGTAACATCCATCACAGTACCATCGCCTGTCTTGAGTAGTTTATAGTCAGACGGTGCATCTTCTGATGTACGGTATTGATAAGCCGCCCCAGCTACAGCTAAACCTACAAGGTTACGTGATATACGCTGGCGGTCTTTAGGAGTTAGCTTACCCTTACCAACCTTCCCACCTGTAACTATACTAGCAACTTTACGCGATAGTGGTATAGAAGCACCACCAGCATACTGCCCCATCAACTCCATGCTGTTAAACATAAAGCGTGGGAATGGCATAACGACAGTCAAACCATTGCGGGTAATAAACTGTGAGGTAGAACGAAACACAGGTATGTCAGGTTGCTTGGCGTATGTCACATCAAGCGCACGATTAGTAGCGTCAGCTACAATGTCGTTGAATGACCTAGCATCTTTTGGCCTTACAGAACTAGCATCGTTGAGTAGGTCACGAATCTTGCCATCATTAATAGTATCAATCAAGTCGATACCATACTCACGTTTAGTAAGTCTCTCAAGTTCACCCAAGAAAGCACCACGGCGAATAAGAAATTCCTGCCAACGGTTAGGTGTATTCAGTACGTCTACTGCATCTTCTAATTCTGTAAGGACTTTATCACCTATAGTACCACTACCACGCCCTGTCAGCTTTTGAATCTCGTTGAGGTTGTTAAACATCAAGTCATACTGTGCCGCCAGTTCTGGCTGGCCTAAGATAAAGTCTGTGTAGTCTTCGACATCAAGTCGTGTCTCTGGACCAAACATATACTTCATGTGACGGAAGCTGTCCTTCCAGTTATTAAAGCTACCTAGAGACTTCGCGGCGGCTCCTACACCTTCTTCTGTAAGATTATATAGTGCAGTGTCCATGACATTGCCCAAGCCTTCCAGTGGCGCACGTATGGCTCCTGACTGTAGGTTACGAGCAGCCGTAGCTACCTGTGATACAAGTCCACCACGGCGTATGTTCTCAATACGCATGATGTTCTTACGTAATGCACCAGCCGCTTCTTTAGTCGCAGCTTCCTGCATAGCAATCATTTCGTTTGCAGGACGCATACGTTTAATCTGTGACAGCTTTTGAAGTACTTTACCTGCCTCTGAACCAGAGCCAACTACGGTGAGGATGTAATCTTCAAAGGAGATGTTATACTTATTCAGCATGTCAATAAGTTCATCGCCAGCAAGCAACTCTTTATTTACTGTCAGGTCAAATAGGTGGTCAATGACACCATACTCTTTGCCCGGTGTACCATCTGCATTCGTAAAGCGTTTAGGCTTGAATCCATCAGGATACTTTTCTTTCATGTCAGCTATTGTAGCTATAAGCGCATCAAACTTCTCTGGCTTGAGTAGGGGTTGAGTAATCTCATCACCCATACCAGCAAGTAGTGCTGCTTCTGTCTGACTGCTATCACCACGTAGGAACTCTCGTACAGTACCTTTGTTAGATTCGGCTACTTCTTCGGCTGTCTCTACACCAGCCTTACGCGCCTTCTCAGCATCTATTACTAGCTTACCTTCGGCTGTCTCACTGGATATGTTCTTACCAGTTCGGGTTTCAAAGTCTACTATTAGTTCTCTAGCAATGTCATCATTCTTAGCGGCTACTTCTGCGGCATCTTCCGCTTTCTTAGCTATCTCTTCTGCTGTAGCGGCTTTAGCCCTACGGATATTTAGTTTCTTAGCGGCAAGTTCAGCACGTGTAGCTTCACCTACTTCCCTAGCTGTTTCTTTAGTCGCCTTTTTTGTTCCGGCCTTTATTAGTCCACCAATACCAACGAGGCTACCCGCAAAGATACCTTCGTCCATAACGTCTAGTTGTTCTTTGCTATAGCCAGCCTCTTTGCCCATCTCCATTAGAGATTTACGAGCAGACTCACCATAACCTTCATCGAATTGTTTTATGATACCATCTAGGAAGCCTTCAAACCTTGTCTGGTCAGCTTCGGGAAAGGCAGCTTTATATGCGCCTTCTGCTAGACCGATGGCTAGGTCTGCAGTTTCTAGGACACCGACAGCAGGACCAGCAACCAATCCCAAAGTTGATGGAATGATTTGCTCTTTAGTCTCTGCAAATGTCTGGCCTTCCGCTTGTCTTAGCGGAGTCCTGAGAGGAACCTTTAGGTCAAAACCTGTTGCACCCAATCGTCTTGGTGCAGGTACAGTTTCTTCTACATCAGTTACGGCAACTTCATCTGTAGCAGTTGGTTCAGGCTCGTCTACTACAGCTTCATTCCTAGCTACAAATTGACCGTCATCCGCTTCTTCCATAGCAAGAAGTTGGTTGTACAGTTCATCTTCGTCTGTAACATCAGTTTCTTCTGCAGGTGTCTGTGGTACTGGCTGGGCTTGCTCTTGCTCGTCTTCCTTTTCAAGAGCCTCTAGTTGTGCCAGCAACTCTTGCTCTGTAGCCATTATATGTACCTACTCCCTGTCCAAATACGTGTAACGATTGCACCTTGAGCATTCTTGTACTCTACAATAGCACCCGGACCTAAGTTAGAAGTGAAGTTTTTGCTTACAGCATCCTTTGCTGTATTAGCTTTAACTGTAGGAATGCCGCCATCTATCTGTTTCTTTATGTACGTATTCTTATCTTCTCTCAAAGAATTTCTCTGCGCTTTAATTGTGTTTGTCATCTGGGCATCATCAATACCAGCAACACGTGTTTCTACATTGTCTAGTGCGCGGCTCATACGGTCAAAGAATTGCACCTCATTACCTTCAAGCATGTATTCCAGTTCACCTTCAATGTCTTTGACAAGACCGACAGGCTCTAGTTGACGTTTGATTTCAGAGTTAATGATGCTGTCTACACTTTGCTTAGAGAAAGATGGAACATAGTCAGTAGTATCTTCTGCGCCAGCTACACTCTTAATGCCATTGATAGCATAGGCTCTCTGCGCCTCAAGTTCCGCAATCAAATCCAGATTTCTTTCTGGTTCTGGTTTAGAGGTTTCAGCAGCTAGTTGTTCATCTGCATGTACCATCATACGTTCATATGTAGCATACTCTGGTGCATTCTGCAGCTTATCAAGTTCTGCTCTACGTGTTTCGATAGTCAGCCCTTGCAGTTCTTGTGCGCCTACAAAAGCAGTAGCCTCACGTTCTGCTGCTGCTGTAGCCATATTAAGACGTGCTTGTTGCATAGCTAGTGTAGCATCAGCACGAGCATTATCTATCTCTTGTTGGGATGCGTTTGACTTCTCCAACCTCAAAGCACGTTCTTCTGCACTTTGTGCGAGTGACATAGACTGATTCGCTTGTTCTTGTGCAGTCTCAAATCTCTTTACCTGCATATCATAAGTACCTGCAGCACGTTCACGTAACAACTTAGTCTCTGCAGCTTCTTCTGCAGCTAGGAAGCCAGCACGGTCAATACCTGCCCCTGTAATATCTAGTGCATCTTTTGGTGCGGTAGGTAGTGGAGCCTGTTCTTCAACGTCTCGCATTACTTGCTTGCCCAAGTCTGGCTTAAAGAATGCGCCATATAGTCCAGCAGCTTTCATCTCACCTTCGGCTACAGGCAGAGCAGAAATAGGTGTAACAAACTGACTTACATAGTCAGTAAGCTGACCCGGCTTTGCACGTGATTCAGCAAAGGTAAGTGCTGCACCAATATCTTTACCAGCTTTACGGTTTTTATCCAGTTCGGCATATAGATTTTTTGCACCTTCGATACTCTGACCACCAGCTACATAAAGTTGTGCAGCTTTATCTACGTCACCGTCAACAAGACTAGCAAGCTGATTCATAACATCACTAATCTCACGTTTTTCTTTATTCTGACGTTCCATTTCTGCACGTCTACGAGTTACACGGTACTGTGCCATACCTTCGGCACGTTCCTGTGTACGCTCCATGTCTTTCTTTAGTTGTGCATCAATGCTAGTAGCAGCACCAGTAATCAAACCTTCAAAAAAACTCATTACTTTCTCCGTGCCATCAAGCCTGTAGGCTGTTCTATTTCTTCTTCAACTTCGGCTACTTCTTCCGGTTCACCCATCTTTTCTTTCAGCTTACGGCGTATATTATCTAGCACGGCATCATTAGTAGTACCGTCTTTGAGTTCCGTTAAGCCATCATCATACTCAACACCAGCACTATCACCAATCAGCATCATCATCTCAATAAGCATTGGCATGACAAGCATACCAACATCTACAGAGTGCTTGCCTTCCATCACACTAGACATTTGAATTGTATTAGCCATAGTCGTAAGAGGAATGCCCATCTCCATGACTTCAAGAAGATTGTCTGCAAACTCATCAGTAGCCATACGAGACATATAGTATTCAATAGCCTCATCTACCGTAGGGTACTGTGCAGGAGATTGCCAAGGTCTAGCCCCTAGTTCAGCAGTAAGACTTTGGCCGGGGATAGGTGCGTCAAATAGTGGTTCAGCCATTTAGCATCTCTCTTTGTTTACGTAGGATAAGCATATGTTGTCCAACACGCACAGCAGGTTGTGAAGCTACGCTAGTAGGCTGTGCTGACATCTGTTTACGTGGAGACAGTAGACCACCTGTAGGTTTATCTTCGACAGGTTGTTCTAAGTTCTCAATATCCATATTGATATATAGTTGTCTTGCTGGATTAGTAAGCATAACGTATTTTCCTCGTCTTGTCAACTACCATGTTCATAAGCTGGCGCACAATCCACTTGAGTGCTGGCTTGTTGCTAATAAACTTAGCAAAACCTTCACCATGCTTTGCATATATTGCGTATAGCCACTTGGGTGCCTTATACTTAAGCCACATACGGAAAGCATACCAGCGTGGGTCGCCTTCGCCATACACTTCACGTGCTACCCAGCAGAACTTAGATGTGATAAAGGCACTACCAAGTGTACCAATCAATCCACCAAGCGCAGTACCTGCGGCAGTACCAGCTTGCTCTTTAGCAATCTTAGCACGTTCATCTGCATTGAGTGTAGCAATAGCCATGTCTGCGATACGGTTCTGTTCGTTCTCTGCAGAAGTCCATGCCCATTCCATTGTATCAGCGTAATACGACCACAGATTATTATAGGCAGTCTTAGACATATCGAGTACAGAGTTAGCATTAAGTTCATTAGCACGATTGACTGCGGCTGTATCTGCTGTAGCAATCTCTCTACGCCACACTGCGTTACTCTGTTCAATAGCAAGCTGATTGGTGGCATTGAACTGGTCACGCTGATTGTTAAGTTCACTGTTAAATCTCTCTAGTACGTTACGCTCACCTGCGTTAAACTGTGCTTGCGCATTAGCTTGTGAGGCATTGAACTGTGATGTTTGATTTGCAAGAGAAGCAAAGAACTGGTCAACTTGGTTTTGGCTAGATGCATTGAATTGACGTGCAGCGTTAGTTGCAGCTTGGTCAGTAAACAATGACTGAATACGCTGTTGCGCCTTGAACATTTCTGTCTGTTGCTGATTAGACAAATTAGCCATATTAGTCTGTAAGAAGGACTGAGCATTCATTACAGCAGTTTGCTGGCGGTTGTTTAGATTAGATGCATCCATCTGTGCCAGTGCAGATGCTTCTGCCATGACCATTGCCTGTGAGTTAGACAGGTTGTTTAGGTTCATTGTATTAGCAGCACGAGAGTTCTCTAGCTGTACCTGCTGTTCAGCAGTAAAGTTCATGTTAGCTATGTCACTAATCTTAGCAGCGTTCTGTACACGGGATTGGAATGCTTGGTCAAACTCTTGCCCAATGAATGCGGCACGTTGCTGCGCGGCAAGCATTGCACGTTGCTGGCGATTAGATAGGTTCTGTGCCTCAAACTGTGCTACTGTAGCAGCATCAGCCTGTGCAATAGGAAGTGCAGACTCTAATGTAGCCTGTACAATAGCCTGACCAGCTAGGCTACTTGCACCTAGTCCACGTGCAGCCATTGCCGATGTAGCATTACGCATAGCACCTGCTGCCCATGCTGGTGGGTTAGCAGCGTCAAAGTTATCTGTTAGAGAAGCAAGCTGACCCTGTACGGTAGCCTGTGTAGATGGTGTAGCCTCTGCAGCTTGCACCTGTTCAGTAAAGGTAGCAGCAGTCTGTGCATCAGCAGCACCTGAGATAAGTTCACCTGATTGAATCTGACGTTGTACAGGATTATTAATAAGCGTAGCATTACCCTGCGCAGCCTGTAGATTACCTACAGAGGTAGCAGTCTGTTGCGCAGCAGTGACTTGTGCGCGTGGGTCTTGTGGGTCAGCCTGTGCAGCTTGCGTGGCTTGCATTGCTGTATTAACCGCAGGAGCCGCTGTAGCAGCTTCCATGACATTAGCGGCTGTATCTACAGGTTGAGCAGCTAATGCCGTACCAGCCTGTGCTGTAGGTACCGCAACAGTACCAGAAACTTGCCCTGCTCCTACGCTAATATCTTGCTGTGGAGTAGCTACAGTTCCTACGGGTGTAATAGTAGCACCTGTAGGCATACCCGGTGTAAAGGCACGTTCAGCAGCAATGTCAGTAATTGCTTTACCTGACATATCACCTTGTTGTGGTACAGCAGCTTGGGCTAGGGGTTGTACATTACTTTGGGGTGTTGGAGCAGCAGGTGTGGGTTGTGCTGGTTGTGCTGGTTGTGCTGGTGGGGCATTAGGGTCAGGACCACCAGTAAGAGAGTATGTACCTTCTGGCCCGTACATAGGTGGAACAGAGGCTTCCATACCCGGAATCATACCACCAGTCTGCATCTTCTTAACCATACCACCTTTAGCCATAGTCTGTGCAGCTTTTACAAAGCCATCCATACGTGCCTTACGTGCTGGGTCTTGTTCGATGTAGCTTTGGAACTGCCCCATATCGCCAGAGTAGCCCATAGCCTTTGCAATCTTATTCATTGCTTCCGGTTTAAATGCTTTGAACATCGCCATATTAATTCATTCCCATAAATACTGTAACTACCATAGCCACCACCATTACAGTGCTACCCATTATCATTGCCTCTAAACGCCACATGCGCTTATCTAAACTTTCCAGCTTGTCGTGTACCATCTCACGAAACATCGCACACTCTTTCTCGTGCGACTCCAAGTCCATTGCTACTTTCAATGTTTGTTCCTGTTGCTGTGCCATCTTCATCAGTCGGCGTCAGCTATGGTCAAGTCACCAGCGTCCACCTGACGCATGATTTCTGTGTAGTGACTGTTGGCGGGGTCAAGGGGTACATGACAAATTTCCCCATCTATTGTAACTTCAATGCCACAGTTTTCACCAAGATATTCTTCGTATTTTGCGTTTTCAATTACCATAATAACCTCTAGAGTTCTGCATCTGCTTTGAAGTGGTACATCAATGCCCTTGCCGACACTCCGCTACCAGATGTGTTTCTAGGCAAGAAAGAAGTTGTACCGCTTTGAATAACTCCAACAGCACCAGAGTCACCACCTGTATCGCCATTTCCAATTTGATTTGCTGTTCCAGCATACGAGTAAACTGTAACAGTAGGCGCAGCCCGTTTTTCTACTCTGTAGTGTGCGGTATAATACCCATAGTTGTTTGCTGTTTCTCTGCCAACATATCGGTGGTCAGCACCGATACCACCATTTGCAGTACCGGGAGCAGTTCCATATGGATAAGTGTGTTCGTAATACCTCTGACATCTACGCAACTCATCGCCAAATGACCGATGCTCGAAAGGCGTGGCCTGTTCACCTACTTCTAGTTGGATGCCTGTGATTTGGAAGTAGTCATCCGTAGAACCGCCAATGCCTAGATTAGATGGATTTCTATTAGTATTGTCTATTGCTACATAAGTGTTCTGATGTGAACCGCTTGTAAAATTAGAACCACTATTTAACCACCACTCAATCTCTAAGCCTCTGTCAGTATTATTATCAATTTGCCCTGCCGCATCACCAGCAATTACAATTTCCTTACGTTCCCAAGTGTTCGCTGAGTTGATTGTATATTGAGGTGACACCATCTTGAATGAACTGTCTGGTTGTAAAATACCTACTGTTGCATTGCCTGTCTTATTTGATTTTACATAGAAAGATAGTGTGATGCTTTTAGCCGCAGATGTGCCGTAAGCAAGTTGCTGTAAATCTTGCGCCTCAATTCTGTGGTCTATAATGAGTAAGTCGCTAGCGGCAGGAGAAGCATCTGCTGTAGTGCAATCTATTTTAAGACTTTTAGAAAAACCATCAGGGGCATCACTATCCTGTGTAATAGTCCAAGTACCTAGACTAGTAATAACAGTCTTAAATCTATCTGTTAGAAAGTTGTCACCAGACGTTAATCCTGTACTACTCGTACCACGTTGCGCCACCTGCATCGCACCATTGATAATCAGGTTCCTGTTTGACAACGCCGACTGCGAACCAATCAGTGCGGCGAGTTCTGCTGCTTTACTCATGCGAGGTCTCCGTGAACGGTTGTGCTGTTCCTAACATCTGTATCTGTATTTGATGGTGTTGACATTGTAGATGCGTATGAGCCAGTTCCTTTTCCACTTATCCGTGAACATATAAGAGTATTGTTATTACAAGTTGCCATTGCTGAGTAATCATCATTGGACATAGCACTAC
>Ga0209645_1000991_pt1 | contig 14506 bp, 8 predicted proteins | sample ETNvirenome_6_30_FD_184070 | JGI IMG/M metagenome (GOLD analysis project Ga0209645, IMG submission 184070) | Marine viral communities from the Pacific Ocean - ETNP_6_30 (SPAdes) (version 2) | ecosystem: Environmental > Aquatic > Marine > Oceanic | place: Pacific Ocean | collected 2013-06-19
CCACCATGAGTTGCGGTTCCGTGATGAGTGGTTGGTCTTGGAACAGCAGCACCACCGCCGCCACCACCAGCATATCCAGTAGATGTGCCTGAGATGGAAATGTTGATACCAGCACCTCCGTTACCACCACCAGCACCACCGCCTTCACCAACTTCAGTGAATCCACCACCTCCACCAGCACCATAGTTAGAGATTGGTGGATCACTTCCGTTACCACCAGCAAAACCTTGATTACTCATGGTTCCTGGATGATTTGGAGAATCAGGAGTCCAAGTATTTCCTGCACCACCACTTCCAGAAGATGAACCACCTGATGAACCACCACCAGATCCCCCAGCACTACCATCTTCACTTGCACCAAGACTACCTCCACCACCACCTGATGCTTGCAATGGAGTGCCTAAGTATGATACTGAACCAGGTATGCCATTAGCTGAAGGTGCTGGTGTTGGTGCTGACATAACTGCACCACCTCCACCAGAACCAACAACAACAGTCATATCACTAGTTGGAATAGTGATTTGAGATCCTCTTTTTGGTGATGGAACATCTGGATGTGATGATATAAGACCACCTGCACCACCACCAGCAGCACCATCAGCACTTTCATTGGTAGCAGCACCACCACCACCGCCGCCAACTACAAGGTAGTCTGCGTTTGTGATTGGAGATCCTGATGGGTTCTTTAATACACCAGAGGATGTGAAAACATGGACAGTTTTACCCGCCATTGGTGAGGGCGAAGTTGGAGCAAATTGAGTTACTGTGCCACCAGTTGCTTTTGTAGATGCAGCAGTCCCAATTTGATATCTAATGATAACAATACCACTACCACCAGCAGCTCCTGGTTCATTGTTGGTTCCACCACCACCGCCGCCACCAGTGGTTCCTTGACCTTGTATTGCTTGGATTTGGGTTCCAGCTGGTGGATCTCCATTACCACCAGCACCACCTCCACCAACACCACCTTGACTTGGATTAGATGGAGGATCTGGATTCCATCCACCTCCACCACCACCAGCAAACCATTGATATTGTCCTGGTCCTGGATTTAATGCACCAACACCAGTTGTATCTGCTGCTGGTCCTGCAATAGCAACTTGAACACCAGCACCACCAGTTCCCCAATCAGATCCAGCTTCAATGCCAGCTTGACCAGCACCACCGCCTCCACCACCATATCTGTCAGGAGTTTCTTGACCATTACCACCATCATGTCCCTGAATTGGTGATGTTGGAGGAGTGTTTCCAGATCCCCCTGCTCTTGGTCCATTATAAGCACCACCGCCGCCACCTGATCCACCTGGGTGGCCAGCACCATTTAATGGGTGAGGACTACTTTCTGCTCCTCCTCCACCACCACCATTTGATGTGATACCATTTGGTGTTGTAGGTGGTCCAAAATATGAATCATTTCCGTCAGTTCCATCTCTACGTTTTGGTGCAGGTCCAATACCTCTGGACATACCACCAGCTGCACCAACTGTTACAGTATAAACACCACTTCCGTTTCCACCTGTAGCTGGTGCTGGAAATGCAGCTCCTGTTAATGGTGTTCCACCAGCAGTTTGTACTCCGGGTAAATTAGTTCTCAATCCACCAGCACCGCCACCACCAGCGTTTGATCCTCCACCACCGCCACCACCAGCTACTACAAGATATTCAATAGCATCAGGAAAATCACCAACAGCACTTACTTCAAAAGTGCCTGATGAAGTGAAAACGTGCGCTCTATACTTATTGCCGTCAGGATAGTCATAGTCAGTAATAAAACCACCAGTTGCTGTTAATCCTTCATCTGGTGGAGGAGTAAATGGAGTTGCGGCATCTTTTCCAGTTGAATCTTTTACTATAGCTCTGGCGAACTTATTGATAAATTCGTCTCCAGATTGATTAAAACCTTTAATACCCATGATCAGACATCCGTATCGCCATTGACAATGATGTTTATGGCAGAACCAATACCTGTTCCACCTGATTCTGGTGCTGAAACTTCTATTGTAAGACTATCATTGCTTGTCATTACAATAGGATAAGTTGATTCAAAGAATGTTGTTTCGTTTGACGCTAGATCAACTCTTAAAAATCTATTTGCTGTTACTCCGTATCCTGTGATGACTGGTGAAGTATTTGGGTTAATATATGCAGAAACTCTGGCAGTTGCTAGTCCAGTGTTGTGCATAATAATGTTTTTGATGTAAGAAGTAGACGCAACACCCACACCACCTGCAGTTGGAGTCACTCCCACGGTAAAGATACCAACCGTACTGATACCAGTTACCGACGTAATATCTAATAATTGTGTTTTCTTGAGCGCCATTTTACTTTTTTCCTTTATTTATTAGATGAATAATGATGCAGTGACATCAAGAGAATCTCCACCTGCTGGAAGATTGGTCAAGTTTGCACCAGAACCATAAAATGCTGTAGCAGTAACAATACCACTTGCAGCATCAGCAGTGATAGCAGTTCCTACAGTCACTGTTGTGTAAGCAGTTAGAACTCCAACAGTTGTAATACCACTGAGGTTTACGTCACCAGTAAATGTTGCAGCAGTTCCAGTAATGATGTTATCAGTTGATGCAACACCTGTTAATCCAGATCCATCTCCAACAAATTTATTAGCAGTTACAACACCAACAAACTCAGCTTGACCAGTTGCAGTAACCGTGCCACCAACACCCGATAAACCAAACTCAATACCAGATCTAGCAGTGACAACACCAACAGAATCAATATTTACTACATCTTCATAAGAAACTGCTCCTGAGAAAGTAGCAGCAACACCAGTAATATTTCTAACAGTGATGTCAGGACTACCACTAAGGTTAAACGCTGTCCTCGCAAAACCAACCGATGTTCCTGATCCAGCAAAGGATGAAGAACCGAGTACTGTCAGATCTCCAGAAACAGTAAGATTAGATGCATTAGTAACGGCTGCAGCATTAAATGCTTTATATGCAACTGCCTCAAGGGCATCTCCATCAGATGCACCACCATTTAATATAGAAAATGTAGAACCGTCAGAGGAAGTGTAGTCACTTCCTTCGATCAACTTTACACCATTGATGTAAATATCAAAATAACCTGGAACATATCCAGAACTAAATGTGAACTCGGTGGTGATTCCACTAGCAGTAAAAGATTGCCTTGAAACTGTGACTGATGAGTCACTAGGAGCTCTTCCAATATAACCGTTTCTATCTGGCATCAGTTAACTCCTGTAAGAACACTAAGACTTACGTCAACAGCATCAGCAGTATCACAATACACTCTTATTTCATCTTTTGCCTCTAGAACCGTTTTTCCAGTATCAGAGATTACAAAAGAACTACCTCCAGGAACAGGAATCTTACTTGCGATTGCAACTGATCCAGTAGAAGTTACCCCAACACTGCTGTCCAAAAGTTCAACAGTAACATGAATGTTATTGTTCGTATTATTCGCAAAAGTTCCGCCAACTAAAATTGATTTAGTTGAGGCAGGAGAAGTATACGCTGTTGTAGGACCAAGAAATGTGACAGTCTGACTAGATGCACTTGCTCCGTTTGTTGAGTTACGATCAGCATAGATCGTTGTACCATCAATCTGAGCAACTCTCGTTCCAGCAATAAAATGTTGATTGTCAATCAAGTCAGAAACACCAATACCAGTATTAGCAGTTACCGTAATCGTAGTTCCTGCAGCACCAATGGTACTACCAGAGTAAGAAGTTACGATACCCGCTGCTCTTGCTAATGAATTTGAAAACTGTTCTGCCATCTTCCTTTAAGTGTTATGAGTATTTATTAAATTAACCGCCAAGAGCGATTGCGAGTCCGATGGAGACACCGGTTTGAACCGTTACAGTTGCAATACCTGCTGTGAGGTCAACAGTATTACTACTATTTGATGATTTAAAATCAATCATGGTTGCACCAGCACCAATGAAAGTTCCTTCAGAACCAACACCGACGCCAGCACCTGCCCCTCCAATACGGATTTCTCCGTTCATTGAAGAATGAATTGAGCAGTTATAATATAAGATATCAGGTGCATTATAAGGAACCTTAAAGGTAACGATTCCTACTTCAACGCCATTATTAACAACTCCATCATTGTAAGAGTTGCCAACACCAGTGGAGTTGACTGTATTAATGTAGAATGGATGACCTGATGCATTAACTGAGAAGCGATAGTTCTTACCCTTTGTCAGATAAAGAGTAGGATTATTTGTTGCAACTGTAAATCCAATTCCAGTTGCGGCAAATTGATATGCCCCAGATCCACTGTTACCAATATCAAACTGATTATAAATCTCTTTGTCAGTAGCAGTGGCGATTCCAGTTGCTAAAAAATCCTTGGTAGTAATCGCAGTGCTAACGTTGATTCTTCTACCAGTAACCTCATCATAAACAAGATCATCAGCAACATATAAGTCACCACCAACATAAAGATCTCCACCAGTAGTAGTGATGCCACCAGCGCCAGCGAGTGTAACAGCAACACCAACTGATGGTCCTCTAAATGATACTGCTCCACCAACATTTAAAGTTTCACTGATATCAGCAAGGGCATTGATATCAACATTGGAAGCAAATGTAGATGCTCCAGATACATTTACATCATCAAGTTCTGTGTGTCCATCAACATCTAAGGCACCATTAGCATCAATAGAACCAGTAAATGTAGAAACACCAGATACATTAATAGTTGTAGCAGTAACTCCTGCTCCAGCTACCTGTAATCCATCTTGAATAAAGACATAATCTCTAAATGTGGAATATCCTACAAGAGTAGAAATTCCAGCAACAAATAACTGATCAAGCGAGGTGTCATCTAAGTTGATGTCACCAGTGACGTGCATATCACCAAAGACATACAACGCGGTTGTTCCTGTGCTGACAGGACCACGAACGTCTAAAGTATATACTGGAACCGAAGTACCAACACCAACATTATTAGATGAGTTACTTACATAAAAAACGCTACCTGAACCACCAACCTGAACGTCGGAGGAAAAAGTAGACAACCCTGTAACAATGATGTCGGTTGCACCGATACCACCTCTTACATCAAGAGTTTTTGTAGGTTGGGTTGATCCGATACCTACATTCTTAGAAGATCCATCAACGAGAACTGCGTTCGATGCAACTTCTAACCCGTTTTTGACGACAAAATTCTTATTGACTGCCATTCGGGTTCACTCTCCCCCGCGTATTGTTATATGTTTATTTAGGAGGTTACAACTCTCATAATAACTTTAGCATCACCATCACTACCACCAAGTTGATTATCTACGATGGTAACTTCTCCATTAGTATATCCTGATCCACCGCCGCCACCACCACCTTCTCCACCTTGTCCACCAGTTGCGCCGCTTCCGCCATTGCCACCATTACCAATTTTTTCACCTGCAGTTTGAATAATACTATATCCATCTTTATAACCTCTAGAAATTGTTGTGGAGGTGTTAGTAACTGATGTACCATCAGGTAATCTAAAATGCGATCCACTCGTAACATCGCTGCAGGCAGCAATACCTTGAGATGCCCAATAGTCTCCTTTTGTACATGAAAATACTCTACCACCATCAGGAGTTGTTGCTTTTGTGTCTGGAGAGATTGCTGATGTGGTGCTTAAAGATCCAAAAATTCCATTAGAAGAAAGTGTTCCTTCATCGGGAGAGATTCCACCATTTCCATTTCCTATACCTAATCCACTTTCTCCATCAACTCCAATACCTCCACCTGCTCCACCTCTTCCATTAGATCCAGCGTTTCCACCACCACCGACACAAGCAATTAAAGTTCCTTTTCTATAAACGTATGGTGTTTTAGTTATATTAGTAAGTCCAGCAATCACATATTCAGTATTCTGAGTCATTGTAAATCTAACTCTAGAATATCCCCCTTCACCACCTTCATTGCCATTTGAACTTTCTCCCTTACCTCCGTATAAATCCATCTCTACTTCAATGTCTTTATCTGGAGAGTAGATTGAATAAAGTTTAGTAAATCCATTATTTGTTGGATCTCCTGCACTTAAATCAAATTGATAATCACCGTTGAAAAGATTAATAGAAGATAATGCAGCAGTACTATCACCACCGATTGCTTCAATATTAACATTATACTGTTCTGCCGTACCAACAGGAATAAAGTTCACAACCTCACTTAGTACAGGCGAGTTTGATGCTTCATCAAAAGTATATCCAGAGTCAATGTTACTAGAAACAACACACCTAACTGTTTGAATACCAACTAAATCTGTTTTAATTGTTAAAGTAGGAGTTTTTGTTCCAGAAACAGTTGTACGTTTTTCCTGTGTTACGGTTACTCCTGGAATAGTGGTGTTAGTAGTAAACTTAAGATTTACAAAACCGTTTGAATTATTTTCCCACTGAGAATCAAGACTAGTTGCGTAAGTAGTATTATACCTTGATCCTCCAGGACTGCCAGGACCTCCTCCATTAGAATTGTCCTGACCAGATCCACCACCACCTCCACCGGTAGCACCACCTCCACCAGCGCCGCCACCACCGCCGTCACCATTCTTAGTGTTTCCGTTTCCACCACCACTTATAGAAAATGGACTTGATGTGGATGAATATCCCCCTGCATCTGGTGCAGGACTAGCACCTCTATTATGAGATCCTCCTCCACCACCAGCTCCACCTGCACCAACAATAGTGTATGCATTTGCCACACTATCAAATACTCCGGTGGCACCGCCACCACCGCCGCCTCCGCCAGACCATCCATGTTGTCCTGCTCCGCCACCTCTACCGCCACTAGCAACGTTACTAGATCCACCAGAACCACCTACATTTTGGTTTCCAGTTCCTCCACCGTTACCAGTTCTTCCAAGTCTAAAAGTTAAAGTTCTTGCTCCATCAGCATATTCAAATTTACCTGCTCTTCCATTACCACCACCGCCACCAGGACCACCAGCATCGTATCCACCACTTCCGCCTGCTGCACCAGCAACAGAAATTTCTACATCTGTAGTATCAGGTGGTAAATCAATAGAACCATCACTTGTATAGTTTTGTTCAACTCTAGTTGCTTGTCCAACACCAATGACTACACCATCATCGATATTCTCTCCGTCCAGTTGCCACTGATATGTAACATCACCAAAAGTGCTATCAGTAAGACCTGCATCGATAGTAAAAGTGGTATCTGTATTGAGCGTTGTTTGAGAGTTAGATGGTTGAGCAATAATTTCTACTTCTGGAATAACAGTGATCGTTCCAATACCAGAAGATAAAGGATCATTTAAAGCATTGCCAGTCTGACCTTGTGCTGGATTGTAATCTGCCTGTAAGAAAAACTCCCTACCATTATCTGTCGGTGTTGTTAAATTTGATATTGTTAATTGTGTTGTTCCTGTTCCAGTAAATTTAGTATCATCACTTAATACACCAACACCAACTTCATACCATTGATACGAAATTGATCCTGCGTTATCGGGGGTTCCAGTAGATTCAAAAATAGCTGTGGCAAATCCAGATAAAGTAACCGATAACCCACTAGTGCTAGCAACTCCGACTGGATTATTAGTGAAAGATAGAGTTGGACCATTAAGATCCAACTCGGTTGCGATTTTAGGAAATAAACCTTGACTCATGAGAAGTTCTGACCTCCAACAACACCATACAGACCAGATGTAAGATTACTTCCATCAAAAGTTTTGAACGAATAGATATCAGATTTTCCAGCAGCGACAGTAACAACTGGGACAACTCCACCTGGCCAATAGACCGGAATGGTTGTTCCTCCACTATCTTGGAATGTATCTATTCCAACAGAACGATTGCCCGTAGAATCCTGAACAATCTTAATCGTAAATGTGGTCGAACCTGTTGGTGGATTATTTACTATAAACGCTGTAATATCTGAATCAGCAGTTACAGTGAACGTCTGTGCAGCAGAAAGATCAAGTGTGACCTGATTTGATGACACAGAGGGAGCACTGACTTGTTCGGAGTAAGATTTAAATCTAGCAGCGACATTGATGTCAAGTCCTGTGACAGGATTAGTGGAACCAATACCAACTGAACCAAATCCTACCTGCGTGGTAATAATCGTGCCAGCAGCACCAACTAAAAGATCAGTGGTTGTTACAATACCAGCAGTGATTCTACCAGAGGTGTTGTCAATGTCATAACCACCTGTCACTGTACTGAATCCAGTTATAGTAACATCGTTAGCAGTAACGATTCCAGAGAATCGTGCTTCAGATCTTACAAGTAACGTGGTGCCAGAAGCACCAACAGCACCGACAGTCAGATCAGCGTTCTGATCAGGTCTGGTCGTTCCGATACCAACCTGCAGATTATCATTTTGATAAATTCCAGTTCCAAGTCCAGAGTGTACTCCACTCCAGAGACTGTCATTCTGAAGTCCTGTCAATCCAGAACCATCACCAGTGAACGCTGCCGCAACAACAGCACCAGTAACGCTAACTCCGCCACCAACAATGCTGAGTTTGTAAGCATTAGCAGTGGTGCCAATACCAACTCCATTTCCATCAACACAGAACAACGATGTTCCAGAACCAACCTTCAGAGTGCAGTCACCAGGTGAAGTGGTTCCAATTCCAATTGTATCGAAGATAACATCATCAGAACCTTCGTTGATTCTAACACTACCAAATCTTCTCCATGCATTATCTGTAGTATAAATCCAACCAACATATCCACCTGCTGCTGGATTTGCATTGTAAACAACGTCACCAGGGTTACCTGCCAAAGATGGAGTTGCAATACCAACAGTGTATTTTCTAGAAACTGTTGCATCACCCTGAATAAAGAGGTTGTTAGTCTCTAGACCTTTTGGTGAGTTGACTGTAACTTTATTATTAACGATCAGAGGACCGTTTACCTGAGAGGCAACTTTATTATCAGGACCACCCTCAACTTTAAGAGAGCGACTTACAACAACTTCAACTGGTTCAATAACATTAAGGTTGGGAACTTGAGTAATATCTTCACCCTCAAAACTCTGAACTGGAGTGTCAAAGATTTCCTCTCTACCAGTAATTGTACTAAGACGCTTATTACCAGAGTAAGAAATACCCTTATCATTCATTCCAGTGTAGAAGTTGATTCCACCCTCTCTCTTAGCAGACTGGGATAAAAGTTCTTCATCAACACTGATTGCTCTGTCTTGCTTATCTGGGAATGCAGTGGAGTAGTTACCAGGACCAAATCCAACATACTCAAAAGTATGACCAGAAGCACGAATAATAGAGTGTCTTCTAAGTTCGATTGGTTCGACTCTGACTCTCTTGATTACAGAGTTATTTGCATGTGCAGTTGCTTTAGAACCAAGCACACCACGGAAGACTCGGATCGGATTAGATCCTGTGACAGTTGTCTTAACTCTCATCAGCTCTCCACCAATCTGGAGGTAATCACCAATCAGAATGTCAAGATCTGAGAGACTCTGAATAAAGATTTGATCTGTGGATGCATTTGATACAGTGGAGGAAATTGTTGTTGTGATACCTGCATAAGTAGGGATCATTCTACCAGCAATATTTTCATTTTCAACTGTAACATTACCCTCATGAGATGTGATGCCCTCAGGCAGAGCAAACATGGTTCCAGATGCTGTTGGTGCTAAAGTTCCAACTCCCAGATTTGCCTCAAACTGAGTAAGGGAGTTGACCTTAGTAACAACGAATGAACCATTATATTGTGTTTGTGCTGCACCAGTGACGGTAACTTTATTATCAACTGTAAGACCATGTGATCCTACAGTGGTCACTGTAGCAACACCAGCGACAGTATAATCAAATGCGCTGATAGACTTAGATTCTCCTGTCAGATAGAGATATGAATCAGTGGTTAAAGTTAATCCAACACCAGTGGTATTATTTACGATTTCACTACTAGACAGAGAACTTGCTGCAGCAACAGCTATGCTGGTGGCAGATCCAATCGCAACATCAGTAATTCTGTAGAGTTGATTATATGATTTATACGTAGCAGATCCAACTCCGATGACTCTGATAACATCACCAACGTTGTCATAAATCTTAGTTACTTCAACAACACCATTAGTGTGACCAGATGTACCATTCGTTGTGATTCCAGTGACAGAGAGCGTATTACCAATACCATAAGCAGAACCACCATCCATGATAGTGATTGAATCAATAACATTAGATGCGATAACAACTTTTGCAGTAGCATGTTGTCCTGTTACAGATGCACCAATAGATACCAATCTAGCGTTATAGTAGGTTCCATCACTATATCCAGCACCTACACTATTAATCTGAACTTTTGTAAGTCTGTTAAATCCATGATCATAATCAGTGTTGATTCTATGTGTTGATCCTGTGGATGAGAAAATATCAGTGATTCCGATACCAGTGGCATTATCAAAACGCAGTTGCTCAGCAGCCTGTCTTGTTATACTGTTCTTTCTGTCATTAACATCGACGATGCCAATGAGTTCAGACTTAGCAAAACACTTAGTTGCATCTGGGTCAGATACAACATTATCTCTACTAACTTTAGGGAAGAGTTCTTTTACAGGTTGAGAGAACTTCTCTTCTGTAAATGGTGCAATTGTGGGTTTGACAGATGCATTTAGGACACTTAGGTAGTAAACACCATCTTGTTCACCAGAAACATATTTTTGTGCCTCAGATAATCTATAAGTATAATATGTTTCAGCGTATTTCTTACGTCTAAAGAATGGTAAAGAGGTTGTTCTGGTAGAGGTATTAGTATTGAACGTTCCAGGATCAGTATTCAGTCCTACACTAAAGTGCTTTGTACTAGAAATACCACTAACGACAAACTGTCCATTAAATCCAGAGTTACCAACACCAGCAGTATTTCCCGTACTGATGATATTATTAATCTCTACGGTGGCACCTACTTTAAGATTATGTGGTAGTTCAGTAGTAATATTGGCAGTGGATGCACTCCAATTTGCATTGGCAATAAATCTGAAGTTTCTCTGCTGGTTAATATTACTGATAGAACCATTACCAAAATAACTTTGAATCTCTCCGTCTGTGGCACCAATAGAGGTATTAGATTCTTGAAGAATGAATCCTTCTGTTGGTGGTCTGCCTACCTTGCCACCAGCGTTGGCGGGGATAACATATCTCATGCGATACGTCTTATCTAAACCAGATCTTGTGTCAGATCTTCTCTTGATGAATGTTCTTGAAGTTGCATTTCCAAGAGCAGTAGTTCCAAGACCTACAATTGTAGGATAGATTGAGTTTTCTGTTGCTGCAGTAGATACTTTGACATACCACTGAGAATTTGCCTCATCAAACTGAATTGGATGACCAATATCTCCAGCGTTTTTATCGGATACTCTACTTACAACATTAAGAACACCACCTTTCTCATTAATGGTAAGTTCATTATCATTAATGGCATCATTAAGGGTCTTGGCGAGTTTGATGTTCGTATTAGTTCCAGTGGTTATTGCAAAATATACTGTATTTGATTCAAGACCATCAGGAATCTGACCCGTTTCACCAATAACACGAACAGATTCTCCGTTAATGAATCTATGTGCTTCAGTTAAAGTAATAACGTTTTTCGTTCCACCAGCACTAAACGAACCAATACTATTGATTCCACTGACACTTCTTCTAACAGTATAAGACTTTTCAGAACTCTTTGTTGGCGTAGCAGTGCCATCAGGCATAACAATACGGGCACTATACTCAGTGGTAACTCCCGCCTGAGTAATGAGAACATTCAGTTGATCGTTTGTTCTAGCACCAAATCTGTAACCTTGAATTACGTTCTCGGGCGGAGTGTCAATGTTTGTTTTACTAAGAAGATACAAGTGTCCAGTTGAACCAACTCCGACTGCAGAATCAGTTTTAAGTACATCAATTGCATCAAATTCAATGGAAGACTCAGTGAGAGGTACTTCCTTTGGTGGAATCAGGTGAGTAATGTATCCAACGTCATCCTGAGAGAATGCATCAGTTCTAAATCCAACAGAGGTCAAAGCATTTGCGCCAAAGTTAGAGTTGGAGTTGGTCAGAGAAATATCTCCACCATTCTCGGTTACGAAGTGTTCAGAGAATCCAATGGCAAAGATCGAAACTGCCTGAATGAAGGAGTTGTTAGTTACCTTGACGTGGAAGTTTCTGTAGGATGGTTTATATCTTGCTTTGGAATTAGTGCTGATTGTTGCATTGCCAGCAACATTCTTATCATCATATTGACCAGTTGGAGGATCGTTATCGTTATATTTTACAAACGCATTGTCATCCTTTTGAAGTCCAATGCCAGTGTACTGTGCAACAACCATGGACCTAAATCCTGTTGCCTTGGATCCATCTGCCAACATACCACACATACCAAACACAGATCTCAGTGAGATATTGAAGATGTATGGTGACGCAGAGGTAACAGTATCAGAGGATAATGTAAGTTTACCTCCAGTGACAATAGGAAGTGGACTGGTAGGAGCGTTTTGAACTTGATATTTAATATTTGTACTATCTACTTTTTCAGATACAACAAATTGACCACTGTATCCATCCGCAGTGATACCTGTAATTCTAAAAGGAGTATCTACGTCAAGACCGGTAGCTGCTGTGGTTGTTGTGACAGTGATGGTTGTAGTTGGAGTGACACCATTGCCTGCCTTGATACTGCTGATGCCAACTTCCTCACCAGTCGAACCAACAATACGGAATTCATCAATCTTAGGTTGTATATCAAGTCCAGTGGAGGGATAATCGGGTTCGATTGGACGACCAGAGGATTGACCATAGACCAAACCAACTTTCTCATAGTACATATCCAGGTCAGTTCTGGATGAAGTGTAGGTTTGGAAGGTATCGTTAATATTGACCCCATTTACACCATCAGCGTATTCAAATACGGTGAGTTTGTGGTGAGAGAAATTAGGAACAAATAATGAATTATTATAATCTTTGTAGACTAATCCGTTAGGATCTCCATCAAAAATACTGAACTGCCACAGGTAACATGCACCAGTTACACGGAAAATAGCACTTCTCTCAACATTATCATTCTCAGGATCAGGAACATACTTAGGTCTGATTTTAGTCTTACGAAGGTCAAGACCAACAATAGATGTACCACGGGGAAGAATAACACCACCATGAACACTGTTTAACTTAAACAGTTCATTATCAGCAGTTTCTAAGTCAAAATTAGATGTTAAGTCAAATGCAGGAAGATCATTTGAGGTTGAACCATTTCGCAACCTAAAATTATTTAATCCATCTGGTATGAATCCTGGTCTATTATCAACTACGTGCTCACCAGGATATAATAGGATTGTTGTCTTTCCAAATCTATCATTATTCAGTCCCCTTTGATAGGAGAATCTTGCAGACTCAATCAGAGCACGCTGAATCGTTTTAAAGGGACGTGTTAGTGAATTACCTTTATTCTCAATGCTGTCAGTAGCATCCAGACTACTAGGATCAACATATATGATAGTTCCACGCGAAGACTTCAGAAAATTATCTAATCTGGAAAGACCCATCTTATTACACTATAAGTTCTGTTATAGATTATTTATCAAACGAAAAAAGGGCAACCCCTATATAGGGTTACCCTTTTGACACTTCCTTCACACGGACTATTATATAGTAGCATACTTTTCCTTATCCCACAAGACTTTTAACTTTTTATCAAAAACCATCATGTATCGGTGCTTACGTGTTCGATTTTTCCACTCTCCAGCAGCACCTTTTACAGAACCACGGGAGTGCTTAGTTCCATCAGCAAAATAAAAGTCTTTCTTTGAGTCTGTCAACCCATAGTATGTAAAATTGCAAGCTCTGTAAATGATTCCACTATGGTGAGCAGAGTCAGCATAACTAAGAATAGCGCGAACATTCGCATCTTTACGAAACCTTTTAATACAGCGACTGACAAACCAAGAAGTAATATTATACTCTTCTCTTTGAAGTTCTGGATCAACACATAATCTAGAAAGTTCAAATAAACCTTCCTGTTGGTTTCTCTCTAGTCCGAAGGCTCCTTTAGCGATTTCTGGAACAGGGAGCCCAGTAAAAATACATACGGCAAGACAACCCCCAATATTAAGAGGACAGTCCCAGTCGGCGTGTCTAAAAAGTCCATAGTTATATCCAGACTTAAAATCTTTTGATTCGTCTTTTAAGTAATGATAGTTATAAAGTAAGTTTTTAGAATATTCTTTATCTACCCTATCAATGTAGAAATCACTCTTCACGGTCTATAATCTTGGAGTTCCATATCCATGACAACATTTTTTTCATTCATAAGATATTCAACCGTATTTGCAATATCATCCATGGCATCTCTTATATCCTCCTGAGTGCCAGAATGTTGATCTAGGGTTTTTGGATCAGAAAGTGTCCATCTCCACTGATCCATCGCGCTATTATGCCAGAGATTAATTACCATTTTTTTCTCCTTAATAAGCCAACTATCGGACTTGAACCGATGACCTGAGCTTTACAAAAACCCTGCTCTATCCAGCTGAGCTAAGTTGGCATCAATCTA
>Ga0209645_1000992_pt1 | contig 14492 bp, 21 predicted proteins | sample ETNvirenome_6_30_FD_184070 | JGI IMG/M metagenome (GOLD analysis project Ga0209645, IMG submission 184070) | Marine viral communities from the Pacific Ocean - ETNP_6_30 (SPAdes) (version 2) | ecosystem: Environmental > Aquatic > Marine > Oceanic | place: Pacific Ocean | collected 2013-06-19
GTACGAAGCTGTCGTAAAGTTTGTCAGCTACAATAAATACCCATTCAACGAAGGCGATGACTATTGGGTTGTCGAAGATGGAGAGATAGTATGGGGAGTTTGGGATGATGCATCAGAAGGCATGCACGATGAGAATCCTAACAGAAAATACTTCACGGAAGAAGAAGCAATAGATTATGCAAGAGCATACGGAATTAAATACAATAAACAATGAGTAAGAAACGTAAAACACAAATCGGATATGAGTCATTCCCATTCGATGACTTCGCTGACATGATCACGATCAACACAAGCGAATCACAGAAGCTGTTGCGTAAACTAGCAACGGAAAGTAAAACGAAAACAAAACAAGATGATTGAGTTCCTAGGCGATGCTTTGCTTGTCATGGTAGAACTATTCCCTTACGGAGCCATAGGTGTACTAGGCTATGCTTGGGGTGCCGACAATGAAATTAAACACAAGCAGGAATACGCTAAACAATATGCTAACAAACGAATAGTTGAAGTACTCGTAGACATAAAGAACGACTCTTTCCATAAGACTGATGGTTCTTTTCAAGAGGCGTACGGCAATATATGTCTGAAGATTGTAGATAAAATAAAAGAATTAAAATGACTAGCGTATACATAATAGTAAGTGTGATGGCAGTACTAGCCGTATACTTACAACACCAAGTAAACAAATTGGATGAGCAATAAAGATAAGACTATCAAGAATCAAGCTGATGTCATACGAGATATATGGGGACAGCTTGACACACTAAGAAAAACATTAATACATAAATACCCACAAGTGTGGGATGAAATAAAGAAACATGACAGAAGATTACAACCCACTAAAAGGATGGTCGAAAGAGCAGATCAAAGCTGCGCTGAAGTCGACAACTAAAAGCGAACTACTCAAGAAAGCAGTAGCATGGCAGAACATGGCTATGAATCTAATGCAAGAGAGAGAAGCGCAGAAGAACAAACCTATTGAAGACTCTTACGATAATACAGAAGAGGGTACGTCAGTAGAAGATTAAAAACTTAGGTGAGTCAGAACGCTGACCGCCAGTGAGCGTCTGGTAGTATGCAGAGGGGTGGTTCCCTCGGTTAGGTTTGATGCATACGACTGCATTTTATTATCATTGGTTTATTGCAGAAGGGTTCGATTCCCTTCGCTCACTCTAATTATTAAACCTTAAAAATTTACATTATGAAAATACGATTCAACAAGAAAGACAAATCTTACTTCTGGTTTGCTCAATGCTATCAAGTACATTTTTCTTTTGATGATCCAAACCCATACGAGCATTGCAGTGAACTGTTTAACAAGTGGTGGAAACTTGAGGGCAGTTCTATAGAAGATGAAGACGACAATATAATTGTGTTGGCAATGGATTTCATTGAGAGAGAATTAAAAGTATGGTTAGAAGAACAAGAAGCTAAGTGGGCTGTTAGAAACCTATTGACCACTACGATCAAGAACCCTAGTAAAAAATAATTAAAACCATTTACATGAACAACGAACAAGCTATTAAATACATCAATAAAAACTTCAAGGGTAAGGGTAAGACGGATGCTGTTGCTATCCTCTTTGCTTGCGAAGACATTATCGAATTGGATATAGAAGAGTGGGTTGCAACACCCACTACAGAACTACTCGATTCGTTTATCATACATATGAACTCTTCATGCGATGACATGATCCCGAAGCTCCTGGAGTCAGAGGTATTCGTCAGCACCGAAGACAAGCTGTGGGCACTAGCGGACAGCATGAGAAGAGTCATGGAATCAATGCAGAAATACGTTGATATTCACGAAACTTTAAGAAATAACTGTTAATTAATTTGGAAATACACTAAACACATGGTACCTTTGAAGCACGAAACCGCATATGAATGCGCCAAAGAAGTGAAGAAAGCATACTATAGAAATCTTGGCGAGAAACCACTGATGAGCAGACACGCTCCAGTTGTGCAAAGTAGAATGGCGCTATCAAATGCGCTTGATTCTAAGATCCCTTATTATGTTATTGGAGAACTTCTAGGTGTAGACAGAACGACTACGTTACACTATAGAAAAACACACGAAGATAACCTAGAACATTGGGATGGGTATAAAGAGAAATATTTAGAAGCTTGCTCTATCTGCGCTGTAATGTTCGAGAAACTAGAGAAGTCTAAAAGCTTAGATAGAATGCACGCTATCAACATGAAACTCAATGAGTTAAACGATTGCATCAATGCATTAGAAAAAGAAAAAGAATCAATTAAATTAAAATTAAATGTCTAATTACAAATTCAAGACCACGAACATTCGTGGCAAGCAGTACGTCGAAGTGAACGAGCGTATCAAATTCTTCCGTCAAGAAGACGAGTACAAGAACTGGACTATCTCAACTGAGTTTACTCACATAGATTCAGAGATGTGTATCTGCAAATGCATTATCGCTGACACGAATCAGCGTGTGATCGCTTCAGGTCATGCTCACGAGGAGCGTTCAGCTTCACACATCAACAAGACTAGCTACGTAGAGAACTGCGAGACATCAGCTATCGGTAGAGCTCTTGCTATGATGGGTATTGGTATCGATACATCTATTGCTTCAGCTAATGAAGTGAACGATGCTATCGCTAAGCAAGAAGAAACTGCACCTGCTAAGACTACAAAGAAGTCTACTGCAAAGAAGACTACTAAGAAAGATCCAGAGCTTATGAGCAAAGCTATTGCTTACATCAAGTCATCGACTGACAAGCAGAAAGCTTTCGACTCTATTGTATCTAAGTACGAGTCTGAGCTTACTCAGAAGCAGATTGACGGAATCAAAAAGTTCGTGTGATGAGTATGAGAGAACAACTGCAGAATGCTGTTGGTAAAGGGCACCTCTCTTACTCCTCTGCAAAGTACGCTCTCGGAGACATGCGTCTCTGGGAGATGTACATGCGAGGTCAGTTAAAGAAAGAGTCTGATGCACTTACTTTCGGTACGCTGTATGACATGCTCTTATTCGAACGTGATAAAGCCATGAAGACATACACGATATTGTCTGAAGATGCTATTCTAGAGAAGTGTTCAGCTAAAACAAAGGACGCTAAGAGACCTAGCATGACATCAGAGTACAAGCTCGTGAAGCAAGACATGGCTAAGCAAGCTGAAGCTAACGGCAGAATCATATGCTCACCTGGTGACTGGAAGCAAGCAAACGAAATGATCGACAGGCTCGATCAGTGTGGACTGCTTAACACATACCTTAAAGGTAAGTACCAGGTTGAGTTCAACGAGGATATTGATGGCATCCCAGTAAAGGGATTCCTTGATTGCCTTGGAGATGGATTCATTACCGACAGCAAAAGCTCTCGTGGTATCAGCAAGTTCCGTTACGATGTAAAGGGATGGAGCTATGATATCCAAGCTTATATTTACACGAAGGTATTCGGAGTCAAGGACTACTATTGGGTAGTTCAAGAGAAGACATACCCGTATTACCCTGCTCTAGTGAAGTGCTCTGATGAGACTTTGTTTACAGGGGAGATGAAGTTTAACGAAGCCGTTTCAAACATCAAACGATGGTTGGACGAGGGCAAACCATCTGAGAACAACTATGCAGAATTTACTGTCTGATACAAAATTTAAACACCTTACAATAGGATGCGTGATGGTTCTATTGTATGTTTTTTTCACCATCACATTTCAATTTATTTTAAATACTTTATTACCATGAGCGAACAGAAATACGACTCAGTACTAGTAGGTTGGGCAGACCAACCAAAGGTTAACGACAACGGAGAGATCATCTCTTGGAACCTACGTCTTAAGGACAACGAAATCAAGGACATCCTTGAACAGTACATCACTACTCGTGATGCCGAAGGACGCGGAGGTAACGCATACATTACTCTATTCATGAGTAAGAACGGCAAAGCTTGCGCTAGAGTATTCAATCCTAACAGCGAAGCTGCAAAGGAGAAGCGTGCACAAAAGCAAGCTGCGACGAATGCAGAAGCAGAGACTGCAGACCTACCCTTCTAAACCGATAGGTTTGTACGCCGCTATGGAGTGGGGGCTGAAGAACGTTAAGTTCGTCAGTCCCTTCTCTTTCTGCGGAAGTAAAGAAGGAAAGGAACTAACGTTCCAAGTATCGTGGCAGGATCACGCAGAGGATTTCTCTCTCTTGATCCCAGAGTTTAACGAGCAATACCTAATCATGTATATCCCTAACAAGAAAGGAGACAATGCTGTTCTTCTTACTCGTGAGGACTGCTTGAGCAGTATGGGTTCAAGGGTGAACATGAAATGGATTGCAGAAAGAATAAAAACGAAATGGATTATGACGACCTCCCCCATGTCTACTTCTACACAGTAGATGTGTCCTTCAAGAAAGGTAAAACTACGTACAACAGAACGGTCAAGCTAGTGACTAAGTGTCGTACTCCTGGTGAAGTCATGCGAGATCCTATCTCCATGGAAAGAATCAGGAAGGTTGTTTACGCTAAGAAGTACAAAGGTCAAAAGCATATCATGGTCCGTAGGATGTACAATGAAGTTCAACTAGGAAAAGTAACTAAGAAAGCATTATGAAACCGTCACAAAGACAAGAAGGTGGTGAGCACTACAACCTGCCTATACAGCCAATAGAGTTCATCATGAAGAACAGCATCCCCTACACAGAGGGTAACGTAATCAAGTACGTATGCAGACATCGGTTAAAGAATGGGGCCGAAGATATCTTGAAAGCCATTCACTATTTAGAATTATTATTAGAACACGAATACAATGAAAGTAACATTCTTCAAGAACGTCTACGACAAGCAAGCGCCACACCACGTAAGCATAGTGTCAGCGCTGGACAGGATTCGTGACGGTAAGTCTAAAGACACAATACAATTAGTACGTGATGGTGACAAGGACGCTAAGAAAAAGCTACCAGTTGTTTGCTTCAGTGGTGAATTCACTGAAAGAAATGACGATGCTCTGTTTGAGCACAGTGGTTTTATTGTTCTGGATTTTGATCATATCAATGTTGAGACCTCCAAGCAAGCACTGGCGACTGACCCTTATGTGTATAGCTGCTGGGTTTCTCCTTCTGGTGACGGTCTTAAAGCACTCGTTCGAGTAACAAACTCAGAGAGACACAGAGATCACTTCAGAGCGCTAGTAACTTACTTCAGTAAGCAGTACACTCTTGAGGTAGATGAGTCAGGTGTTAACGAGTCTCGTGCATGTTTCGAGTCTTACGATCCTGACATCATCATCAAGCCTGACGCTAAGAAGTTTGGTGCATTCGCAACCGAACGTTCTGAGCAGGTACAAGAGGCACGCAAAGGTGAGTTCACTGACTACATGAAGCTCAATCTGGCTGCCCGTATGATCAGACAGGCAGACGATGGTGACAAGCATAACATGCTACTCAAAGCTTCACGCCTTGCTGGTGGTTACATCGCAGCAGGACGTATCGAAGAGGAAGAGGCTGTTCGTGTACTCCTTCGTGAGATATGTAAGCGAGACATTGACTCAGAAGAGTCAGCTAAGATTACTATCAGGCAGGCTATCGAAGTCGGTAAGAAAGATCCTATCAAGGATATCATTGGTCGTGAGCAAGAGGCTCAGCGTGAGCTACTTATCAACGACGGTGATATGTCTTTCATCTCATCAGACGATGAAGACTTCAGATGGATTGACGACTACGCTAACGGACGTATACCTGTAGGTCTAGATACTGGTGACCAAAAGCTTGACGAGTACTTCAGATACAAGAAGGAGTTCGTTATCATTAACGGTCACTCTAACGTAGGTAAGACTACGATGGCTCTATACCTTATGGTCAATGCATCAGTTCGTCACGGATGGAAGTGGGTGGTATACTCATCGGAGAACAGAACAGCTTCACTGAAGATGTCTCTTATGCAGTTCGCTACTAACAGACGCATCGGTGACCTTAACTATGCTCAAAAGAAAGAAGCGTACAAGTGGGTTAACGATCACTTCACTGTCATCAGTAACAACCAAGTGTACTCGTACTCTGACATCATCGTGTTCCTTGAGAAGCTTATTCGTCAGGAGGATTTTGATGCTGTCTTTATCGACCCGTACAACAGTTTGAAGTTAGACTTGAGTGGTAAGCTTGGTCCACACGACTATCACTATGAAGCTGCATCGCACTTCCTAACTTTCTCAACAGCTAATGATGTTGCTGTATGGTTAAACATGCACGCAGTAACTGAAGCACAGCGTCGTAAGGGTGACGATGGTTTACCTCTTGCACCGTATGCTGAAGACACAGAAGGTGGTGGTAAGTTCGTGAACAGAGCTGATTGCTTCCTCACTATTCACCGTAAAGTTCAGGCTCCTGATCACAATATCAAGAAAACTACTGAGCTGCACGTTAGAAAGGTGAGAGAAACAGAGACTGGAGGACAGCCTACACCTATCGATGATCCTGTTTTATTCACTATGAACACATCTCATACTGCATTTAGACGATCTGAGACTGGTGATTCTCTGTTCCAAAGTATTGATAATCAGTTTGATAATTACGAGTCATTTAATTTTTCTCAAAATACTGGGTTTTTAACGGAATAAGCTGTAACTTCCCGTCGTGAAGCGACAAAAGAAAGGAACGGCTAAGCGTAAGACTTCTAAGCAGAAGAGTTTGGGGAGGTACAAAAGTTCTCTCGAAAAGACTTGCGCTAATCTGTTAGCTGAATCAGGGCTAAAATTTGCCTATGAAGAACATGAGTATGTCTTGATGGATAAGTTCATCTTTGAAGGTGTGTATTGGAAGATGACACCGAAGTCTAAGACTATGATCGACAAGACTAATAAGGTTGTGCTACCTATCAAGTATACTCCTGACTTCGTGGCTAAGGATAAGACATGGATTATTGAGACGAAAGGATTCATCCACTCTCACCATGACTTCCCTATGAGATGGAAGCTGTTCCTACAATATCTTAGAGACTTGGGAGATCCATTACCTAAGCTTTTCATTTGTCGCAACAAAGGACAAATAGAACAAGCAATCAACATAATAAAAGGTGATGACAAATCAAACAGTCATGGAGCTGGGAAGAAGTTACGCAGTCGCAACGACAAGAGCGCATAAACTTCTTACTGACTTCTACGAAGATCTCTTCGACAAAGATGGGAATCCAATTGAGAACCCAACAGAGGTAGCTACAAAGCTTGCCTCGTTCAGACAGAAGCTAAACTTAGAGTTCGATCTAGTTAAAGAAGCTGCATATCAATTCTACGAGGAGAAGTATGGTTTCGAAAGCTAGAAGGTTTTACTCTGGAGCTACTGGTAGAGTAGCGGAGAGAAGATTTGTACGAGCTGCTGAGAAGAAGGGATTGATAGTTACTAAATCATCACGTAACGAAGACATACAACAGCATGTTGATTACTGGTTGTCTCTTGAGGTCGACACTAAGTGGGGTGTTGATGTGAAAGGGAATAATTTACCAGATGAAATTTGGTGTGAGTTCAAGAACGTCAGAGGCGACAAAGGATGGATGTACGGTAGTGCATCGATCATAGCTTTTGACATGCCCGAAGAGGGTGGGTTTGCAATTGTGAACCGAAAAGAACTAGCTGAATTTTGTGAGGGCTACGTAAGCGATGAGGTTGTTCGAGACAAGAAGAACGCTTATCGCAAAAGGTACACACGTAAGGATAGACAAGATGTCATAACAAAGCTTAACCTACAGGATATCAAGCAGTTAGAATCTTACCGAGTGTGGGAATATCAGAAGGATTATTGACTATCTTAGTCGTCCTTTTTACAAGAAAACTTTTTTAATAATATGACTTATAACCCAGAGAACATTCCCTGGGGAGAGGTAGGGTATGCTACATACAAGCGTACCTATTCTCGTCCCCTAAAGAACCGAACAGAAGAGTGGGAGGAAACTGTTGACCGTGTAATTGAGGCTTGCAATAAGCAATTGAAATGCGACTTCAATGAGCACGACCAGAAGGACATCAAGAATATGATGATGAACCTTAAAGGAACTGTAGCAGGTAGATTCCTGTGGCAACTAGGAACCAAGACAGTAGACAGACTTGGGCTCCCTTCGCTACAGAACTGCGCATTCACTGTAGTTGATTCACCTATCCGTCCATTCACATGGGCATTTGAAATGCTTATGCTTGGTAGTGGAGTAGGGTATAACATCCAGAGAGAGCACGTATACCAGCTACCTAAAGTCAAGAAGAAAGTAAAAGTTCAAAACGTAAAAGACAAAGGTGCAGACTTCATCGTACCTGACTCTAGAGAAGGGTGGACAGATCTTCTTAAGAGGGTGCTAGAAGCGAGCTTCGTAACTGGTGAAGGGTTCACATATGACACGTCATTAGTTCGTCCAGCAGGAGAGCCTATTAAAGGATTTGGAGGAACAGCGTCAGGACCGAACGATCTTATCTGGGGTATGCAAGAAATCAACCGCATCCTTAACGAAAGATCAGGACAACGTTTACGTCCTATTGACTGCCTAGATGTCATGAATATCATTGGTAAGATTGTAGTTGCTGGTAACGTTAGACGTTCAGCACAGATCGCTATCGGTGATCACGACGACATCGAATACCTACGTGCTAAGCGTTGGGACCTAGGTGGTATACCTAACTGGAGAGCAATGAGTAACAACTCAGTAGCTTGTGATGACATCTCTCTACTTCCTGAAGAGTTCTGGGAAGGATACAGAGGCAACGGTGAGCCTTACGGACTTATCAATCTAACGTCATCAAGACGTATGGGTAGAACAGGAGAGACTATGTACCCAGATCCTAACGTGATGGGTTACAACCCTTGTGCTGAGCAAAGCCTTGAGCCATTCGAGACTTGCTGTCTAGCTGAGGTGTACCTTCCAAACATCGAGTCTCTTCAAGAACTGAAGGATGTAACGAAGCTGTTGTATAGAATCAACAAACACAGCCTTGCTATCAAGTGTGCAGTAAAAGAAACAGAGGACATCGTTCACAAGAACATGCGTATGGGTATTGGAGTTACTGGATACCTTCAGGCTACTGAAGAACAGAAGTCTTGGTTGTCGGATTGTTATTCGTATCTTAGAGCTTATGATCAGGAATACTCTAGAATCTGCGGATATCCAACTTCTATTAAGCTTACAACAGTTAAGCCAAGTGGAACGCTTAGTTTACTTGCTGGCGTTACACCAGGAGCACACCCAGGATATTCAGAGTACTACATACGACGAATCAGAATGGCTGCAGATAGTGAGTTGGTCAATGTATGCAGAGACAATGGGTTCGACGTAGAGTACGTAAAGAACTTTGATGGTACTGAGGACCACTCTACTGTGGTGGTTAGCTTCCCATGTAAGTTCCCTGAGAACACTACGTTCGCTGAGGATATGACAGCTGTTGATCAGCTAGAAGTAATCAAGAGACTACAAGCTGAATGGTCTGACAACTCAGTATCTGTAACTATCTACTACAGAAAGGAAGAGCTTGATGATATTAAAGCTTGGCTTAAAGAGAACTACGTTAACGTAAAGAGTGTCAGTTTCTTACTACACAGCGATCATGGATTTGTGCAGGCTCCTATGGAGGAGATTAGCAGAGAGACATACGAGCGCTTGAAGGACGGAACAACTCCTATTACATCTCTAACACAGATCAATATGGAGGACATAGATATACAAGACTGTGCTACTGGAGCATGCCCTGTGCGATGAAGAGATTCAATCAGTGCTGGGTATCTCAGTTACACTTCCTAGAAATATGCAAAGGGGCTACGGCCCTTTTGTATTAAACTAATAAAATAATTTAATATGTTTGATAAAGTAGAATTATGGGAGCAGCTCGTAGATAACGACTGTTTATTAGCGGATGGCTTTAACGAAGCTGTTGTTGGTATAAGCTATGGGGTAAACCCTAGAGCAGTTTATAGTGTTCATAAGATAGTCGAAATACTTATGGAGGAAGGTTTAAGCTGGGAGGAATCAGCAGAGCACTTCGCGTACAATATAGGTGGAGCTTATGTGGGTGAGAACACCCCAATTTTTATCTACGATTTAGATTAGAACCAACTAAGCATAACTTCATCAACAGCTTCTTGGACCTCATCCTGTGAGACTTCCATTTGCATCATGATGTTTGCTTGAAAGCGTTCTACTTCTTCACCATCGTTGAACACTATGATTGTAGGTACTACAACTATGTTGTGCTCTATCTGCATACTAGGCTGTTCAGCAATATCTACACGCTTGCCTTTGCAGTCAGATAGCTCCTCTATCCAAGGGACGCTATTCTGGCTGTTAAAGCTTGCGTTAAATTCAACAACGCATATACCTTCTGTATCGTTACTTGTTGGCGCAGTTACATCCAAAGATGTGGCAAACAAAAGCGCAGTGAGTAGTGCAATTCTCATTCTTCATTACTTCAGTTGATCAAGTTTCTGCTCCACACGAAGCATCTGGTCTTTTATTTCTTTGACATCCTCTTGCGTAGTCATAATAGTCTGACGTACAAGTTGGTCTTTCATGTCGAACTCCATGCGAGTAATCTCTGGGTCTGGTGGTGCTGGCATCTCCATTGCTAGAGCAATGTCTGCTTGTAAAGCAAACCACATCCCTACTAAAGACACGATACCTGCAACCATCATTCCGATAGTCTTAAGGTCAAGTGTAACTTTTGTATCTTCTCCTATCTGCTTAGCCACGATTCTCTATATCAGAGACCAGTGTTTGGTCCAAATTTAAATTGCTTTTGCTTACCTGACTTATCTTGAACGTAAGTGACTCCCTTTTTTGTGAACACTATGTTCTCTCCTTTTTGTGCAGTATTGTATTGTTTTCCGTTGAAGCTGAAAGTTTTCTTGCCTGCTTTTCTAGCGTCAGCAAATGCTTGCTCGAATGCGCTTAGCTTTTTCTTTTTAGGATCTCCAACCTTACCGCCTTTTTTGTAAATAGGTTTCATCTTTTGTTTTTTTTCATATTTTTTATCTTCTCTCGATTGCTTCTTAGATAGCTTCTCGTAAGCTTTCATAGATTTGAGACTGTCGTAAGGTAGTGAGTCATCAGCTTCAGCTTTGAAACCTAGCTCTACTATACGCTTATATCTATCCATCATTACCTGACGAACGCTATCAGCCTTCTCCATGTTGCCTTCGTTGTAGAAGTCAAGAAGGTTGTTATCGTAATCACCTTCATTTTGAGCGATCAGCTTCATAGCCTCTTTCTTCTTTGGATCTCCAACCTTACCTCCGTTTTTGTATATAGGCATCATCTTGCCTCCCTTGCTCATTCTCTTCTTGCCTGCATCTTTCAGCTTCTTAGTAGCAGCTACTCCAGCGCCAGCTCCAGCGGCAGCGCCTTTTACAGCAGCTCCTCCTAAGCTCGTCTTCTTCTTTTTCTTCTTCTGAGCTTTTAATATCTTAAAGTCAGCAGGTGTAATCTCACCGTCTTTATTTGCGTCAAGCTTAACCTGACCTCCTTTCAGATACATAGGCTTCATCTTACCTCCGCCCATATACATTTTCTTTTTCTTGCGATCCATTATCTTATAACGTAGTTAAGTCCGACAGAGAAGTCGTGCCATTCTCGATTCCAATACTTATTATATTTTCCCTCAAGAAACACACCTAAACTCTTGTTTAATCTCCAGCCAAAGATAAGGCCTAAACCGTAATCAATCCACTGCTCACCCTCTGTTGCTTCGAAGTATGAGTACTCCCCTTGTGTTTGCAGGTGATACGGGAGAACGCTAGCCCAACTATGCAGCCAGAAATCCTTAGTGAAATGGTAGTAATCATACCCTAAAACCAGCGAATAATTCCACTGGCTAGGTAGCTCACTGCGTCTATCACGTACATAATCTCCAATGACGTTAGGAATAACTACCTGCTCCCATACATCCACGCTATTAGCAACTAGGGTTCCGTCAGGAGCGAAGTACTCACCCTGCTGAACATCTATTGTATACCCCTCATCAATTGCTAAAGCAGTATAATGTATGTTACCATTGGACAGTATCCAATCCTCTAACGGATCGTAACCGTAAGGCTCTGATATTCTTTCAGCTACACCGATATTCAAACTAAACTTCTTATTGATGTTCAGTCTGTATCTCTGTGAAGCCTCGAAGTATTTTACGTCAGCGAATCCATCTTGTAGGTACTCGGTCTTTACAATCCAATGCTTAGCTACATATCTAAGGAAGTAGTCCTGATCCAAGAACTCTCTACCCTGCTGTCTTCTCCAGTCAGCTTCGAATAAGAACTCAAACCCATTGACTCTACCTACAGTAGCAGCGTCACCGTATGATCTTTCAGTACCGTTGTAAAACGTATTCGCTCTATTCTCATATCCGAATCTAGCAATCTTACGTACACCAGCAGTAACAGAATAATCGAATGGAGTTTCGAACACATCTGTTTGCAGACCGCCGAGTACAGAGTACACGCTGTTATCAGCAACTGAGTTACCACCACTAACAGCAGTATAGAATGTAGCACCCTTGAGTACTTTCTTTAAACCTTGAGCCTTAGATTCAAAGGATGACCCTAGTATAAACACCAGGATCATAAGGGCAATATATACTACAGGAGTTAAATCTCTCTTCATAGCTTAACAATTTTCTTTTTGAATATGATACCGTTGTACTCCACAACAACTTCGTACAGGCCATTAGGGAGCTCTGTGAGGTCGATTGTCTTTTCTCTAGTGTCTAGCACTACGATCTGACCAAATGCGTTATATAGGCTTGTAATGGCCTCATACGGAGCATCTATGTTTAAGAGGCTGTTCGCTGGATTCGGGTATGCAGCAAACTCTCTTGAGCTTTCTGAAGGTACACCTTGTGGCCAGCCTTGATTACAGTACTCGTATAATTCGATACAAGTTCCATCCCATGCTACTTCACAGCAGTAAGGATCCACCTGGATTACCCATGCGTAACAAGAATCATTCAGCCAGTAACCGTCACCATACGGAGCTCCTACACCATTGATACATCCAACAGCTTCATACAAGCAGTTGTCATTGTCTGCTACGTTAGCTAGTATGTCAAAGTTGTAAGCATCTAAATCCATGCAGCCTGCTATAGCTTCAATGCAGTTACCATTATCTGTGTTAGCATCCTCGTCGTAGTTAAGAGCTAACGGATCCATACATCCGTAAATAAATTCTACGCAGCTACCGTTGTCTGTGTTAGCGTCAGCATCGTAGTTGAACATCGTAGGATCAGTACACCCAAACGCTACTTCAATACACTCGCCTGCGTCAGTAGCAGTAGCGTCGTAGTTGAAAGCAGTTGGATCTTGACAGCCTACTATCTCTAGCTCATCACATATACCGTCATCATCAACGTCGTTGATACAGTGGTTCATACAGTCGTAGTATTCTACAGGGTATGTACACTCAGTATTTGTGTTAGCTTCTTCATCGTAATCACAAGCTGCTGGATCAGTACAACCGTAGATGTGAGGAATACACCCATCTCCACAGAAAGGAGTGAAGTGGTATACTGTCCACTCTGGAGTAGAGAAAGGCTGTAGTGCGCTTTGTCCATTGTTAATGAATGGGTTATCACCTTCGGTTAGAAGCGTGTCACCGTTTTCATTTAGGATAAGTATAGAGTTGTGAAGAGTCTGGAAAGCAAGCTCCTGTGGAGACTGTTGCTGGGTACCAGCTTGGAAGTAGTATACGTCAACCTCTTCATCAGAGTCTAGCGTTAGCTCCCACGTATGAGAGAACTCTCCAGGCACCATACTGAATAACCATTGTTGATCACCCTGTACCATACCGATAGTAGATGCTCCCCATCCATCACCAGCGTCATCCTCAAGTATAATCTCAAGGGTACAAGGACTATCATAGTCAGCTATAGTAGCAAGGCTATCGTAGTTCAAGGCTGTTGGATCTACACATCCCCAAGTATGCAATGTCATACAAGTGTCTTGAATAGTAGCAAGCGGATTGTAGTCTACGTAGTCATCATCCATGCAGCCAACCACATCTGGTTCAGGCTCACATGGCTCAGTGAAGATAGGGCCAGAGTACATAACGATACCATCCCACTCCTCAAACGCCAGGTCTTCAAGCTCCCATAGAATACTGTCGCATGAAGTAATTACACACGCTCCATCCTGACCGCCTGCCGCAGAACCGTTTAGTCCATCACCAAACAGATCGTATAGGATTAACTCAAAGCCTAGCTCCACACAAAAGTCGTAAGTGTATGTCAGCATCTGATCACCGAAGTTGTACTCGTTAACAAGTACCTCATGATAAGGCTGTCCATTTGCTAAGTTTACTAGCGTGAATCCAGTCTCGTTAGGCCACGTATCAAGAGTAAGCTCCATAGTTACTAGAGCTTCATTCTCACTACACGATACAACATTACAGCTTCCGTTATCTATGTTAGCCCATGGGTTGTAATTGTTAGCCAGCTCATTCATGCATCCGAACACAGGGACTTCGCAAGGCTCAAGAGTAAAGTCAACTGTATCTGCAGCTGTATTGAACTCAAAGTTTGCTTCGTACAATCC
>Ga0209645_1000994_pt1 | contig 14490 bp, 18 predicted proteins | sample ETNvirenome_6_30_FD_184070 | JGI IMG/M metagenome (GOLD analysis project Ga0209645, IMG submission 184070) | Marine viral communities from the Pacific Ocean - ETNP_6_30 (SPAdes) (version 2) | ecosystem: Environmental > Aquatic > Marine > Oceanic | place: Pacific Ocean | collected 2013-06-19
AAGAAGCTTTGTAAGCCAATTCTTAGACTCAGGAATAATCAAAACACTTAACGAACCTGGAAACGTTGTAAAGGATGGATACGGCAGATCTATCACACTTAAAAAGGCAGAGATAGATGAAGATCGTATTGATGAACTTTGGTCTGAATATCCAGAATTTATGGAAGATCTAGAAGGAGCAGAGTCATGAGTATTGCATCCGAAACAGAAAACAGACTGCGAGAATTGTGTGAAGCATATGCTAATGACCTGGAAAGAGGAAAATTGGTTTTTCACTCTGAAGATGATGAAGAGGTGTATGAGGCATATGATATTAAGTATACGGTTGATAGCGCCAAGCAATATTACGGCTGTAGAATTATGCTTGCGGGTGGCGGTCCTACCGTTTACCTGGATACCGTTGCAAAAGAAATTCAAGGCTACTGGGGTTCCGATGAATGGGTCACTCACGTCAGTTATGATAGTTGCGAAGCTGTTGATGATTATTGGCGAGAAGTCTACGAATGCTTGAGTTGATATTAATCTTTCTGATCGTCGCCGTCCTGCTAATCGAATGATTCGGGACGTCGGGATCGGGATCCTAAATTTAAAAATTAAGGCCAAGGCAAGCAAGTAACACAATAACACAAACGGACCGCAGTCCTGGACCAGACACCAGCCGTATTGCTCTTTCATATTAAACTCCTTTACTTAAATCTGTTGAGTGATACGGTTGGATCTTTATGTAAAAAACGGGAACGGGATCTTCGGAATCCTGTTTCCTATATCTTTCGGGATCGGGAGATCTAAACACAAAAACACCAATTCCAGCAGAAAGCCTCCAGGTAAAAACATCAGGTAGATCTACTGACGGCTGTCGTCACACACCAATCATCTTCTTCAAAAAATGACATGATGTCAGTTTTATTATCAATTCCTGGAACAAAAAAGCTGTTATAAATTAATGAAATTAATAGTTGACAAAGAGTAACCTTATAAACGATAATTAAATCAATAAAGGAGAAAAATATGAAACTTCAATTTATTGTAACTAATGAAATGGGTGTCCAACTTTTAATGGGTGCTGAAGATAACCTTCAAAGACTTATCGTTAATGATAAGGTCTTGATTGATCAAGGTCAGTCTACTGAGGAAATGAGAAACATGCTCTCGTTTCAAGGTGGAGTGAATGCTCAATCATTACTAGGTCTTAATGATGAGTAATCGTCAAATAGAAAAGGCTTTTTTAGAAATGGCTTGTAAATCAAAAGCAGTTGAAAAACTGCTTGTTGATTATGACCCAAACAATAAAAAGGTTATTGATAATCATAAAAGAAAACTTAAAAAGGTTTCAAAATGAATATCAAAGAAACTCATAAGATTGGCGAGGACTTGTTCCTCGTCATTCAATACATGAACTCTTCGCTTGATGAATATGCAATTGTTCTTAGAACTACTGACGAGCAAGTTGCAAGGGATAAGGTCAAGCGAATGTGGGACAAAAATATATCAGCACAAATAAAGCGTGTTGTTTATCAAGATGTACTGATTTAACCCAAAAGCGATTAAGGAGATCGCATTCATTAGTTAGGGCGCATAAGCGCCCTTTTTTTTGTTTTGGATTTAGGATTCTTTTTGAGGTGAAATCTCGGGATCGGATCGGTAAGAGCTGCGGACCCCAGCAAAAAAATTTGGTAAGCATATATACACAACCTTTACACAATAACACACACAAATAAAAATCATTTTGCACACATTCCTATCTTTTTTGGTTTTTTTGGTGTTACAATCTTTACCATATTAAGGTTTAAGGGTAGCGGGCTCCTCAGATAGCACTACACATATCTAGCTCTCTCCTCTAATACAGAGTCCGCAACCCGCTTAAAGGAACAAATATGGATGAATTAGATCAATTAGCGCAAGAAGTTGGTAGTATGCCCGAAGGCGATATGCCACCTCCTGCACCCACTCCTCAACCCTCAGATGTTATGGCAGAACTTGGGACTCTATCTCCAGAAGAAAGAGAAGAAGCGGTTCAATCATTAATGCAAATCATACAAATTGTTGAACAATTAGAGGCAGATGGAGCAAGTCCTGAAGAGATAGAACAATTTTTAGCCGAGCTAGGCTTAACGTTAGAAGAACTAGAAATACTTGAGCAAGCTCTGATGGGCGGCCAAGAACAAAACATGATGATGTAATATGGGTTTATTTTCAAGAGTAAGAAAAAAGTTAAAAGCAAGAAAAGGTATTGCACCAAGAATGCCAAGAGGCGGATTCGCTAGAGGCTTATTCCGTAGAAAACCTCTTGGAATTGAAAAGCTTATAACCAGAGGATTCATGCCTAGAGGAGAGGGTCAATTAATTCCTAAATCCCAAGCAGTATATGCTGGAGGAACTCCTAATTTTAATATGGAACCAATAGACCCACAAAAAATAACAGCCTTTCAAGATTCATTTGCAAGATTTCGTGAACAACTAAGAAATCAACAACAACCACAACCGCTTCAAGAAGTTGACATGTCAGGAGTAGGTACCCTACCGCTCAAGAATCTTAGGCTGCCCGACTTTTTGCAGAGGGTACCCAACCCTATGGAGAATCTTCCAAACCTTAACATCCCTACAGGAATACAAAATTTAAAATTTTCACCAGATTTCGGTAATTATGTTCCTATGTTCAATAAAGGAACTGATGTAAATATAAAAGACATTTTAAATGAATCAGGGACAGTAATATCAAATAAAGATCGTCAAGAATTTGAAATGGTTTCACCTGATAGCCCTTATTTTCCTTTATCTGAACTGCGGGCTAGTCAGTTAATTTTTAGTTTGAATTCACAAGCAGAAAATTTGATGAACCAAATGCTTATGGAAGAAAGAAATGGTGAGATCGAAAGGGCTATGGAAACAGGTCGACAAATACAAAACATCAACGACGAGATAGCAGAAATTAAAGGAAAAGTTGGGCAATCAAAATATATGATGGATGTATTAAGACCAGGATTCTCTGGTGGAGGAGATGTTGAAATAGATGAAACAGTAGCTACGGCATCTAGGATAAAAAAACCAACAACCGTTTTAACTGATTTTTCAGACCCACTTGTAGATGTAGAGCAAGAAGAATTATTAGCAGACTTAGTTGAAAAAGCAGAATTACAAAGTTTAATTGAAGAACTTTTAGAGGATCGAGGAAGAACAGTAAGCGATCTTGATATGATGACAATTTTACAACAAAGTTCATCTGGTCAACCAAGTATGGTCTAGCAAATGGCTAGCCAAGAAATCCAAAAAGAAATAACAAACCTCGTCAAGCAAGGTGACGTGCGTAATGCATATGCTAAGTTTGAGGAACTGCCTCTTGCCGAACAGATTACAGTCTCACTTTCACCCGTCGTAGGAGATGCTCTTGCAGGATATGAAGTCTTTGAGTTTGGTAAACGTGCTGAAACAAAGTTAAAAGAAGGCGATATCTTAGGTGGAGCAGGATACGCAGGATTGAGTGCATTAAGTGGTATTTCTTTAATTCCTTTATTTAGAATTCTAAGAGGGGGTCGAGGAGCAGCCAAAGCTGTAACCTCAACAGGAGAAACCGCCTCTGAATTACCTGTCGTTGAACAAGTTAAAGAAGTTAAACCGACTCCCCCTACTCCCCCCAAAAAAGCACCTGTCCCTAAATTAGATAAGATACCTGATACTGGTGAAAACATTAGGAAATTAGCTTATCCAGGAACAGAAGGCCTTATATCCAACACTAGAAGAGAGATTCATTTTGGTAATTATCCTGACCAAATGAAGATGCAATCTTTTATCAATAAAATTAAAAACAAAGTTCCAAACGGAGAACTAAGAGCATTAGAAGTGTTAGATGCTCAAGGTAATATCCATCCAAACTTTATTAAGCGTTTTGGATCCATACAAGATAAAATAAGCCTTAAAGGGTTTGATGATTATTTAGCACAAAAACAAAAGGATGCATTTCAATTTGAAACCTTTGCAAGAAGTGAACGCAGTACTGCAAATCCTTTTAAAACAGAAGGCAACTACCCACTATCTCCAAGGGTAATTGATGAGGCTTCTTTTGTAGGTGATCCAACCACCCTAAGAGATGTTGCTTACAGATCAAAGTTTACGGATGCACATAAGGCAGGAAGAGTAAACGAGCATTACAATCAAGATTTTAATGATGTCTTTGTTTTTGATGCATCAACTGATATGAATACTGGTTATTTGAATGATAGGTTTGTATTAAATTCAGCAAGGCTTTTAGCTGAAAAACTAAATACAATCAATGTTTATAAAAACAACCTGAAGTCTGCTGAAGAAGTCGGAGAAGATGTAGCTGATTATATTGATATCCCAGCCCTTAAAGGAGCATATAAAGACTATACCAAAGAGCTTGAAAACCTTGGTGTACCCAAAAACAAACAAACAGAAATTATGAAATATGGGGTAGCCAAGATTAAAGATGAAGGCATACCCCCTAGTCGAGAAGAGTTATTTAGATACGGTACTGAAAATTTAGATTTACTTCAGGATATTTATCGTTTTGAAAGAACTGGGTCAGGTCAAATTTTAAACATAAACCGTATTCAATCAGATTACGCAGAAGATGTAGGTAATGTAAGAGACACACTCAAACGTACAAATCCAAAAGCTTCTGGATATGAAATGCCTGAAGTTACAAAAAAACTACAAAAAGAAATTGATAAAATTAATGAGTTAACTGAAAAGCAAAATAAAAAAATAGCTGAAGGGGCAAGGAACTTAGATGATGATGTTTATAAGCTTGAAGAGCAAATAAACGAGCTACTACTTGAAAAACCAGATGGCTATAAATTTAACTTCATAATGCCAAGTGTAGATAAGTTAACTAAAAACTTTAAAAACTCAAAACTTAGAAAAGCCTTCGATAAATACAGGAAAGACGTAAGATCTTTAAAGTTTAAAGGAAGTTTTTTAAAGTATGTTCGCAGTAAAGATATTTTTGAAAAAAACTCCAGCATATTAGATACAAAAATTGACGGAAAAAAAGTGAGGTTAAATAAACCCATTAGTGGTTTTGAAAGCAATCTTTATAAATTAGATCCATTTGCAAGTAAAAACAGGCCTGTTGTTTCTAAAATTGTTATACGTAAACGTTTAGAAGAGGCTGTAAAAGGAAATTATGATGGAATTTATCTAGACAGCGGACGCAAAGTTACCAACCGAGAAGGTGGGCAAGGTAGCAAAATAATTGATGTAAATTATGAAGAAGCAGGAAGCGAACTAGCCAAGGTTATAAGAGAAATGGGTTTTGATCCCAAAGAAATAAAAGTAATAGACACCAAAAAAAATCCAAATCTAGCTAGAGCTTACGATATTGCTGATGAAGGATATTACTATCCATTCTCACGTGAATTTAGAAAAGCAGTACTAGAAAAAGGTATCAACGCATTTAAGTTTGGTGGCGAAGCAACAAGTATTCAAAAATTATTAGATGATATTAATAAGGACTTGGGTATTGATAAGGTTGAATTAGATGTTGGCTCAATAGAACCAATTAAAGAACTAGAGTTTCCAAAACCTGTAGGATCTGAAGGTTTTGAAAAAACTTTACTCTCGCTCGGTACAAGAGGGATTTCTGATGTCGTAGGAAGTGATGATAATATGCAAAGTATTATTTTTTACATGATGGCCCGAAGATTGCCTAGTGCTGAAAGAGCAAAACTATTTATAGACCCACTCAAGAAAAAGATTGCTAAATTAGAAAAAGATAAGAAAAAGTATGTTGAAACACATAAAGCAAAGAACGTAGATAAGTACAAACAGAAGTTAAACAGCTTTGATCAAGAAATAAAAAAATTAGAAAAAAACATCAAAGAGAATAAAATTACCTACGATCTTGAAGATTTATGAGTTTAGCCCACCTATCTGATACGGAGATGAAAGAAGCACTACTGCTTCAACAACGTCTTCAATCCTTACAAAAACAAGATGAATGCCAAAAAAGTTTTTTGAAGTTCGTTGAACATATGTGGCCTGAATTTATTTGTGGTAAGCATCACAAAATATTTGCAGATAAACTACAAAAAGTTGCAACAGGAGAGATCACTCGTTTGATTGTTAACATGCCACCTCGTCATACCAAATCAGAATTTGCGTCTACTTATTTTCCTGCTTGGATTATGGGCAAACAACCTAACCGTAAAATTATGCAGACCACTCATACAGGGGAACTTGCAGTACGTTTTGGTAGAAAGGTAAGAAACATGATGGATACTGAGGAATATGAAAAGATATTCCCACAAGTAAAATTACAAGCAGACTCAAAATCAGCGGGACGTTGGGAAACAAATGGTGGAGGAGAATACTTTGCAGCGGGTGTAGGAGGAGCGATTACAGGTCGTGGTGCTGATTTATTAATTATTGATGATCCACATTCAGAACAAGACGCTTTGAGTATTAATGCTATGGAAGCATGTTGGGAATGGTACACATCAGGTCCCAGGCAACGTTTGCAACCCAAGGGTGCTATTGTTTTAGTTATGACTCGTTGGTCAAATATTGATCTAACCGCAAAATTATTGGAAGGGCAAAAAGAAGCTAAAGCAGACCAATGGGAAGTAATAGAGTTTCCTGCCATATTTCCTGATACGGAAAACCCTTTATGGCCTGAGTTTTGGAATATTGATGAACTGCAAAAAGTTAAAGCATCTTTGCCTGTCATTAAATGGAATGCACAATGGATGCAAACCCCAACAGCTGAAGAAGGCTCAATTATTAAAAGAGAATGGTGGAATGATTGGGTGCACGAAGAATTACCAGCCGTCAAATACATAATCCAAAGCTACGATACGGCTTTTTCCAAAAAAGAAACGGCTGACTTTTCTGCTATATCAACGTGGGGTGTATTCAAACCTACTGAAGATGCTCCTGATTCAATCATACTTTTAGATTGTCAAAGGGACAGATGGGACTTCCCAGAACTTAAAAGAGTTGCATATGAAGAATATCAATATTGGGAACCTGATATGGTTCTAATTGAAGCAAAAGCATCAGGAACCCCGTTGACACATGAACTAAGAAGATTGGGTATTCCTGTTGTTAATTACACACCATCAAGAGGTCATGACAAACATTCAAGGATGCATTCAGTTGCACCTATGTTTGAAAGTGAATTAGTTTGGGCTCCAACCAGTAAACATTTTGCACAAGAAATGATAGAAGAGTGTGCATCATTCCCCTTTGGGGCGAATGACGATTTATGTGATACTATGACACAAGCACTAATGCGTTTTCGTGAGGGTGGTTTAGTTTCTCTAGATGATGACTATCAAGACCTAGAGCAAGCACCTGTCAAACGAGCTTATTACTAAAATGAAATTATTTTTAACAGAATACGAAAAAGACGGAATTCAACATGAAGGCCCGATTATTGTTGCGCCGAGTTTTGAATTAGCGTTAGAGCAAGCACAATATTTAGATATAAAACTTGTAGGTGAGCTTTCAGGGTTTTACAATCCCTATGGAGATTCTGAAAAAGTTGAAAGGACATTACACTAATGGCTATAGAAAAAAACATAATACCACCCGAAGTAGAAGAGTTTAATCCAGGTAAGAACACAACACCTGAAGAACAAGAGGTAGGAGAACTTATTGAAGTTATGACAGAGGAAACTCCTATGGGAGTTACTATGACTGAAGATGGTGGTGCCATTTTAGGTGATATTGAAGAAGAGATAGAAACAACTTTTGATGAAAACCTAGCTGAAGTTTTACCCGAAGATGAGCTTATGCGTATTGCTAGTGATCTAGTAGGCGGCGTAGAAAAAGATAAATCATCTAGAGAAGATTGGGAAAAAACTTATACAGACGGTTTGAAATATCTTGGTATGAAGTTTGATGATGATAGATCAGAACCATTCCAAGGAGCTAGTGGAGTTATACATCCTCTATTAGGAGAAGCTGTAACTAATTTCCAAGCTCAAGCTTATAAAGAATTATTTCCTAGTGGCGGTCCAGTAAAGACCCAAGTGATTGGCGATTACAATTCAGTAATTGAAGAGCAAGCACAAAGAGTTCAAGAATTTATGAATTATCAAATTGTGCATGTGATGGAAGAGTTTGACGAAGAACTCGATCAATTGCTTTTTTATTTACCGCTAGCAGGAAGTGCATTCAAAAAAGTTTATTATGACGAAACTTTAGGTAGAGCAGTTTCAAAGTTTATTGCTCCTGAAGATTTAGTTGTTCCTTACTACACAACTGACTTAGAGTCATGTCCTAGAATTACAAACATAATTAAGATGCCAGAGAATGAAGTTAGAAAGCTTCAAGCTATTGGCTTCTATCGTATGGTAAATCTAATGGATGGCGACGATGCATCTAATGCGTCAGGCGTTAAAGAGGAAATAGATAAACTAAGCGGTATGGAACCGTCTTATGATTCTGACGAAGTGTCAGTTTTATATGAAATCCATTGTAATTTAGATCTTCCAGGGTTTGAAGATGTTAATAAAGATGGTGAATATACAGGTATAAAATTACCGTATATTGTTACTATAGATGCAAACAGTAATAAAGTTTTATCAGTTAGAAGAAACTTTAAAGAAGAAGATCCACTAAGAAACAAAATAGAATACTTTGTTCACTTTAAATTTTTACCAGGTTTAGGATTTTATGGCTTCGGTCTAACACATATGATCGGAGGACTATCAAAGGCATCCACATCAATTTTAAGGCAATTGATTGATGCAGGTACCCTCGCCAACCTACCTGCTGGGTTTAAGACGAGAGGTATTCGTATTAGGGATGAAGACACCCCTATACAGCCTGGAGAGTTTAGGGATGTGGATGCCCCTGGCGGTTCTTTAAGAGAATCAATTCAACCGTTACCATTCAAAGAGCCTAGTGGTACTTTGTTAAATTTATTAGGTATTCTAGTTGAATCAGGATCTAAATTTGCATCTATTGCAGAAATCAACGTAGGTCAAGGCAACCCAAATGCTCCTGTTGGGACAACACTAGCATTATTAGAAAGATCTACAAAAGTCTTATCTGCCATTCACAAAAGATTACATAACGCACAAAAGAAGGAATTTAAACTTCTTGCAACCATTTTCAAAGATTACCTACCTCCTGAATATCCATATATGACAGCAAGTGGTAATGTAAGTATTAAAGTATCTGATTTTGATGAAAGGGTTGATATCTTCCCAATCAGTAATCCTGATATATTTAGTGCATCACAAAGAATTGCTATGGCTCAAGAACTTATGCAGTTAGTTCAGTCAAACCCTGAAGTTCATGGCCCGCAAGGAATTTATGAATCATATAGAAGAATGTATGCTGCTATTGGCGTTGATAATATAGATCAGTTACTAATGCCACCCCCAAGCGTAGAACCAAAACCTGTAGAAGCTGGGTTTGAAAATAACGCACTATTGATGGGTCAGCCAGCTCAAGCATTCTCACAACAAAATCATGATGCTCATATAGCGGTTCACATGTCTTTGTTAAACACTCCTCCTGTCCAAATGAATGCTGCCGTACAAGCAACCATTCATTCTCATATCATGCAACATTTACAAATGAAAGCAGACAATATTGCACTAGAGCAAATGCCTCCTGAGTTAAGACAGCAGTACGAACAAATCACACAACAGGCTCAACAAATACCACCTGCTGAAGCTGAGATGCTTATGGCTCAATCAGCCGATATACTTGCACAATTCTCTGCACCTATATTAAGTCAGTTAATGACTGAATACAGTCAACAGATATCTGCTCCTCAAGATGAAGATCCTTTGGTAGCCATTAGAAAACAAGAGCTTGCCTTGAAGGGTCAAGAATTAGCACAAGAGCAACAACAATTTAAAGCTGAGCAACAAAGAAAGATGGAAGAGTCATTAAGACAAGATAGGATTGATAGAGAAAGAATTGCAACGCAAGAGGATATCGCAGATATGAAAGATGAGACTGCAAGAGCAAGACTTGCTCAACAACGTGAATTATCAATCGCAAACATGATGAACAAAAGTTAAGGTTACACTTGCAAAATAAATCTATTTAAAACAAAATTAGCACATGATTAAAAAAACAGATATCAAAAATTTATCAACTCCAAAAGTTTTGAAGAAACAAAGCTATTCAAATAAAGGATCAGTTACGTTTAAAGCAGAGTCAGGAACTTTTTCTGCGGATGCTTCTCCAAAACCTGGAATGGGTAAAGGTAAAGCTAGAGGAATGGGTGCCGCAGAGTTTGGTGGCAAGTTCTCTGGCGTTTATTAATGGATGCTCTTTGGCTAAGAGATAAGTTTTTAAAAGAACTTAATCAAAAAAAACAAGATATCGTTGATACGATGCTTGTTGGGGTCAAAGATCACGATCAATACCAATACCTGCGTGGATGTTACAGTTCTCTCGTCGACGCAGAACAAATTTTAAGGGAACTGCTAGGAAGGATAATAGAGGATGAAGAAACAGAGCAAAGTAATAGTTCCTGAACATGTAGCCCAGGAAGTAGAAAAAGAAGCCCAAAAATCAATTCAAGAAGAAAACAAATCAGAAGTCGATCAGGCTTTTGTGAGTTCAGAAGATAGGGTTTTAGATCCATCACTTTTAGAAAAATCTTTATTAGATAGAATGCCTCAACCAACAGGTTGGCGTCTTTTAATCTTGCCTTATAAGGGTAGAGGTGTTTCTAAAGGTGGAATTCAATTAGTTAAAGATACGGTTGACAGAGAAGCGTTAGCATCTGTTGTCGCTTACGTAGTTAAGATGGGACCGCTTTGCTATAAAGATACAGAAAAGTTTGGTGAGACCCCTTGGTGTGAAGAAAAACAATGGGTTTTAATAGGACGGTATGCAGGAGCTCGATTTAAGTTGGGTGATGATGCTGAATGCCGAATCATAAACGACGACGAAGTTATCGCTACGATCTCAGATCCAGATGATATCGTCACGCTATAAGAGGAAAAAATGAACGAAGAAGCACTAAATCAAGTAGAGGAAGAGAATCAAGAGATTGAGGAAGCTGAGATTGTAGAAGTCGAAACTGAAGTTTCTGATGAAGATTCTCAAGAAGAAGAATCGACAGAAGAAAAAACAGAAGACGAACACGCTCAGTATTCGGAGAAAGTTCAAAAAAGAATTAATACTTTAACTAGGAAGTTAAGGGAAGCTGAACGTGGTCAAGAATCTGCATATGAGTATGCAAAAAAACTTAGAGAAGAAAACCAAGGCTTAAAACAAAAGGCTACATCAGCCGACCAATCATATCTCTCCGAAGCAGAAAACCGACTCAAATCACAAAAGACGCAAGCCATGTCTATTTTAAGTCAAGCTCATGCTGAACAGGATTTTGATAAAGTGGCAAAAGCACAAGATATATTGGCTAAAATTGCTGTAGAAGAAAGCAAGATATCAACCAATAAACAACAGCTTGAAACACAACAACAAGTCCAAGAAGATGACGGATTTGATCAAGTTTTTCCACAATCACAACCTCAATATACTCCACCACCTCCAAGTCAAAAAGCAGAAGCTTGGGCACAAAAAAATACTTGGTTTGGTGAAGATGAGGAAATGACTTCTGAAACTTTAAAAATACATCAAGATATTATTTTAGGTAATAAAGCAGAACCTGAATCAGACGAGTATTATTCTTTACTTGATCAAGGTGTCAGAGATGCTTTTCCAGAAAAGTTTTATGATGGTGGTAATGTTCAATCAAAACCATCTCAAAAAGTTGCGTCAGCAACAAGGGCTGATGCAAAAGTGTCAGGTAAAAGAAATGTCAAATTGAGCCCATCTGAGGTTCAAATGGCAAAAAGACTCAACGTACCTCTAACAGAGTACGCTAAATACGTTAAAAGGTAGACATATGGATAAAAATGATTCAAAATCTAATAACAGAGCTCCACGCTCTGCTGAAACTCGAGCTAAACAAGTTGCTCGCAAACCTTGGCGTCCCCCATCTATGTTGGAAACGCCACCAGCACCTGAAGGTTTTTCTTACAGGTGGATAAGGGCTGAAATTGTCGGCCAGGAAGATAAAAAGAACGTGATGTCAAGATTACGAGAAGGCTTTGAGCTGGTAAGTAAAGATGAGATCGGTGATTTTGAACTTCCTAGTATGGATGATGGAAAGCATGCTGGTGTTGTTTCGGTTGGTGGTTTGCTTTTGGCGAAGATTCCGAATGAAACACGTGAAGAAAGAAACGCCTATTTCAATGAACGTGCTCAACTGCAACAAGATGCAGTAGACAATGATTTGATGAGAGAATCTGACCCATCTTCTCCGATATTAAAACCTCAGAGAAGTACAAGCGTGACTTTTGGTGGTGGTAAGAGAAAGTAGCTTTTCTTTACCGCTTGAAACTAACTTTTTAGAAAAAAGGTAATATTATGGCTAACAAAGATGCACCTTTCGGTCTAAAACCAGTTGGTATCGTTGGTTCGGGTAATAACACTCAAGGAACAACCGAATACAAGATAGCTTCTGGGGCTAGCGGAAATATCTTTTCAGGCGACCTAGTTAAAATGACAAGCACAGGTACTATTTTAGTAGCTGCTGCTGGTGATTTAGCTTTGGGAGTCTTTAGGGGATGTAAATATACCGACTCAAATGGCGATGTAATCTATTCAGCTTACTGGCCTAACGGTACTGTTTCATCAGATGCGGTGGCTTTCGTTGTTGATAATCCTAACCAACTTTTTGAAGTCCAAAGTGCAGCAACTGGTTCAGTTACTCAAACTGTAGTAGGTTTGAATGCTGATATTGCATACACTTCAGGTTCTACAAAAACTGGTATCTCTGCTGTAGAGATTAGTGGGACTATGGCTACAACTGCGGCTCAGTTAAGAATTGTTGGATTCTCTACTGATCCTGATAACAGCAGTTTAGGTACTGGTTCAACATCAGGTAATATCAACATGATCGTCAAAATTAACGAGCACTTCTATGCTCAAACAGCGGGAGTTTAATCATGGCAATTAATCGTTCACAATTAGCGAAAGAACTCGAGCCTGGTTTGAATGCCTTGTTTGGCATGGAATATGCTAGGTACGATTCTGAACATGCAGAGATTTTTGATACAGAATCTTCAGACAGAGCTTTTGAAGAAGAGGTACTAATCGTTGGATTTGGAAATGCACCAACTAAAGCAGAAGGCGCAGGCGTAAGCTTCGACAATGCTACAGAAGGTTACACTTCCAGGTACTCACACGAAACAGTAGCTCTTGCTTTTGCAATTACTGAAGAAGCTGTAGAGGATAATCTCTACGACAGACTTGGTTCAAGGTATACAAAAGCCTTGGCTAGATCTATGGCAAATACAAAGCAAATTAAAGCTGCTTCTGTATTGAATAATGCGTTTGACAGTAACTTTACTGGTGGTGATGGACAACCATTAGTTTCTAATGCTCACCCACTTGGTGGCGGTGGAACTTCAAGTAACAGACCTTCAACATACTCAGATCTTAATGAAACATCTTTAGAAGATGCTCTCATTAACATCTCAACTCTTGTTGATGACAGAAACTTGACAGTTGCACTACAAGGGCAAAAACTAATTGTTCCACCTCAATTACAATTTGTTGCAGACAGATTGCTTGAGACACCTGGTAGAGTTGGCACATCTGACAACGACATCAACTCAATTAAGAATATGGGAATGTTGCCACAAGGCTACGTTGTAAACCATTACTTAACTGATACTGATGCTTGGTTTGTTAAGACTGACTGTCCAGACGGATTTAAGCATTTTGAAAGAAGCCCAATGAGTACATCTCTTGAGGGTGACTTCGTGACAGGAAATATGCGTTATAAAGCTAGAGAAAGATATTCATTTGGATTCTCTAACTGGAGATGTGTATTTGCATCACAAGGTGCTTAATAGAGCAAGTTAAGTTCTAGAAGGGAGGCTTCGGCCTCCTTTTTTTTGCTCAAAAACTACCCAATTTCCAGTATTTACTATACAATTAGTAAAAACCGCATAAAATGAATACTGGTTTACATACAAGTTTGTCACTAGCAAACTCACCTTGTTCAGGGCGTTGCACAACGTCTATGGCTCCTTTTGACGAAATTTGTCAAGGATGCGGTCGGTCCGTAGAGGAAATAAGAGATTGGGAGAGCTATCCAAATTTTAAAAAGAAAATAATTAATGTCAGGAATTGGCTAGACGGTTATGATATTAGACAAAAGATTAAGGAAATAAAAATGTCAGATGATGATCCAAAAAAAGATATTAAGGGTAGAATGATTACGGTTTTATCACTTATTGAAATGATCGGTCAAGACATGCTTAGCCATTACGGTAAAGATCCTGAAATAAAAGAAGCTTATCAAGCACTATTCAATTCAAGGGAAAAAGTATTAGAAGCTAAAGATTCCCTTCCCCAAAACGACTAAATCAAGTAAGATTATCTAAACCGAGGTAACTTGTTGCTCCAACTGACTCGGCAGACTTACTCCAAAGATGGCGCAACTAATTTAGTTAGGAGAAAAAATGGCTAAATCAACTTTTT
>Ga0209645_1000995_pt1 | contig 14487 bp, 23 predicted proteins | sample ETNvirenome_6_30_FD_184070 | JGI IMG/M metagenome (GOLD analysis project Ga0209645, IMG submission 184070) | Marine viral communities from the Pacific Ocean - ETNP_6_30 (SPAdes) (version 2) | ecosystem: Environmental > Aquatic > Marine > Oceanic | place: Pacific Ocean | collected 2013-06-19
CATGTCGTTGAGATAATGAAAAGGGAGGATAGGCCATTGTCTTCTAGGCAATTGATTTCACTTCTGATCGATAAAGTCGGTTCTCCGGCTAAGATACCTCTAACACAGACGCTTTCTATGTGGTGCTATGCTCATCCTCACATTTATGGTAGGAATGGAGTATGGCGTTTGAAATCAAGTGTGTTTGTGGGAGATGATTCTTGATGCCCGGCCCTAGAGATATTACATTTGAGCGCAGACCTATTGGTAAAAGGCACAAATTAGCAAATCGTGTATGGAACGCTGCTCATGCAGTTATTGGTTGCCCTCCTTCATGGATGAGGATGATACCTGCTAGGTGCAAACATAATGACGTGCAATTGAACACTACTAGATGGATAATCGGTCAAGAGGATAAAGAACCGTTAGTGATGGATGGCGCAGCATCAAAGGTTGAGGCTAGGCTACGTTTGATGTGGAGAGAGCAACAAAATGATTCCTAATGCGCCTCAGACTCCTATATGGATGATGATTTGCCGTTGGTCTGAAACGCTTTTGTTTGCTAATCCTATGGGCAAAGCAACCTTGAGATTCAATAAATCAGGAACGAGTAATGGTGAAGATTGGGATAAGCGAAATCCATTGGTGGTTTTTCCAACACTAGAAGCCCCGCCTCAAGTCAATGCTGAGGAATTAGGCGTGTTAGCATACGATCCAATAAGTGAGAAAAAGGGTTGGATTTGCATATCCTTATTCAGTAGTGAAACATTAGTTACAATCAACCCTCAATCTGAGAGTGAAGGGGACATAGAATTGATTGAAGGTATTGCTAGAGATTTCTATGAGAAAGGTTGGCATCCTATCATTGCTGATATTCAGCAGATAAGATGGCGAGAAGAAAATGATGTTGTAGTATCAGATGAATGGCCGAAGGATGATCCATTTGAAGACCCCGATATTATAGACGAGATGGATAATGTAGCCAACTTTATGAGTAAGAAATTCAATTCATTACCTGCGTTGTGGTGGGATGGTGAAATCTGCGACGTTTGTGGAGAACCAAATGTGGCGCGTGAGGATACTGATTTATGCCATTCATGCGGAGAGCCGAAGGTGTATGATGAATTTGACGTATCGGGCTTTCAAAAAGAATGGGAATAGAGCATTCATAGGTGTATTCTCCGCAGCGAGGGTATGAGTAAAGCCCGCGTAAAGGCTATTTCCATAGAGAGAAGATACAGAACATTATCTAAGCCGTGGTTTGAAATCATTAGAGAGATAAGGGCAGAACGTGGCGGTTTGTTAGCATCTAGTGAGTATCTGAATTTGATTGGTAATGAGAAATCTGATGCTTTAGATACGATAGATTCACGTTTGAAAACGGCAGAAGCATGGCTCGCTAATTACGAAGATGAGAGAAATAAGCATTCAGGATTCGGAGTAAAGAAGGCATTGAAGGAAATCAAGAATCTAAGCGATGAGGAATTAGAAAAGGAGGCATCAGAATGGACAATATGAATGAGGATGATGAAGTAATCTATGTTACATTGTTTTGTGAGTTATGCGGGGCAAAAATGATTCCTAGTAAGACACGAATGGATTTGATTACGAAAGAGGAAAAAGAAACCCTTGAATGTAATCGTTGTAAAAAGTGGGTGTTTGTATGAGTTTAGACATATCTGAGGAACAAATCGAATGGGCTTATGAGTTATTCAATTACTTAGCACCTAATGGTGAATGGACATTACCTGATGTGGGAGTGTATAGGAAAACAGGTGAAAACAATTTGACTTTGGTAAATTTGTTTGCATCTAAGCCACGTTTGGATGATGTAGTTAGCATATTCGATCAGCACAGATTCGTTGTTTTACTAGCGGAATCAATAGGTTGGACTGTTGATGAAGCGATAGAGAAAGCATACGATGTTAATGATGAATTGATTTCAATACCTGAAAACCGAATGGGCGACCTAGCAATATGCAGTAAGAAGTGCGGTGCAATTCTAAGAGTCGAGCCGCCTGAACCGGGAACGCTTCTGACTAAGATAGAAGGTGGAGAGTGTCCGGTCTGTAAGAGAAATGGGTTTGATGCGGAAGAATGGGATGGAATGTATGTTGTAGTCGATGAAAGGGCTACCTCCTTCAAAGCAAATGGAGAGGATGGGGAGGAATGAGAAGCCACGATTACAAAAACAAAATTCACAATCAAATCCAAACCGAACACCATATGGGTGAAGAATTACATATTGTAACGTCTAATGCGTTTGGATCGAGAGTTTTGAATGTCCGAATGAATAGAGTAGTCCCCTCAAAAACAGGATACACCGGATATACGAAAGTCGGTTTTTTCCTAAGTAAGAAAGAAGCAGCAGAATTGAGGGATTCTCTATCTGAATTACTAGATGATGATGAGGCATGGGCCGTAGTGTCCGATGAAGAATTACAAAGCGGAGGCAAATAAAATGGAAAAACCAAAGTGGGATTCTTTAGATTCATTTGAAGAACATTATCACAATCTAATAGACAAAATCTGCGCTAAAGCAGTAGCAGAAGAAGGGATAGCAGAAGTGGCGAAGGCATTGTGGTCTGCATCTAGGGTTGCTGCTAATAGAAGCCCTAGAACGCTATGTTTTGATTGTGTGTATATTGCTGCAAATGCAACCGGCAATCCTTTGTCGTCTTATTTCCTTGAGCATATTGCAGAAAAAATAGTAGGCACTAGAGTTAGACCGATGAGAAAACATCGAGGCACTAAAGGGCCAAAGTGGTATCTTAGCGAGAACGGCAAAGCAGCGATTATCTCAGTTATTGGTGAAGATTTGTATGATTCAGTAATTAGAGAATGATTAGAATGCTTCAATTTCGCTCGTTAGCAGAATCATGGCGGGTTCTTTCTAATAGAAGGATGAGAAGCCGCGCTGAAATTGTAGCCAATAATGTTCTAGCATCACCTGAATATCCATACACGCCGATTTATTTCCTTTATTCTGTTGAGGGTGGTAATCGTTTATCCGACGAAGATTTCCATGAGATATACTACATATTGACGGGTGCATATCCTGATGAAGTGTATGACGAACCCGATCCAATACATCTTTTGTCGCTACTATCTGAAACAGAAGTAACCGATATCACCGCAGCATCAGTAGTAAGTCGTATTCAATTAGTATTATCCGCTTCTGATAATGAAGAAAGAAGCCGCATTCTAAGGCCATGCTTTTACCGGATTAACCGATTAGACCTCTTTTCCTTATTCATGCGTCTAAGCACCCATGCAGCCCCGGTATCGAGGCGAGATGTAGTCAAGGCCATATCCATAGCATACGATACTCCCTTTCATCAAGTCCGTTCATCTGTAAATCTCTTAGGGGTCGAGCATACTATCAATGCACTTAGATTAGGTGAATTCGATTACACTAAGATTAGACCGTTAATTGGTAAAGGATTGATTATACCTGCCCCTGTTATAGTATCTAAAACAGAAGAAGTCATGTTCGGTAAATGCTTTGTTGAGAGATTAGAGGGCGTTTATGTGTCGCTTCATTATACCCCTCAGTCATTGAAGATGTTTGATGTGGCGGGGTTGGAGATAGATGGCGAAGGGTGGTTGGATGGTTGGGTTGAAATTGCCCGCATACCATACGGTATATTCCTTTGTGATTATGCAGTAGGTAGGGATAATCCACTAATGTTAGTCGATTGGTTATCTCCTGATGATCCTAATTGGACATACAAAAGGAGAAGAAAACCGTTTGAGGATTTGCCTAATTGGTCTGTTAAACAAATGACTGAGTTAGATGCACCCTGCTTTTCAGACGGTATAGCAGCAACAGATAACGCATACATTTTGCGTAATGCAGCCGGCATCTTATCTTATGAGAATACTAAATCTGAGGTTGTAATGGTGCAGGTCAATGAAGCACCTAAGCGTATTCTGCGTATTCTAAGCGGCAGGGTAGCGGAATCCCCAACAGGCGGCCCGCCTGTATTGTTGTGGGCTTTAGGTGCTAGAGATGGATTGGAATACATACAGGTTGGCGAAGCAGAATCATTCTTTGATTTCCAAAAGTGGTGTGAGCCATACAGACGAATAGAAGGAACGGTAATCAAGATGACTTCTCCTTTGTTTGTTAGCGTCGATGTTCATTCATCAGGATGGGGTGATATCGGCCCATACATCAAAGCAGACATTGTGGGGATAGAATCAGCAGCCGGTATCTCAGAATGTATGGGGGCGGAGGAATTGGGATATGCCGATATTGAATGAAGAAGATCGTAATTTGATATTGTTAGCGAGCAACATCAAGGGAGATATCGTTTGTCAAAGGACAAAATCTCGCAAATGTGGTTATCTAATTCAACCTAGACTTTGGTTTTCTAATAGAATGCCTCAAGGCGTTAAGTCAATTTTAGAATCAAAAGGCATCGAAGCGAAGATGCAATATTCAAGTGTCGAAGAAATAACCAAAATACTGAACATGATTACAGGATTGGAGGAATTATCTTCAAATCCGAATGGTTTAGCCACGCTTCGTTTGCATTATGCACAGATTCAGCAGCCGAAAACACATGACGACGTAATTAGAGTCCTCTCCATGCTCGACGGCTAGAGCATTCATAAGGGCTATACGATTACGACTGAATCCCCCAATGAGGGGGGAACGAATTATTGAGGTATGATTATGGATGAAGTATTAGATAGAATAGTAAATGCAACGGGATGGAGTAAAGACGAAGCGATAGGCAAATTGAGGGAATTCGTTGCCGAAACATATCCTGAGTTATGGTCTGAGGCCAAAGAAGACTTCGCTAACTTAGATGAAGAAGATGCGGCTTTCGCATTGACGGCTTTTGAGGTTGTAACAGTAAGGCGCGGCGGCTCAGGCGGCGGCGGTAAAGGCGACGAGTATGTTGGCATGGTTGTTGGATTTGCAGGTGAAAGAGATTTGATGAGAAATCAAAGAACCGCTTTGATAGACGCATCGGGTGATGTATCAAGCCTCCTTAGATATGGAGTGATTTCAGGCCAAAACACCGTTAATGTCGGTCGAGCCTTCTTTAGAGATGGTCGATGGACTGTTGTGGATCATCAAGATTCTATTCTATATGCTCAACAGGGTTCTGAAAACGAAACACCGGAATGGGCCATTGAAGGCAAAACAGGCGTTTTGTTTGCCCTTATGGGTGCGAATGGGCCAAAGAAGCCATACTCATACAAGAGAGAATGGTTGGTTGTAGTCAATGAAAAGAGCAAATTCCTACAAGAAGGGCCATTACCTATGATGACTTTAGAATGCTCATGGGATGCAGCGACAGTCGATTTAAGACTCAATGTTCCTATTTGCTTCAAGGCTGAATCTGATACTGCATGGTATGATGGCGAAACCATGATACTGAAAGCGGGTAATATAGCCCCTCAATATGGCTTAGAGTGGGTTGAAGATAATGTATTAGGGCGTGTCGAGCAAATGTTTTCTCCTGAGCAATTCCTAACGCAATTCACACCTTATGTGAAAGATATTTCAGAAGTTTATCAATACCATGACGATAATTGCAGAAGCACAAACACAGGTCGAGAAATTGGCCCGACATTCTTAGTGCGCGGTGTTGCAGAATATGTCGATCACGACGGAACAGAAAACGAATACTCAGACGGTGGATTCAGGCACAGTATGGCTATCACTAGCCAATCACTAAAGCGAGAAGACCCCGATGGTAAAATTTGGTGTGACGCTTCTCGTAAGTTAGTCAATCTCGGCGCATTAAATGTAGTCAAGAACGGCGACGTATCCCGCTTTGCTAAAGGCTCACAAATCTTTGTTCTCATGCAATCTCGCAAATATCAGAATAATACCACAGGTGATTTCGACCTTTCTTTCTCCGCTAGAAATGTGTATGCTTCTCCTTTGAGGGCTATTGTTGAAGTCAGCGTTCCCGAAGATTCAGGCGACGTAGGTGACTTTTCCGGCTTTAGGAGTGTGGGGGCATGAGTGGAACAGGATTCCTAGATAATTGGACTCCGGTGGATCCTAAGACCGGAGATTCAGGAGAGGGCGCACCTGCGCCTTCTGCGCCTCCTAAGCCCTCAGAACCCGCTACAAAGAACGTATGGGGTGAAGCGGTGGATGATGAAAACACCAATTGGATAAACGAGCAGCGTGAATTGGATGAGGCCGACCAAAAGAAGGCCGAAGAAAAGAAGGAAATTCCTAAGCAAACAATCCCTGTTCCAAAGAAAGAGGTTAAGTTAGAGAGTCCGGGTAGCAAAGGTTGGAATCCTATTGTTAATGAAATAAAGGCTGCTAGAGCCGGCAAAGGTGCAATCAAGAGTTACGTCTTAATGGGCATTGCAGGGCCGCCTAAGAGTGGTAAAACAGGTATCACATTAGATAGCCTCACGGATGAGGAAATCGCTAATGGTGCTGAGGTATGGCATATTGATTTCGACTTAGGTGGAGAAACAACAAAGGCTGCTCATCATCAAGGCAAAGATAACATCGTGGTTCTAAATCCGTGGGTTCTCAATAGTAATCCTAGCCGTGTGCCTTATGATTTCCCCGCTACTTATCAGAAAACATTGGATTTCCTATTAGCGGCGGTCGATCAAGCAGATGCTCAATTGATTCATTATGCTGAACATGGAGAAATGCCTAAGCCATATCTCAAGACTATCGTTTTCGATGGCGCAGACCATTGGCTAAACATTTGTGAAACAACAATGAAAGTCGATGATTTGAAGTTAGGGCCGGATGGTATAGCAGTAGCAGGTAAAGACGCTACTACTAAGATTGGGCGATTCAATTGGAACATCAGAAAGAACCGATACAATAGCGCATTGACTGTGCTTCAAGAGTTATGTCGCAGGGGTATTCATTGCTATATCATAACACACATGAAGGCTAGTTATGACGGTCAAGGAAATGAGATTCTAGGTGCAGATAACCCCCATTGGGAGAAATCAACCGAAGGATGGCTACAACAGGTCGCATACGTCGAAGTCGATGAAGAACGAGATGATAGGGGCGAATTAACAGGGATAGTCAATTCCTATGCCGTTGTTACTCAAAACCGGACTAGCCTGAAATCATCAGGTAAAGTGCATCTATTCCGACGTGATAAAGACGGCGGAGTATGGCATGGTTGGCCGGGTCTGCGTGATGGTTCAATAGACCATGAAGACAACGTAATGTATGGTGAAGAAAGTAATGAGTGATTTCCTCCGAAATCTATTGGGGGAGATTACGAATGAGCGATCTAATGAAAATACGGTCTGTGAGGGCTTTTGACGTTCCTAACAAACCGGGTTTGAAATCAACCTATGGTTGGCATCCCGGTATGCCTAAAGATACTATTCTAAGGGTGTCTAAATCGTCTTTAGGCGATCATGGATTCTGCCAACAACAATACTTCATTAAACGAGTATTAGGTGTTAAAGAACCTGAAAATGACGATATGCGGCGTGGAACGAATGTGCATGATGCGGTCGAAGAATTCTATCAAGAAATGAATCTCTCGTATGCTTTGTCTATGCGCTCTTATGGTTATGATAAGGTGCTAGAGTATTTTCTCAATCACATACCAAAAGGCCCGTCTGAGGAAATGAATTTTGAGTTAGGCGAAGAAGAACATCTGCGCCGTTATCTAACTAAAGAAGCGCAGCGATTTATGACGGCAGAAGACGAGTGTTTTCTTCCCATAGGGAATGAGGTATCATTGAATGCCGTAGTCGAAATAGAGGGCGTTCTAGTGCATCTAACGGGTATTGTGGATAGATTGTTTGCAGATGTTGAAGGCCGCCCTCATGTCCATGAATTGAAGACGGGTGCGTGGCTAAAGCCTGATAAGAACGGTAACTTAGTCGAGAAGCCCATTAAGAGGAAATCTATGAGGGAGGAATTAGCATTCTATGTGTATTTGCTAAAACAATGCGACCATGATGTTCTAGGCGGTTTATCTGTTGAGTATTGGGGTTGGGATCATACAGGTGGAGAGGACATATACAGATGCGTTGAGCCTATCAGGGTGGATGAGATATCATCTATGTTCTCCAAATTAAGGGAATTAGTCAGAACGCACAAGAGTTACACAGGAAATCAAATGGGTTCAATGTTTTCTTTGAAGGATGAAGGGGCTACCAAATATATTTGCGAACCGTGGTGTAATGTCAAGGGTTTTTGCCCACGATACTATGAGCCATTGAAGCCCCCTGAATTAAGGGCGGTGAATGAGTGAGCCATTTATTCTCGGATTATCCTAGAGAAGTGGATATGCGTTTGAGAAAAGTAATACGAAGCATGGATGAATTGCAGCGTTACGTCAAGGCAATGAATGGTAAAGATAACCTAACAACCACAGTTTATGGCTTTCGTGAATTGAAAACAAACAAAACACGATGCGAATATAGCACGGCTATTATCCCTCATTTTGTTATTGATTTGGATAAAGGGCGAGCATACGAAGCACTAGGGTTAGAAGATGATGCCGAAGCCGGTAAAAGATGCACACAGGATACTCGCATATTGGTGTCGCATCTATTAGATAACGACATTAGACACGCCGTTTGGTTTAGTGGTGGTGGATATCATGTATGGGTTATGTTAGATGAGATATACAAATTGCCTCAATCTGATTTGAATGATTTATTATTCTCAGGTCGAGCAATGCTAAACAAATGGATAAAGCAATACGATTTGATTACTGTTGATCCTGTTGTATCCTTTAGACCGGATAGGCATATCAGAATACCAAACACATACAATTTCAAACGCGAGTTATGGAGTATCCCTGTATCATATGAGGACTTATCCGAAGGTTGGCGGCATATTACCACAAAAGCGCAGAATCCCTCAACAGGCATGATAGTAAATGGTTCTAAGGGTATTTCAATCGAGATTGTAAAGCGCGACCCCGGTAATCCGTTTAGTGTTGCAAACACCCCTATGACTTTCGACGCAGATGTGGAGATAGCAGCATCCAATGTCAAAGGAATACCTATGCTGCCTTGTCTTGAGGCGGCTGCCTGTGTAAAAGGTAGCAATCCCTCTCATTTACCAAGAGTGTATCTTCTCATGTATTTGCTTGATTTCTTTAGAGGATTCGCTAGACCGGCTACATCAAGCAAAGTAAAGCCGTCTGAAATATTACAGAAAACACATTCCTTTATTGCAGATTTACAATGGTCGGATTATAGCCCTCAAGTTACGAGGGATATGATAATACACGGCATGAATAAACAATACCTTACTCCTTCGTGTCCTAAGTTGTATGGCGCAGGGCTTTGTGTAGGTAAATGTCCTTTTTATGATGGGAAAGGTGGTGCAAATGAGTAAAGACGATGATATTGACGAAATTAGAAGAAAGAAAGCACAGGAATTGCTGAAATCATTAGACGATATGGGCGATGAAGAAAGGAAAAATGCTATGGAATTTTTGCCGTGGGGTTACAGAATTAACAACGTAACCGGATTCATTGAGATACTACAAAATGAAAAGAATGTAGTTGCAATAACATCAGATGTTCAATTTGGAGAAATGATAACTGATTTGCTAAATCGAGCGCATTTGTATGGAGAGGCTACGGAGGGATTGAAGGATGACTAAGGTTCTATTCATCGATCACAGGGAGAAGTCGGGATTAGAGGATTTAGTGAAATCTTACTGCGATAAAAATAACCTGTTCTATCAAGTAAGAGAGAATCTAATCACAGATTACGCATTCAGTAGCGTGGGAATAGAAGCAAAATCCATTCAAGATTACATGGGGTCTTTACATTCCGGCCATCTTGAAAGGCAATTACAAAACATGGATGATAACTACAATGCCATGATTCTGTTAGTTTGGGGGACTGTGGATAAGTATGTAGTCGAGGCTAGAAAAGGTGGGAGAAAGATACCCTTTCAGCGAGCATGGTCTTCATTCATAGGTTCTTTAGCACGATTTACCACAGACTACGACATATCTGTGATTACTTTCTCGGATCGATCATCTGCTGCTAGATACATTTGCAAACGATTTCAGAAGCACGGCACTTTAGGCTCATCTTCGACATATCGTTTGATGCGAAAGACGGCATCTGAGGATAAGAGAATCGATACACTACGAGCCGCAGGTTGTAGTGAAGCCATAGCAAAAAGGCTTCTTGAAAGATTTGGTTCTATTGCTGAAATAGCAGGTTTGCCTGAAAATGAATTGCAGACAGTCGAAGGCGTTGGCAAAATCCGAGCGAAGCGACTTTCACTTTGTTTGAATAGTGAAGAAGCCGTTGCAGATGAACGAATGAAAATGACTAGAGCATGAGGAATCATATACTGTATAGGCATACGAGGCTTTCCTAATGAGGTGGTGAAGTGTTAGAAGACATGAGAAGTAATAGCACTACGAGAAAGTGGAATGATTACACGCTCGTTAATGCGCCTTATTCGGGTAGTCAATTTATCCGACAATACATTGAGAGATTTAACACAGTATCTTTCTTCAATGAGTATGCAGGTCTTCTATCCTATTTCTTTGTCTTAGGTCAAGTGTTAGCACCTTATGTCCGTATCCCTATTCATGGAGTGTGGATTGATTGCCGCCTTCATGTATATTGGATCCAAGAGTCGAGAACGGGTAAATCGATTGCGTGGGAATTCACGGCTAAATTACTGAGGGCGTGTGGAATAGAGGTGGAATCATTCAGCGCAGGTTCAGATGCTAGATTGATAGGCACGTTTGATAAGATACCATTACACGATGAAAACGGCAAACCAACAGGTCAATTCGACAATGTGTTAGTTCCGGGTTTGCTGAATGGTTACAAAACACTTCTATTCGATGAAGCATCCATGTTGCTAAATGATTCAAAAGCCCACTTTTCCGATAAGATTCTCTATTTGCAACAGGCTATGGCTGCACTAGGCAGCGAAACAAATGTGTTAGTCAAGCACTTAGTATCGGGTTCTGTAAAAACACCCTCCGGTGTATCGTTATGGATGACTACTTTTCCTCCAAAAGACATAATGAGTCATGTCCTTGAGAAAGGGTTTTTCCAACGTGTATTCCTGTATCAAAATTCAGTATCCGTTGAAACGCGGCAGACTACTAGCGAACATCGTTTATCCGGTGCTTATGTTCCTGTTCCTGATAAGGTATGGACATACGACACACTATCTAAATTCATTTTAGAAACAAGAGATACAATTAGAGAAAGGTTGCTAACGGCTGCAAATATCAGTTTAGAAGACTACGAGGCTTTAGACGCTGATGCGAAAGAGGATTTGGCTATCAAACACGCTTACGATTTGTTTGAAGCAGGGCCGTCATATCACGCTGCTTTGCTAAATGCGACAGATGACTACTATGAGTTAATCAAGGGCATTAATAATGAAAACATTAGAGAAACGGCAATGTCCTTTTTACCGAATGTTGAGAATTACACAATGATATTTGCAAACCTAATTGCTGCTACAATGGGTTCTAAGAAAATCACTAGCGATCATGTGATGATGGCTACTGAGATTATTTACGATAACCTTCACAATCTAACAATTTGGCTAGAAGAAAAAGAGGGGCATAAGGAATCAAAGAAGCGTCAAGGCCAAATTAAAGCATGGCGGGATTCGTATGCTAAGTGTCATCGTATGATACATGAAAGAACGAATAGAGAGGTGGTTCGTCTATCCCAATTAACGGAGGTTTATTCGCAATTACATGGTGTATCTCAAAAGACCGCTAGAAGGAGATTAGATGATTTAATTTCCAATAACATAGTTAAGGTCGTTAAAACAGGCGTTACTGCCTTTGTGTATTTTGAGGTGTGAATATGGAAAAAAGAAAATTGAACAATTGGATGGCTGAAAATAAAGTGCAATCGTTTTCGGTATTTGTATCCGAAGATCCTTCTTTACTGTCTGAGGGATGGAGAAGTATTGAGGAAATGAATTTAGAAATGGTCGTATTCTTTGACGGCATTTCATTCAATGTATTCGTGGATATGGTAAAAGAATACGAAGACAACCTATGGGGTTATGATGTATATTATCAAGGATTAAATTCATTGGAGGCGTGGTTGAATTCCATAGAAGGATACACTTTGGTCGGCTATAATTCAGCAAAGGCATGGGGTGTATTGCTCAAACAAAAGTATCCCGAATTAGACGTGGAACACCACGATTTACTTGAGATTTTTAGCGACGCATCGGCTGAACATTATGGGAATCACGCCCGACGTTATGACCTATCCAACATGGCTAGACATAACAATGTAAATCTCAAGACCATTCTATTAAGCAACCCTGCGATTAAATTGATTGCAGATTGGAGAAAGGGATTATTTCGCAATACCATGAGGAATATTGCAAATCAATCTGTTGTGATCGCAAAGGTCTTTGCAAATATCAATCTCAAAGGAGAGTTGTATTTCCGTGATGAAGCCACCGGAAAAAGAGTATCTGCAAAGTATTCTCAAGATAGAGAACCCGACACGATAGAGGACATTACATTAGAAGAAGAATGAGGACTCCGTATGAGGAAATACACAGATAAGGTCAGTCAGGACTGTCCTTCGTGTTCAAAACGGGTTTTAGCAATACGAATAAACGGCTTTTACGCCGGTTCAAGAGAACGTATTTTTCTTTGGGAATGCCCATTATGCGAAGCGGTTTGGCGTAAGACTCAACCGAAAATCAATAAAACGATTGATTAGGAGTCGGTATCATGGATGTGTTTGCGAGAGCATGGCACTTAGCCAAAACCAATTCTGAGGAAATAAAAAGAATCACTAGCACACCTTCAACCGGACAGGATGAAGACGCAGCAAAAAGGACTAAAGAAAGCGAGGCTGCTAAGATTGCTGAGATTCAAGAGAGAAATAAGAAAAACCGAGAGAATCTAAACAAAAGCAATATTTTAACAGGAAATCGTAATGAAGTTGCTTGTGGGTGTGGATTCATATACGACCAATTCAAAGATTTCCAAATAGAAGATTTGAATTACTGTTTGAATTGTGGAGAAAGATTCCTTTTACCTGAGATGGATGGATTTAGATGACCGAATTTGACAAGGCTTGGAAAATAGCAAAGAATCTAAACAAAGGCGATTTTGATAAATATGTTGAAGAAGTGTATGATTTAGTCAAAAATCATAATTATCCTGTAATGGATGCAGTAAGGAACGTCGCTAGTATTACAGGCGTTGATGGAAAAGCCTTGATGAGAGCATATACGGTGGCTTACAGATGACGGCATTCGACAAGGCTTGGGATGTCGTGAAGATGCGACAATTCAAACATAAGAAATGTCCTGATTGTGGGGCTTCGCCTTCAAGTAAATGGATAGACCCCGGTAGGTGTGAATGTGGGCGTGTGATGAACCCAAGCGATCATACCGATATTGAAGTGAGGCGTGATTAAGATGACCGCATTCGACAAGGCTTGGGGTATTGTGAAAGACGACGAAGAATGCGACTCATGTAATGAAAATAAGCCAATTGTTGCCCGTGTGCCTTTTGATGGCCCTTTTTATCATGGCTTATGCCGAGAATGTCATAATGAACATTTGGAAAATACGAGATGATTAAGATGACCGCATTCGACAAGGCTTGGGCTATCGTGAAGGATGAAGGAATATCTGAAAGACATAAAGAACGTAATAGGCCACATAAATTGGTTAAGATACCTAAGACAGACATGAACTATCGTTATGGTATGAGGTATAGAAGCCCCGAAACAGGCGAGGAATACAAGGTGCTACCATTTGGATTTACAGTTGATGAGTAAGAAGGGTTTGAAATGACGGCATTCGACAAGGCTTGGGAGTTCGTGAAAAACGATGAGGATGAAGAACCATGTCTTGGATGCCGTAAAATGATAGATAAGGATGACGGCATTTACATGGGCAGAACATTTGATTCACAAAAAGGGCCGTTTTGCAGTATGGATTGTTGGAGTGGTTCTAAGTATTTCTTTGATAGACATGACCCGCCGCATGATTGGGAGAAATAGTGACCGCAACAAAACAAAGTCGAAAAGAGCAATTATAGGTGATTTAGAGTAGGGACTAATATGAACGCCTTTGAAGCGGGTTGGAATGTTACTAAAGCAATAGTATTTGGTGATAAAAGATACGATGACATTAACGAAGTTGATGAGTTAATACGTCAAGTGATTCAGAATAACCCTAAACATAAGCCGCCTTTACCATTTGGAAGATCGGGCCGAAGGGTGGGTATGCCGTGGAGGAAAATGTATGAAGAACGCATGAAAGGAGGCGAACCTAGCAAACCATTCATAGAAAATACAAGAGGCTTCCGAAGTAGCAAAGAAATGTTGCCGACCATACTTAATTGGGAGGGTGGAAAAACACAAATTCAACCTCAGATGCGTGGATTAGTCGAATCATTAGGGGCGGGCGATATGAGGCCGGCTGAGGTATTCGGCGGGAGTGGTTCATTCGTTTTAGGGCAAAATAGAGGGGAGGGCTTCTATTCCGACTTGAACCCCGATCTTGTAACCACTATGAGGCATTTACAACA
>Ga0209645_1000996_pt1 | contig 14473 bp, 7 predicted proteins | sample ETNvirenome_6_30_FD_184070 | JGI IMG/M metagenome (GOLD analysis project Ga0209645, IMG submission 184070) | Marine viral communities from the Pacific Ocean - ETNP_6_30 (SPAdes) (version 2) | ecosystem: Environmental > Aquatic > Marine > Oceanic | place: Pacific Ocean | collected 2013-06-19
CCCAGAAAGAAGACGTCAAAATCATTTTGCAATTCTAAAGAATTATGCCACAGGAAACTAATCTCAATGTTGCTCCTTATTTTGATGATTTTGACGCAACTAAAAACTACAACAAAGTTTTATTCAAACCTGCCTATCCAATTCAGGCAAGAGAGTTAAATAATATACAATCTCTTCTTCAAGGACAAATTGAAGCAATGGGTGACAACCTCTTTAAAGAGGGAACTGTTGTCATTCCTGGCAATTCATCTTATAAATCTAGATTTCAATGCATTCAAATACAACCAGAATTTTTAGGTGTTCCAGTAAATTTATATCTTGATTCGTTAATTGGTAAAAAAATTACAGGAAGAACATCAGGAGTAACAGCAAAAGTTGTAACATATATTACTGATGCTCAATCTGATAATGGCAATTTCACATTATATTTGAATTATGAAGATTCTAGTGATGATGGTAATTCAACTGAAGTATTCTTTGATGATGAAATTCTTACGTCTAATTCTCCAATAGCATTTGGAAACTCATTTATTTCTGCTGGTGAAGGATTTGCCAATACTATTGTTTCAGGTGCATCAGCAGTTGGAACTGCATTTACACTAAGTGCTGGTATTTTCTATCTTAGAGGTAATTTTGTTACTGTTGATGATCAAATTCTTATTCTTGATCAATATACTACAACTTCAAGTTACAGAATTGGTTTCCAAATTGAAGAAAAAATTATTACTGCAGATGATGATAATTCGCTTTATGATAATGCAAGTGGATTTAATAACTTTACAGCACCTGGTGCAGATAGACTAAAAATTACTGCTAATTTAGCAAAAAAAGCACTCGATAATTTTGATACTCAAGGATTTGTACAAATTGCTGAAATTAATAATGGTCAACTGAAGAATGCCATTAATAATACCTCAAGATATAATATTCTTGGCAATGAGTTGGCAAAAAGAACATTTGATGAATCTGGTCATTACTATGTTAAAGAATTACAGACTAAAATTAAAGAAAGTTTAAATAATCTTGAAGGTAATAGAGGTGTATATAAATCAGACCAACTGACTCAGGGTGGAAATGTTCCATCTGATGATTTGATGGTTTTTCAGATTTCACCTGGCAAAGCATATGTAAGAGGATATGAAACTGAAATAAAATCACCACAATTTGTTGATGTTCCAAAACCAAGAACATCAAGAAGTATGGGAAATACTGGTGTTGCTTTTGATTTTGCTCCAACAATTGCAGTTAACAATGTAACTGGAAATGCACCTATTGGTTTTAATACAACTAATACACTTTCTTTAAGAACCCAAAGAGTTGGGTCTGATAAGTATGCTGCTGCTGGTGATGAAATTGGTAAGGCAAGAATTTACGACTTTGCCTTAGAATCTGGTTCATATGATGTAGCAAATTCAAATATAAATCAGTGGGATCTTTCATTATTTGATATTGAATTTAAAAATGAAATTACTTTAAACCTGTCTGCCACACTAGCAAAATCAACATTTATTGAAGGTAAAAATAGTGGTGCAAATGGTTATATTCATACAACTGCTACAGGTATTGCACATACTTTGTTTAATGTAAGAGGTGAATTTCAAATTGGAGAAGCAGTTACATTAAATGGTGATGATGACCAACAGAGATTTTTAGTTGCCACTAGACAATATTCCTTATCTGATGCAAAATCAATTTTTGGAGTTGTTGGAACTGCTAATACATTTACTGCTGATATAATTCAAAGTCCTATATTAACCTTTGACAATGCAAGAATTAGTGCATCAAGTGGAGGAATTTCTACTGTAACTAGTCCTTCATTGGGTGGAAATACATTTGTTGGAGTTGTTACTTCTGGAAATATAATTCAGTATGAAAGACCAGGATTAAATGATGTTTCTTTTGCAAGGGTTGTCTCTGTTGCATCAACTAATTTTACAGTTGCAGCAGTATCTACAGTAAATGGAGTTGCTAATGGTAGTCTTCCAACTGCCACCTTTGATGCAAATGATCTTAAAATTGTAACAACAAAATTAACAAACTCCTCAAACAGTGGAAATGATGCAGGTAAAGATTCTCTTTACAGTGTCTTGCCCAATATTAATGTAAAATCTGTAAACTTAAATGGTTCAAGTGCAATCATTAGAGTTAAGAAAACTGTAACTATTAGTGCAGCAGGTGAAACAGGAGCTATTGCTGTTGATGACCTTCTTAATCAAACTTGGACCTCATTTGATGAAGAAAGATATTCTCTTCAAAGTGATGATGGAACAACTCAAATTCTTACTAATGATAAGTTCTCATTCAATTCTGCCAGAACAGAACTTACTATTCAAGGGTTGACTGGAACTGGCACTGCTGTTTTAGTTGGAACTGTTGTACAAAACAAACTTACTTCAAAAGTAAAAAGAAAAAATATTGTTAATAAATTAATAATTGATAAATCATCCAATCCCATATCAGGCACTGATAAAGTAGGTTTTGCTGGTACAACTTTAAATGATGGTCTTGATTATGGAAACTATCCATTTGGAACAAGGATTCAAGATGATGTAATTTCTCTGAATAAACCAGATGTTTACATTGTACATGCAATATTTGAATCTTTAGATGTAAACGCTCCTACTAGTCCAACATTAACTGTCAGTAATATGACAGGACCAAGTGGTAACACAAATGATCTTCAAATTGGTGATGTATTTGTTGGCAACTTAAGTGATGCTAAGGCAGTTTACCTTGAGCAATTATCTTCAACCTCAATTGCTTTTGCATATATCAACAATAAAACATTCCAAAATGGTGAAATCATAAGTTTCACAAATACTGATGTTCAGACAAATGTTGCTGATATCACAACAGGTTCACCAAATATTACATCATCTTTTGAATTTGATAATGGTCAAAGAAGTGACATTTATGACATTTCTAGAATAAGAAGAAGATTCAATGCACATACACCTACCAAAAAAATCCTAATCTATTATGGATTCCTTGATTATGATTCCAGTGATACTGGTGATATAACAACTGCAAACTCATATACTAATTGTGATTACTCTAATGAAGTTCAATCAACTGATGGGTTTAGAAATACTGATTTAATTGATTTGAGACCTAGAGTTTCAGATTATAGTGTTACTGAGGGTGGAAATTCACCATTTGAATTTGATGGAAGAAACTTTGGTAATGGTAATCATAGTTCAAAACACATTTTTGCAAGTGATGAATCAACCACTCTTGCATATGACTACTATCTTGGCAGAGCAGATAGGGTTTATCTGACTAAAAATGGTGATATTCAAGTTACTCTTGGAGCTCCATCTGATAGACCAGAACTTCCTGATGTTCTTCCTGGTGCTTTAAACATTGCAAATGTTTTTAATCCCCCTTATCTCTATAATGTAGAAGACTCAAGTATTAAATTTATTGAGCACAAGAGATATCAGATGAATGATATCGCAAGACTTGAAAGAAGAATTAAAAATCTTGAATATTACACTTCTCTCAATCTTCTTGAGCAAAATACTCTTAACACTTTTGTTTCTGATGCCAATGGTTTGAATAGATTTAAATCTGGCATTTTTATAGATAATTTCTCTTCATATACTCCACAAGATGTAAGTATTGGTATCAGAAATAGTATTGATCCAGTGCAAAAAGTCTTAAGACCTGCACATTACTCAACAGCAGTAAATCTTCAAGTTGGTAGTTCTGCTATTCCAGGAGTTGGAGCAGATGCTCCAGCAAATACTGATGCAAGATTTGCATCATTGGCAGGGCAAAATGTAAGAAGAACTGGTGATGTTATTAGTTTAAACTATACTGAAGTTGCTGAAATATCTCAACCATATGCTACTAGAGTTGAAAATGTAACTCCTTTCTTGATTGATTTTTATCAAGGTAGTATTGCATTAAATCCAACCTCTGATGTTTGGGTAAGCACTTTGCCACCTGAAACTAATGATGTTATTATTGAAGGCAATTTTGAGTCAATTGCTGCTGCACTTCAAGCAGATGTAACTGATGGTGCTGATGGTTTAAGAACAGGTGTAGCACCTACTTTATGGAATTCTTGGGAGACCACTGGAATTAGTCTTGATCTTTCAGGAACAACTCGAAATGAGACATTTGCAGCTGCTTCAAGAAGAACTGGTAGATCTACTGCCAATTTAGGTCTGCGTGGAAATAATGCAAGTTTGAGTACAATTAATTCAACCACAATTGATGGTACTATTAACATTGAGCAAAATAGAACAGGTGTTCAGCAGACTGTAAATGAAATTTTAACAGATGCAGAATCACTTGGTACTAGAATTACCAATAGATCTATCTCCAATTTTATGAGAGAGAGAAATATTGAATTTACTGGCACTAGAATGAAACCAAATACACAAGTATTTGCTTTCTTTGACAATGTAAATGTAACCTTAAGATGCACCCCCAAATTGATTCAAATTGCAATGAATTCTGGTGTATTCCAAGTTGGTGAAGAAGTTGTTGGAACAGTTCCTGGTTCAGTAGATGCAGGTTCAATCAGATTTAGGGTTGCTGCTGCTAATCATAAGTATGGTCCTTTTAATAATCCAACTGACTTCTATGATAGCAATCCTTATTTGAGATCCAATGCTGTTCCTTCAGTTTATTCTGCTCAAAGCACAATACTTAATGTAGATACTGTTACACTTGCATCAGAAGAAAATCCAACCTTTACAGGTCACGTTGTTAATACAATGACTCTTCAGGGTCAAACAAGTGGAGCTGAAGCAACTGTAACAAATGTCAATCTTATTACAGATAGAGTTGGCACATTACAGGGTTGTTTTGAAGTTCCTGGAGAGGATGATTTAACAATACAAACCTTTAATACAGGAAGAAACGTATTTAAACTTACAAGTAGTGCAATCAATAGTAGAATTCAAGGAACCACTACCACTGAAGCAGAGGAAATTTTCTATTCACAAGGTGATATTGATACTACAGAAGAAGTGACTCTTTCCCTTAGAAATGCAAGAGTTAGCACAGTTGATGTGCTTCCAGAATCTCAAACTATTGAGTCTGATGTAAATCTGGAAATTATTAATAGCACAACACTAAGACCAACTCCTCCTCCTCCACCACCACCAGCACCTCCAAGAAGAGGTGACCCACTTGCACAGACCTTCAAGATTGACTCATCTATTGGAATCTATGCCACAAAGGTTGATTTATTCTTCCAAACTAAAGATGATACTCTGCCTGTAACTGTTCAGATTAGAGAAACAACATTAGGAACACCAAATAATACTATTCTTGCCTTTTCAGAGGTAACTCTTGATCCTGATGATATTAATATTTCCTCTGATGGCACAGCATCAACAACATTTAGATTTGAATCGCCTGTATATCTCAGACCAGGTGCTGAATATGCTTTAGTTGTTCTTTCAAGTGTAACAACTTACAATCTCTGGATTTCTAGACTTGGAGAAGCAGATGTAACTACTCTTGCCACAGAATCAGGTAGAGTCTTAGTAACTGAGCAACCTGTGCTTGGTTCACTCTTTAAATCACAAAACTCTTCAGTATGGACTCCAAGTCAATATGAAGATATGAAGTTTGTTATTCATAGATGTGACTTTGTAGGAACTGGTAATGTTCAGTTCTATAATCCTGAACTTGATGATAAAAATGAGGCAATTGGACCTGGTGCAATTCTTGCTGAATCTAGAAGCATTAGTGTTGGTATTGGCACAACAGTAAATCAAGGATCTGCTGCAAATCCTCTCATTGTTGGTAATAAAGTTATCCAAACAAACACTGGAGCATCTGGTTTCCTTAAAAAGTTTGCTGGCATTGCTACAGGTCAACTTAGTGTTACAACTACTGGTATTGGATTCACACCATCTGCAGGTTCATTTACATTCACAGGAGTTGGTTTAACAGCAGTAACTGGAAGAGGTGTTGATGCAACTGCTGATATAACTGTTCTTGATGGTATTGCTATTGGTGCAACTGTCAGATCTGGAGGAAGTAATTATTCATTAGGTGATGTTCTGAAACCTTTACCATTTGGAACTAGTAAACTTGGAGCTGGATGTCAACTTACAGTTGGCATTATTACAGCACAGAATGCAATGATTTTGAATAATGTTCAAGGTGAATTCAGTACTAATGTTACTGATTATCTTGTATATGATTCTACTGGTGGAACCAGACTCTCAATTAATGCTGGTGCTGGTGGTTCAGTTTGTCCTACAAGTACAACACTTATTACTGATGGTCTTCATATGAAGATCAAGCAAAGAAATCATGGAATGTACTCTAGTACAAATAAAGTAAAAGTGAGAAATGTAAAAGGAACTAGCGCACCTACAAGTCTCCTGACTAATATAGCAAGATCAAGCACTGCAAACATTTCAATTGCAAACACAAATGGATTTGAAAATTTTGAAAATGTAGGTGTTTCAAATACTAATCCAGGATATGTTCAGATTGGTGAAGAAATTATCAAATATGAAGGTGTTACATCAGGCAGTGGTACATCTGGAACATTGACTGGTATTGGAAGAGCAGCAGAAGGAATTGCTGCAAGTTATAAAGTAAATGATCTTGTCACAAAATATGAGTTTAATGATGTTTCTTTGAGAAGAATAAACACAACTCACAATCTTCAAGATGTGACCAAAGAGGATGCTTTAGCAATTGACTCTTATTACATTAAAATTGATATGAATTCAAATGGAACAAATAGAACAGGTATTGGAGGTACATTTATTCCTCAAACAAATTATCTTACTGATGGTTCTACTAATACTAGTGTTGCCAAGGGATCCTACAATATCCCTTACTCATTAATCATACCTGATGTTACTGCAACAACACCAGAAGGTGCATATGTTCTTGCATCTGCCAGAACTATTTCTGAAACTTCTGTTTCAGGTAATGAGGTAGCATTTGTTGACCAAGGATTCCAAGATGTTCAGTTTAACCAAAAGAACTATTTTGAATCACAAAGAATGGTTGCATCATCAGTCAATCAAGATGAAAATCTTTCACAATTCCCTGGCAACAAATCATTTACTTTGAACCTTGATTTACTTACTTATGATAAGAGAATTTCACCTATGATTGATCTTAATCACTCATCTGTTGTATTTGTATCCAATAGAGTTGATGGTCCAATTTCAAACTTTGCTACTGATCCAAGAGTGACAGGTATTCCAAATGATCCTAACAGCATGTTATATGTTACTAAAAATGTAACTCTTGAAAATCCTGCTACATCTCTGAAGGTATTCATTGATGCTTACATTGCAAATACAAGTGATGTGAGAATTTTCTATGCTCTTGACCAAAATGTAAGTGCAAAAGAAACTAAGTTTAAACCATTCCCAGGTATTAATAATATTGATACTTATGGAAACATTATTGATCCTTCACTGTCAGATGGAACTCCTGATACCAGGAAAGAGAAAAGTGATAAATTGACTCAAACACCTGCAATAAATGACTTTACTGAATACAAATTTACTATGGATAATCTTCCACCTTTCAAGTCATTTAGACTTAAACTGATTGGAACATCATCTAATCAAGCAGTTGTTCCTCAATTTAGAAACCTTAGAGTATTAGCATTAGCATGAGTTTTATTCCAGTTGAGGGCAATAAAAACCTATTGAGAGATGGGAAAACTAATGCTCTAATTAATACAAATAAAAATGAATTTAATGCATACATAAAAAATAGGGAGAAACTTTTATCTGATAAGGAAAGAGTTGACTCCCTTGAAAAAAAAGTTGATAATTTAAAGGGTGATCTAGATGAAATCAAATCAATGTTAAAAGCACTAACTAATGGCTAACAATACTATCACCTTTAATCCAAATTCCAATACTGCATATGGTGTAAATCTTACCATATTGGAAGGTGCTGACTTTAAGTCTACTTTTAAAGTAAATAAAGAGAATAAATCAGCATTTGATTTAACTGGTTATGCAATTCATGGAAAGATGAAAAAAAGTGTTGCTATTGGAGCATCTACTGGTGGAATTCAAGGATTTACTGCTGGTATTACAAGTGCTGCTGGTGGTGAATTTAATATTTCACTTACAGATACTATAACAAAGGATTTAAAACCAGGAAGATATTATTATGATATTAATGTTGTGAGTTCAGCATCAACAGTTTATAAAATGGTTTCAGGAAACATAGTGGTAGAAGGAGGTCTCTCCGTCTAACTAAATATAGAAAAGGATATAGTGTATAATGGCACAACCTTCTTCAAGACAAGAACTTATAGATTATTGTTTAAGACAGTTAGGTGCCCCTGTCTTAGAAATTAATGTCGCTGAAGAACAACTCCAAGATTTGATGGATGATGCTATTCAGCATTTTCAAGAAAGACATTATGATGGTGTTGAGAAGGCATTCTTAAAGTATCAGATTACTGAAAAGGATGTTGAGAGAGGTAAAGCAAGACCTCCTGGAGCATCAAGTGCTACTACTCAAACTGGTATTACTTCAACCACAGTAAATACCACAGTAGGAGGAGATTCTACCAATTTTGCTTTTTATGAAAATAGCAATTACATTCAAGTCCCACCTCAAGTTATAGGTATTGAAAGAATATTTAAATATGATGATGCTCAGGCAGCAAGTAGTTCAAATATGTTCAGTTTCAAGTACCAACTGTTCTTGAATGATATTTACTACTTTGGAAGCACTGACCTGCTCTCATATTCAATGTCAATGAGTTACTTGGAGACAATGGATTTTCTCCTTAATACTCACAAGAGAATTAGATTTAATATTAGACAAGATAGAATGTATCTTGATGTAGATTGGGATAATCTGAAAAAGGATGAATTTATTATTCTTGAATGCTATAGAGCACTTAATCCAAATGATTACACAAGAGTATATAATGACCCCTTCTTAAAAAGATATTTGACTGCTTTAATCAAAAGACAATGGGGACAAAACCTTATTAAGTTTACAGGTGTAAAACTACCTGGAGGCATTGAATTTAATGGAAGACAACTGTTTGATGATGGTCAAAGAGAACTTGATGAAATCAAGGTTGAGATGTTAAGTAAGTATGAGTTACCACCAATGGATTTGATAGGTTGATCACATGCTCAATCCATATTTTTTAAACAACTCTAAACAAGAGCAAAATCTCATACAGAGTCTAGTCAACGAACAGTTGCAAATGTATGGGATTGAAATATTTTACATTCCTAGAAGGTATGTAAAAAAGAATACTGTTATTAGAGAAGTAATACAGTCAGAATTTGATAATGCATATCCAATAGAAGCGTATCTTGATAGTTATGAAGGATATGGAGGTCAGGGTACATTATTATCAAAATTTGGAATTCAAGAAGTAGATGATTTGACATTAGTTGTGTCAAGAGAAAGATATGAAAATTATATTACCCCTCTCATCAAAGATGTTCCAAATATTGAATTATCAACTAGACCAAAAGAAGGTGATTTAATTTATTTCCCATTAGGCGATAGATTATTTGAAATAAATTATGTTGAACATGAACAACCATTCTATCAACTTCAAAAAAACTATGTTTATACTCTGAAGTGTCAACTTTACAGATATGAAGATGATGAGGTTCTTGATACTGGTGTAGAAACAATTGATGATGAAATTGAACAGATTGGATATATTCAAAAATTACAATTAATAGGTGTTGCAACACCTGCAACAGCATCTGTTATTGGTATTGGAACTGGTACTATTTCCAGTATCAGAATAACCAACATGGGTGGTGGATATTCTTCAATACCCACAGTTGCAATTTCTTCTGCACCAGCTGGTGGAATAGATGCCAAAGCAGTAGCAGTTCTCACCAATGATTATATTGGTTGTGATGGAACAAAAGGTGGAACCATAACTGAGATACAACTTACAAATCCTGGTTTAGGTTATACTGTAAACCCAATCATAACAATAACAGGAGGAGGTGGTGATGGTGCCACTGCTGAGGTGGTAGGCATTGAAACTATTGGTGGTATCAACCCAATCAGCATTACATCAGGTGGTAGTGGATATGTTGGTGCTCCCACTGTTGGTATATCAACCCCAGTTCATGTTGGAGCAGCAGCAACTGCAACAATTGACATTCCAATCAATCCTGGTGCTGGGTCAAGTGTTATTGATACCACAATCAGTGTTGGTATTGCTACCTATCTGTTCCCTGGTGGCACTACAGGTGGTGTTTTCTACAAGTCTGCACCTACTGTTACATTCTCAGATCCAACAGGCACAGGAGACAACGCAAATGCTACATCAACAATTCAAGATATTGCAATAAGTGGTGGTAGAGTTAATTCTTTATCAATTACTGATGAAGGGAGGTTCTATACCAGTGTTCCTACAGTTGAAATTCCCCATCCAGGAACAAGTATTGCTTCTGCTACTATAGGAATTGCTGGATCATCTATAAATCCAAGTTCTATAGCATTCAGCACAACAGGTAGGGCATATACAAGTGCTCCAATTGTGGCGATTACCACATCTACTGGACAGGATGCACCAACACAACATGCCACTGGTATTGCTACTATTCATCCTATTACTGGTATTATTACAGCAGTTTCATTTGACCCTGCTGATGCTTGGGCAGTTGGAACTTCAGCAACTATTGGAGCAGGATATACTGTTGCTCCCAATATTGCTTTTGGGTCACCATCACCTGTTCAAGCAACTGCAACTGCAACAATTTCAATTGGTGGTTCAGTAACAAGTCTTGCTATTGGAAATAGTGGATTTGGATATATTTCAGCACCAACAGTCACAATATCAGCACCAGCAGGTGTAACAACACAATTTACTGCAACTGGTATTGCAACCATTAGATTTAATTCAATTTCCACCACAGGAACACTTTCAACTACATCCACATCAATTACTGGTATTACTACAACAGGTATAATTATTGGAGATAGAGTCAGACTTGCTGTAGGACATGATAGTCATTATAACTTTGTACCAGTAGATACTTTTGTAAGTGGCATTGGTGCTGGATCAATATCACTCAATCAAGCATCAACAAATGTTGGTATTGCAACATCAGTTTTTGAGATTGGTATTGATCAATGTGGCATTGTAACTGGAATAAATCTTACATTTGGTGGTGGTGGTTATACATCACCACCAACAGTTACTATATCAAATGATTCTAGATTTAAAAATTATGTTGATCAAATATCTGGTGTAACCACAGCAGTTGGTGTGGCAAATACAAATGCTGCTGGTGTTGTTACAAGTATCACAATCACAAATAGTGGTAGTCAATATGTGTTAACACCAACTATTACAATTTCTGAACCTGTGTCAACAAGCACTGGATCATTTATATTCAATGAAGTTGTAACTGGTGCAAGTTCTGGAACCACTGCAAGAGTTAAGTCATATGATGCTGAGAACAATATTCTTGAAGTATCCATTGTTGATGGAACATTTACACCAGGTGAAACAATAGTTGGTAGCGAATCTGGTGCTAGACATTCAATGAAATCTCAAGATAAGTTTGATACTATTGATCCATTTGCTGACAACGACAACATTGAAATTAGAGCAGATGAAATCATTGACTTCAGTAAAACTAATCCCTTTGGGATGCCTTGATAAATAAAGAAAAAGTAGCAATAAAATGTTTGAGCATTTTTACAATGAGATCTTTAGATCTGTAATTATAGCATTTGGTTCTCTCTTTAATGGAATTGAGATTCATAAAAAGGATGCCAATGATGATACTTTTAGTATCATCAAAGTTCCACTTGCATATGGACCTACTCAAAAGTTTTTAGCAAGACTTGAGCAGCAACCAGATTTAAATAAACCAGTTCAAATGACTCTCCCAAGAATGTCATTTGAATTTATTGATCTTCAATATGATCCTATAAGAAAAGCAACTCAAACACAAGCATTTCATCCTGTAACTGATTCAGGAACAAAGACAAAAAAAGTTTTTATGCCTGTCCCATATAATATGGGTTTTGAACTTTCAATAATGACAAAGTTGAATGATGATGCTTTGCAGATTATAGAGCAAATTTTACCTTATTTCCAACCATCTTACACACTTCCAATTAAACTTCTTGGTGATCTTAGAGAAGTTGTAAATGTTCCAGTTCAACTTGAAAATGTAACAATGGAAGATGATTATGAAGGTAATTTTGACACTAGAAGAGTACTTGTTTACACCCTGAGATTTACTGCAAAGACAAATCTATATGGACCAATTAGTGATGTTTCAAGTGATGTAATCAAAAAAGTACAAGTTGGATATGTATCTGGACAAAGAACTTCTTCTGGTCAAGCATATACTAGAGATGTTTCATATAGTGTTGTACCAAGAGCAACCAAGAATTATACTGGAAATGTAGTCACAGAACTTGCTGAAGATGTTGATACCACTGAGACTGTAATCAGTGTTGGTGATGGTTCAAAAGTCACTGTTAAGCAATACATCACACTTGGTGATGAGGAACTGTTTGTCGAATCCATTGATGGCAATAAACTGACTGTTAAGAGAGGACAAGATAAAACAACTCCAAGTAACCATGTATTAGGAGCAGATGTCTCTCAAATTGTAGCAGCTGATTCTGGTTTCATTGATATTGGTGATAACTTTGGTTTTGATGGTGGAATGTTATGACAGATGATAGTATCATAGACATTACACCAGGTAAGGAAAAACCTGCTCATCTTACCAAGAATGATGTAGAAAAGGATTATGAATATACAAGGGGCAATCTATACTCTATTATTGAAAAGGGTCAAGAAGCAATTAATGGTATTCTAGAACTTGCCCAAGAAAGTGAGATGCCAAGAGCATATGAAGTTGCTGGTCAGTTGATTAAGAATGTTGCTGATGCTACTGATAAACTAATGACCCTTCAACAGAAGTTAAAGGATGTAGAAGAAGAAAAAGTTAGTAAAGGTCCAACAACAGTTAATAATGCTTTATTTGTTGGGTCAACTGCAGAACTACAAAAATTATTGAAGAATAATACTGATAAATAATACATCAGGGAGAGAAATCCCAAAGTTTATACTAATAGAATGTCTAAAAAAGAGGATTTGCCGTCAATAAATGATTATCTAGAGGATAATGAACTGCCCTCTTACAAGAATTTTATTGAAGAAGAGAAAGAATTACCATCAGTAGAAGAATATAAGACTTATCCTTTAGAAGAGGACCAAACAATTGAAGATGCAAATGGAAACACATTTGCAGAGGTTATTGACGTTGTAAAAGCACCTGAATGGCAAGAATTAGTTAAATTAGTTAATGATGTAAGAAAACAAATACCTGAAATACCTGAAATTAAGTCATATGATGATGAAATTGGTCAGATAAGTGAAAAAATTGCAGAAATTCAAGAAAATTTCTCTCAGTATGATCTAAAAAGTGATAAAATTTATGATCTAAGGGCAAAAAATGAAGAATTTGAGGTAAAATTAACTGAAATTGAGCAAAAAATACCTGAAGTACCAGAGGTTAGGTACTATGAAGGTGATATTGAGTTAATTTATGGTAAAATATCAAGAATTAAGGAAGAAATTGAGTCTCTTCCTGAGGTAAAATACTACGAAAATGATCTTGATGTCTTAAAATCAAGAATTGAAGAGGTCAACAACAATATACCAACCTTTCCCAAGTGGGTTAATGAGGTAAATGAGGTCCCAGACTTTTCATGGATTGGAAAAACCTTTGGTGTTATAGATGATGACTTTAAAAAAGTAGAAAGTCACTTTGATTTAATTAAAGATACCATTGATTCAAGAGTTTCTGAATTAGTTGAAACTATTGAAGTCAAGGATTTTGAGCAAAAAGTTGATTTTAAAGATTTTAAGAATGTATATTCAGAATCTAAGGACAAAATTTATAAAGAACTTAAAGAAATCACTCTAAGGATTTATGACCATAAGCATGAATTTAAAGATGATGACAGAAAACTAAAAAAAGCACTCTTAGGTGAGCAAAATAAGTTAAAACAAACTCTTGAGACAGAAATCAAGAGGATTAATAAGGAGAGTGTAAAGACAGATGAGACAATTCTCTCATATTTTACTAATTTAAAAGAAGAGGTAAGTAAAAAGTTTGATTCTCTTCCAGAGATTAAAGATTATGACAATGAGATTGACTCACTTAGACAAGATGTAAAATTTGTCAAGGTAAGTGTTAAAAGTTGTCTTGAAGATATTAAAAAAATATCTGCAGATATAAAAAAAGCACAAGTTGACCTTACTGAGGGTCTGCTTAATGAACCACCTAGTGAAAAAGAGACTGCTGGAGGACAAACTGATCCATTAACACCAATGGATCAAAAGTTTGCAACCCTTGATGACCTGTCAAAACACTACAGGTTGTTTATAAACAGGGTACAAACTCAACTTTCCACTATGGGTGGTGGTGGAGCAGGATTCATCAAAGACCTTGATGATGTTACTTTTGATCAGACCACAGGAACA
>Ga0209645_1000997_pt1 | contig 14451 bp, 23 predicted proteins | sample ETNvirenome_6_30_FD_184070 | JGI IMG/M metagenome (GOLD analysis project Ga0209645, IMG submission 184070) | Marine viral communities from the Pacific Ocean - ETNP_6_30 (SPAdes) (version 2) | ecosystem: Environmental > Aquatic > Marine > Oceanic | place: Pacific Ocean | collected 2013-06-19
AGGATATTTCTTTTTTAATAGATCATAATCACACGATGGATTATTCCTATCAGTTAACTCAATTTGCTTTATTGAGTTATCATTCCAAAAAAGACTAAATACCGTTGTGTTATAGATCTTAAAGAATTTTAAAATAAATGGTCTTAACTTATTATATTTTTTCGTCACTTCTTTTTTGATCCCAACAGTATGAGCAAAGTCCAACATAAGCCCAGCATCCTCTTTAAGGATGCTGAAGCCGTTTATTCTTTTTAACTGTTTACTCATCGTGTAAACGTCCTATTTTATAGTCGGTTATTCTAGCTGGAATAACTTTGTTAGCGTGGCAGATATCACAGCATCTACCCTCTGCTACAGGCCACGCATTATGCCCCATATCCCAATAGACTTTGCCGTCTTCGGTCTTCTGCTCTTCTATTTGTTCGTTACATAAATCGCACTTCATCTTATTACCTTTCTGTTATAGTTTAAAAAAGAGGGGAGTTTCACCCCTCATCTACTCTACTTAATATCGGCTTCTTCGATGAGCTTGTAAGCGTCTGAAAGAGTCTTTCTAGCCTCATCCTCACGCCCACAATTCCACATCATTACAAAGTAAGTAAGCTTGAAAAGAATAATTTCTTTTTTACTTTGCTCTTCTGCTTTTTTAACTGTAGCCATTTTTAATCTCCTTTCACCTCTTATTATAATAAGAGGATTTTTACAGTCAAGCGATTATTTTATTTTTTTTTATACTGTTGCAAAAATGTCACAAGCCCCTTCGGGGCTGCGTTCTACTTTTGTTCCGCCCCTTCGGGGCGGTGGATCTCTACCGAATCTCTACTAAATCTCTACCGAATCTCTACCGAATCTCTACCTATACCCTATACTATAAATAAAAAAAAATACCCCTTAAACCCCTCAACCCCCCACCACCATAGAGATAGTATCCCATCATTATAGGATATTCCTATAACAGATATAGGTTGACCTTATAACTATCTTATGGTAATATGATATCATATTAACCAGAAAGGACGGTGATTAAAAATGACTAAACTGACTACCACTAAAAAACCACAGGACAGGTATGCTAAAGTTAGAATGTTTAGACAGGCTTGCGGTGCAACACAAGCCGACATACTTGAAGGCGACAGGTTCTGGGTTTCCTTTAATTGTGGTTACGGTCAAGAGATGGTGAGCTATACACAAGCTGAATTTTTCCAGGCTATGAACAGCCAGTGGAATGACAGCAAGTATGACTTACCAAGTTACTTGGCTGGTGACGACTCGCCCTTCGGCAAATGGACTACTAACGCTAAGTGGTTCAACAATTATTATGAGTGCAGAGAGTATACAAACTCGCTGCAAGACTAACTAACCAGGGGGGCTGCGGCCCCCCAGAAAGGATAACAAATGACTAAAATAGTAAAGCTATACGAGCTAGACAAAGATACATTCGAAGTAAAGACTTTAACAATTACAGATAGTCAGTATATAGATACTCACACTAACTTACTGTATTTTGCGGACAGAGATACCGCCAGTCGTTACGCTGCTTGGATCAAAGCTAATAAGGACGGTAAGAAAAAAAGCACCGTCTTTAATACTTTCCAAAGCAAAGAATACCAATACAGCTCCGAAGGCTGAGTCCAGGGGGGCAGCAGCCCCCCTCTCTACCAAATCTCTACAGTAAATCTCTACGGCTGCTCTCTACAGCAATTCTCTACTTAATATATATAAAGAACAAACAGTATACATTTGTTCACGTTTTGTTCCATAGTGCCACCTGCTTGTTTGTTCACGTTTTGTTCCGCCCCCTTCGGGGGCTGTTGCATAATTACAACAATATAAAAAAAGTTTAAAAAAAGATAAAAAAAAGGTTGCATCTTTTTATATCCCATATTAATATGTTTACATATTAACAAACAGAAAGGATTTAATATGACTACAACAACAAAAAATAAATTAAAAGCTTTACTAGGTGATAGCCTTAAAGACTTTGAAACAGCAATCAATGCTATTGATGAAGCGACCTTTGCTATGGATGAAGTTATGGCTAATTTAGAATATAGTGAAGACTTAGAAAAAATTGAAGATATGCTTGGTGATACAAACGGCAGACTTGATAGTTTAGAAGAGATCCAAATACATCTTCAAAATGCTCAACATACTATGAATACTTATTTTAGTATTCTTAACGATAAAGACTAACCATAACCAAGGCGGGGCTTAGCCCCGCCAGAAAGGAATAAAATGTTTTACAATATTTATGCAGAAGAAAGACAACAAAAAAGAAGAAGAATATTTTGGCTAGTAGTTTTTTGGCTGTTGGCTATAATATGCGGTGTTGGTGGCTTTGTGTCCGCTACAGAATTATATCACGCAACCGAAATGGTTATACAAACTATTTGGATTATATCCTTGGCTATTAGTTTTATTGGCTTTGTTGGTTGTAGTTACTTCATAACAATGATTAAATAAGGGGGATTAAATGTTTCAAGCAATTAAAAAACTTACAGGAATTAAAAGGCTTAACAATTCAATAAATGGTAATCCAAATTATAAATTATATTTTGGTAGTGAAGTAGTAAGAACTCCAGAAGATAGTATGTTGGCTTATAAAATAAGCGATACATATTTAAATAAAGAGTGCCAAATAATTTATTATTACAATGAGCAAGAGCAAGCTTACTTAAAAGATATTAATAAATTAGATTAAATCCTAGCGGGGTGCAAGTCCCCGCATTTTCCAAGGCTCATATTACAACCCGCCATATCTTGGCGGGTTTTTTTTTGTCACGTTACAGGGGGCTGCGTGTTTTACACAGCACTAAAGGTTGAGTTATATACATGCAAATATTGTGATTTTATTCTAGATAGTGTATAAGGGTCATATGAAAGCTGATTTACTAACAACAGATCAATTGAGAATGCAAGTTGAGAAGTTGTTCCTGCAACACATAAGGTTGTGTCAAGATAATTTTTTATATTTTGTCCAAGAGATCTGGCCCGATTTTATTTGCAGAAAAGAGAGGGACCCAAAAAAATGGGGGCACCATCAAATAATTGCAAATGAATTTACAGAAGTTGCAAAAAATAAAAAAGGGAGGCTCATCATAAATATGCCTCCAAGACATACAAAGTCTGAGTTCGCTTCTGTATACTTTCCAGCGTGGATCATTGGTAAGTTTCCAAAAATGAAAATTATGCAAGTCTCACACAATACAGAATTAGCCGTGCGTTTTGGTAGTAAGGTTCGTAATATTATTGATTCAAAAGAATACAAACAAATTTTTGGCGATGTGAAGTTGAGAGAAGACTCAAAAGCAAAAGGACGATGGGAAACGAACCACGGTGGAGAATACTACGCTGCTGGAGTTGGAGCATCGATAACTGGTCGTGGTGCGGACTTATTGATTATTGATGACCCACACACGGAACAAGACTCAATGTCCGATGCTGCAATGGAGCGAGCATATGAATGGTATACCTCAGGACCACGACAAAGATTACAACCAGGAGGCTCAATATTATTAGTTATGACAAGATGGGCAGAAGATGATCTAACTGGTAGATTATTGAAGGCTCAAACAGAACCTAAAGCGGATAGTTGGCGACAAATTAGTTTTCCTGCAATCTTACCTTCAGGTAATCCAGTATGGCCTGAGTACTGGGAGATAGATGAATTAGAAAAAATAAAAGCTTCTGTCCCTATTAGAAACTGGACAGCTCAATATATGCAAGAGCCAACATCTGATGAGGGAGCGATATTAAAAAGAGAATGGTGGCAACCTTGGAAAGGAAGTGGCATACCTAATTTGATGCATGTAATACAAAGTTATGATACAGCGTTTAGTAAAAAAGAAACAGCAGATTATTCTGCGATAACAACATGGGGTATATTTCATCCTGAAGAAGGCGGTCCTCCTCATATGATATTATTAGATGCTATGAAAGGTAAATTTGATTTTCCCGAACTCAAAGCTGTAGCATTGGATGCTTATAAATATTGGGAGCCTGAAACAATTGTGATAGAACAAAAAGCAAGTGGTGAACCGTTGACACAAGAATTTAGAAGGATGGGTATACCAGTAGTACCATTTACACCCAGTAAAGGTAATGACAAACATACTAGAGTAAACTCCTGTGCTCCATTATTTGAAAGTGGTCAAGTGTGGTATCCTTTTGGTGAGAAGTTTGCAGATGATGTAATTGACGAATGTGCAGCTTTTCCACACGGACAATACGATGACTATGTTGATTCAACCACACAAGCTGTGTTAAGGTACAGACAAGGGAACTTTATTGAGTTATACTCAGATTATGTGGACAATGAAGATTTACCACCTAAAGAGTACAACTACTATTAGGAGAATCAAATGGACGAATACACCAAAGCTATATTTGAAGAAGAATTAAAAAGAGGCGAGTCTTTAAAAGACACCCCAACAAATAGTAAAATATCTGAAGCTTTACGAGCAGGTAGAGATAAAGTAAAAGATAAACCTATAGTAACTGAAGCACCCGTAAAAAAATCTGCTATCTCTAGTGTTGATCAAGAATCAAAAGTAGTAAGTCAAAAAGATGATACCAATAAAACTGCGACAGCAGACAATCCGTTAAGAGATGCATACAGAGCAAAAATAAAACAACAAGCTTTAGAAAAATTTTTACCTGGTGGTGGAGATCCGATGAAAATGATTAATCCAGGTAGTGATGCTCCTCCAGTAGAACAACCTTATGATTTATTAGATAGATTAGCAGTTGATAAAAGAAAAGCAGATTTTAGAATTAGACAACAATATGCATTACCTGTACAATCGATTGGTCAAATGACGCAAGCTAATAATGGAACTTTTGTAACAGTAAAAACTAAATATGGTAAAACTAAAAAAACGAGAATAACATGATAGAAGAAAATATTGAAGTAACAGATAAAGATGGTGACGTTGTTGATCTGCAAGAAAATAGAGAAGAGCCTGTAGATGTAGTTGTTGAAGAGCCGACTGAAGAAGGCATGGAGATGATGCAGCAGGAAGAACAGGAAGAAGAAGATTTTTTTGAAAATATTGCAGACTCAATGGATGATAGAAGTTTATCACACCTGTCAAAAGATTTAGTTTCCGATTATAAAAAAGATAGAGAGTCCAGAGGCGATTGGGAGAAGTCTTATATTAGTGGATTAGATTTATTAGGTTTTAAATATTCAGATGAGGGTCAACCATTTAAGGGTGCATCTGGTGTAACACACCCTTTACTTGCAGAAGCAGTAACACAGTTTCAGGCACAAGCCTATAAAGAACTTCTTCCTGCCGAGGGACCAGTTAAGACGATGGTTGTTGGCGAGAAGAATATGCAAAGAACCATGCAAGCTAATCGTGTAAAAGAGTTTATGAATTACATGATCTTAAATCAAATGGAAGAGTACACTCCAGATTTTGATCAATTATTATTTTATTTACCTTTAGCAGGTTCTGCTTTCAAAAAGATTTATTATGATGACACAATGAAAAGAGCAGTAAGTAAATTTGTTGCTGCCGAAGATTTAATTGTGCCTTACTACACTACAAGTTTACATGAATGTGAAAGAATCACACACGTTGTTAAGATGAGTGAAAACGATATCTTGAAAAAACAAAAGACAGGTTTTTATCGTGACGTAGATTTATTAAATGCTGATGAAGAAGATGAGATACAAGATAAGTATAATGAGATAGAAGGTATATCAAGAACTTCATTAGGCGATGACTATCAATTTAATATTTTAGAAATGCATGTTGATTTAGATTTAGACGAATACACATCAACAGATGATGAGAAAAGAATTAAGATTCCTTACATCGTAACAATCGATGAAGGCTCAGGTAGAATACTAAGTATATATAGAAACTACAGACCTGATGATGAATTGTTCAGACGCAGAGAATATTTTGTACATTTCAAATTTTTACCAGGTTTAGGTTTTTATGGTTTTGGATTAATACACATGATCGGTGGTTTGTCAAAAACTGCTACTGCTGCACTAAGACAACTATTAGATGCAGGTACTTTAAGTAATTTACCAGCGGGATTCAAGAGCCGTGGTATCCGAATAAGGGATGATGATCAACCCTTTCAGCCTGGTGAATTCAGAGACGTAGACGCACCTGGCGGAAACATTAAAGATCAGTTTCAAATACTCCCCTTCAAAGAGCCAAGTCCTACCTTGATGAATTTACTAGGCTTTGTCGTGCAAGCAGGACAGCGTTTCGCTTCTATTGCTGACATGAAAGTGGGTAATGATACACAAAACAGGGCAGTTGGAACAACATTAGCACTCTTGGAACAAGGCTCACGGGTCATGAGTGCAATACATAAGCGTTGTTATTATGCAATGAAACAAGAATTTAAATTGTTGCATGAAATTTTTAGCGAATATCTTCCTCCGATTTATCCGTATGCGACTTATGGTGGTAATCAATTTGTAAAAGCAGCAGATTTTAGTGAAGATATTGATGTTATACCATATGCGGACCCTAATATCTTCTCCGTTAGTCAAAGGGTCACGCTTGCTATGGAGCAGTTACGTGTAGCACAGGCTGCTCCACAGCTTCATAACATGCGTGAAGCATTTAGAAGGGTGTATGAAGCACTTGGGACGAAACAAATTGACCAAATTTTGAAGCCAGAACCTCCAAAAATACCAAAAGATCCAGCTTTGGAGAATGCAGAGTCTTTAAGAATGCAAGTTCCTCAAGCTTTTACCACACAAAACCATGATGCACACATCGTATCACACACAGCATTCATACAAACACGTATGGTACAAATAAATCCGATGGTTTATGCACTTTTACAGGCACATATTGCAGAACATTTGTCTATGAAAGCAAGAGCACAGGCATTAGCGATAGTTACAACACAAAGACCTGACTTAATGGCAATGAAAGATCAAAATCCAGAGCTATTTCAGGTAGAATTTGATAGTATTGTGGCTTTACGTACTGCTGAATTGACACAAGAGCTACAAAAAGCAGAAGAATTGACTTCAAAAGGTGATGAGTTGGTACAATTGAAGCAAAGAGAGCTTGATTTACGTGCAATGGACATGCAAAGACGTAATATGGAGTTTCAGCAAGAAGAAATGAGAAAAGTTGGTGAATTTGATCAAAAACTTGACCTTGAAAAGATGAAAAGAGAGGATCAGGAAGCACAAGCTAAGGAAAGAATTCGTGTTGCTGATGATAAAACAAAGATTGCAGCTACAAAAGTAGCCAATGACATTATTAAAGGAGGTAGAAGTGGCGGGTAAGCGTTTTGGTTCACCACCTAATAAAGGTCCAGACTCACAGGGTATAAAAACAAATAATAAAGTTGCTATTGATACAGCGAAAAAAATAATTAAGAGTAAAAAATACAGTGAAATTAATAGAGCAGTAAATCCTAAGAGTAAAACAACAAGTAAAAATGAAACAGTAAGAACTTTAAGCACAGATAAAAGTATATTTCCCAGTATATACGGTAACAAAAAAAATCTTACAAAATATCCAGTAAGCAGAGATAAATACCAATCTTATTCTTTTAAATATTTAGAAAAAAAAGCAAAAGATAAAAAAAATTTAATTGATATACCATCGACTGCACAAACTTATGTAAGTGCTGAGGATGTATCGAAAGCATTATCACAAGAGATAGATAAATCCAGAAAATTACCTGAAGGTTTAAAAATAGGAGCACTATCAAATATTGGTTGCCCTCATCGTGAAAATGGTGTAAAAAGTGATATTAAAGGTATAAGTAATATACAAGTAAAAGGGAAAAAATTTATTGGTGTTAAATGATTGCTGGCGATTCTTTCGAATACGAATTCATTACAGAAGAAATAGAAAAACTAAACTTGAACGATATAGTCCTAACTTGCGAAATAGGATTGCGAAGAGGGCTTGGTTCTAAGACAATAATGGATGCTGTCATAGCTAAGGGTGTTGAAACGTATAGACACATAGCTATAGATCCTTATGGTAATTTAGACTATCAGCATTATGATGACACACCATCTTCAACAGCAGACTATACAGATTACATGAAAGTAGAAACTTTGTATGATTTGGTCAAATATAAAGAGTTTGCTTTTTTTGAGTTTCCTGATACGTATTTTTTTCAAACTATGAAAGGTGGATACCCATTAAGTATTGATGGTAAAATACAGATGCATGATAAATATTCAGTGGTGCATTTAGATGGGCCACATACTACATTAGCTGTTGGAGAACAAATTACGTTTTTTATGCGACATATGGAAGATGAGAGTATTTTGATTTTAGATGATCATAAAACTTTTAATAAACAATCAATAAATTGGTGTTTAGAAAAAATAGGTTTTCAAGTTGTAAGAGAAGGTGATAGAAAATTAATTTATAAAAGGGAGAAAGTATAATGGCACTTACTGCATTAATAGGACCTGCTACTAAATTGTTAGGTAAATTTATAGAGGACAAAGATCAAAAAAATAAACTAGCTCATCAGATTGCAACGATGGCAGAAAAGCATGCACAAGAATTAGCAAAAGGACAACTAGATATTAATAAAGAGCAGGCTAAACATCCTAGTATATTTGTAAGCGGAGCCCGCCCAGCAATAATGTGGGTCTGTTGCTTGGGGCTACTATGGCAGTTTTTCATAGGCCCGATTTTAAATTGGTTTGCTACTATGTTTAATCCTGATTTGATGCCACCAAGTTTGGAAATGGAGGGGCTCGTCACGTTAGTTATGTCGTTACTTGGCCTCGGAGCCATGAGATCCTTCGAGAAGTCAAAAGGCATAGCTAGGGATAATATGAAAAAATGATAAAACGCATTCATATCAATCAACATGTCATACGCTCTAATAAAAAAAATAAAAAAGATGATCCTGTTATTACTGTTAAAACTTCTAAAGAAAATTATTATGCCGAAGAAGTGGTAATAAAAGGAGATAGCAAAGTTGTGTATAGTCCAGACAAACCATTGTCCTGTGGTGCAAAAGTCTGGATTGAAACAAAAGCTATGTTGGTATTAAAAGAAAAAGATTTTCAATTAAAAATAATATGATGAAGAAAGAAGACGATGATATGGTTACAGCTTTTTTTGTAGTTTATGTTATTATCATTATGTCTTGCTTAGCTTTTGTTACTTATTGATATGGCAAAAAAAATAAAACATTTTGTAAAATTAGAAACCAAGAAAATTAAACGTAGGTATAAAACAAAAGCGTTACGTCATAGAAAGAAACTTGGTCCGAAAAGTGATTTGAGAATATATGCTTGATATAGAAACCATTCAACAATTTAGACGTATTATCAGAAAAAAGTTGGAAGATGTTAAAGAAGATATATGTTACAGTATAGACACAATAGAAAAGTTGCAGTATGCTAAAGGAAAACTCAGTGCTTATGAAGCATTGCTACGGGATCTTAATGACCTGCTAAAAAAGGAGAACGATTTAGATGACTTTAATAAAACCTAAACGCTATTTACAAAGTGAAGAAAAAATACTCGTACCAAAAGGTGCAAAACAAACCGAAGAATATCTTAAAATAATACCTAACCCAGTCGGATACAGATTATTAGTAAGACCATACTCTGGAAATAACAAAACAGAAGGTGGTGTATATTTATCTGATAAAACACAAGAGAACATACAAATGACAACTGTTGTTGGACTTGTAGTTAAAATGGGTGACCTTTGTTATAAAGACAAAGAAAAATTTCCAGATGGGCCTTGGTGTAAAGAAGGACAATTTGTTATTTATGGTAGATATGCTGGAGCTAGATTTAAAACTAAATTTGGTGAGCATAGAATTTTAAATGATGATGAGATCATTGGAACAATTAAAAAACCAGAAGACATTCTGGCATTATTTTAAGGAGATAACATGGCTAATACAAACGAACAAATAGAATTAGATATTGATGATGTTAAAGAAGAAACATTAGAAGTATCAAATGCAACAAAAGAAGAAGAGAAACCTGTTCTTGAAGAAGTTGATTTAGGATATTCAGATCCTGTCAAAAAAGATACAAAAGCAGAGATAGAAAAAACAGAACCTGAAGTCAAAGAAGAAGGTGATGACCTTCAGTCAATGTCTAATAAAGTTCAAAAAAGAATAGATGGACTTACAAGAAAAATGCGAGAAGCGGAAAGAAGAGAAAAAGCAGCATTAGATTATGCAAAAGGTTTACAAAAGAAATATCAAGACGCTGAACAAAAATTCACAACATCTGATGACAACTATTTAAAAGAATATGAAGCAAGAGTAGATAGTCAAAGAGAGCAAGTAAAAAATGTTCTAAAGAAAGCTATTGAAGAGCAAGATTCAGATAAAATTATGGAAGCTAATGATAAGTTAACACAATTAGCAGTAGAAAAAGAAAAAGCAAGATTACAAACAGCACAAAAGGAACAACAAAAGAAACAAAAGGAACAGGAAGTAAAACAACCTGCTCAACAGCCACAACCAAAAAGACCAGAGCCTAGTGAAAGAGCAAAAAGCTGGGCAGATAAAAATCAATGGTTTGGTAAAGACAAAGTCATGACTAATGCTGCATATGGGATTCATGAAGATTTAGTGAGTCAGGGGTTTGACTCAGAGTCCGATGAGTATTACAATGAGATAGACAGAAAACTCACTGAGTATTTTCCTCAGAAGTTTTCGGCAGAAAAAAAACCCGTCCAGACGGTTGCCTCAGCGGGGCGTAAACAAGAAGGACGCAGAAAAGTGACTCTCACCCGATCACAAGTAGCAATAGCTAAAAAATTAGGGGTGCCATTAGAAGAATACGCTAAATTCGTGAAGGAGTAAAAATATGAATAGTAAAGCAAGAACCTCACGCAGTTCAAGTGAAACAAAAGAAGTACGAAACAAACCTTGGACTCCACCATCAAGTCTGGATGCACCCCCTGCACCACAGGGCTTTAAGCATCGTTGGATAAGAACCGAAAGTCTTGGTTATATGGATACAGGTAATGTATCTAAAAAATTAAGAGAAGGCTGGGAGTTCGTCAGAGCTGAAGAAGTTAAAAATCAGCTAGGAGATCATGATTATCCAGTGATACAACAAGGTCAATATCAGGGGTTAATTGGGGTTGGTGGCCTTGTGTTGGCAAGGATACCTGAAGAAATAATCGAACAACGCAAGAAGTATTTTCAAAGCATTACTTCTGATCAAGTTAAAGCCGTTGATAACGATATTCTAAGGGAACAACGTCCTGAGATGCCTGTCAATATTGACAGACAGTCAAGGGTAAGTTTTGGAGGCTCTCGTAAAGGGAGTTAATTATTAATTATAAAATAAGGAAAAAATTATGGCTAATAGTAACGTAGCTTTTGGTTTGAGACCTCTTAATAAATTGGGATCAAACTATAATAGTACTGGTACTACAGAATACAGAATAGCCACTGGAAACTCCAATAGAATTTACCAAGGGTCGCCTGTTAAACCTTTAACAGCAGGAGTCATTGACATCGTGGGGGACACTACTGGTGGATCTGATGGCGTAGCTATTCTTGGAGTTTTTTATGGTTGTGAGTATGTATCTAGTACCACTGGAGAAAAGATTTTCTCTAATAACTGGCCTGGATCTGGAGCTGATTCAAATCACCCAGTAAAGGCTTTTGTTTATGATGATCCTAATCAATTGTTTGTAGTTGCATCTGATTTAGATGGTAGCACAAATACTGAGGCTCTTCACAGAGCTAATATTTTTGCTAACGCTGAAATGGTAAATGCAAATGCAGGTAATAATACAACTGGTATATCTACTGGTGTTCTTGACACAAGTACAGCAGCAACTGATGCTACACACACTTTAAGAATCGTGGGTATTCAAGAAGATCCTGAAAACTCTGATTTTACTGTAGCAGGTATACCTTATATTGTTAGGATTAATGCTCACTTTAATGCGAATGCGTCAAGATATGATTCTCAGACTACATCGCTTACAACTGGTATATAGGAGATTAATTTATGGCAATATCAAGAACCCAACTAGTTAAAGAGTTAGAACCAGGCTTGAACGCACTTTTCGGTTTGGAATATAACAGGTACGAAAATGAACATGCAGAAATTTTTGAAACTGAAGCATCTGACAGAGCTTTTGAAGAAGAAGTAATGTTAAGTGGTTTTGGATCTGCTCCTGTGAAAGCAGAGGGTGGAGCTGTTCAATTTGATGATGCAAATGAATCTTTTACTGCAAGGTATACACATGAGACCATAGCTATGGCTTTTGCGATTACTGAAGAAGCAATTGAAGATAATTTGTATGACAGATTGGCTGCAAGATACACTAGAGCTTTAGCAAGAAGTATGTCAAATACTAAGCAAGTAAAAGCTGCAAATGTTCTTAACAACGCATTCAATTCATCATTTAAAGGTGGTGATGGCGTAGAATTATGTTCTGACGCTCATCCATTATTAAGTGGTGGTACAATGGCAAATGAATTAGCAACAGCTGCTGACTTATCTGAAACATCATTAGAGCAGTCATTAATTGACATCGCTGCGATGACTGATGAGAGAGGTTTAAAGATTTCATTACAAGGCGTAAAGTTAATAATTCCAAAAGAATTACAATTTACTGCTGAGAGAATTATGAAGTCTCCACAAAGAGTCGGTACAGCTGATAATGATATTAACGCTATGGCTTCAATGGGGATGATCCCACAAGGTTATAGAATAAATCATTTCTTGACTGATACTGATGCTTTCTTCATTATGACTGACGCTCCTAACGGATTAAAAATGTTCGTAAGAAGCCCAATCAAAACTGCTATTGAAGGTGACTTCGATACAGGAAATGTAAGATTTAAAGCAAGGGAAAGATATTCTTTTGGTTTTTCTGATCCAAGAGGTATTTTTGGCTCTCCTGGAGCTGCATAATAAAAACACCACTCCCTAAAAGGTGTATGAGGGGACTTACATAGTCCCCTTTTTTTATGTATACTGTAATTACCAAGAATTTTTAACTGATATAGACTGGCTTGGCAGACACCCTAGAGGACTATATCTTTAACTAGGAAATTAAAATGGCAACAACAACTTTTTCAGGACCAGTCAGATCCGAAAACGGATTTCAGACTGTGTCTAAAAATGCAACTACTGGTGCGATAACTGTTACCAGTGGTAATAAAATGAGTACGGAAGCAGCTGGAGGTGCTGGTATTGAGGGCACAGCAGCAGTTTATATAACTCAAGTAGAAAGACTTAAAAGTGATGTAGATACAAATGTTAATATTGTAAAAACATCTATCATGATTGATCTTACTGGACTAAATTGCGGTGGCACTGCTGGAGACATCATCGGTAAAGATGGAGATGGTGTGGCATACATTGGTAGGGTTACTACTGCAAACCAAGGTGTAGTATTTGGTGTGACTATGGAGTCTTTTGAAACTCCAGCTGGCGGTGATCCAGATATTGATTTGTTTTCTGCGACTGAAGCTACTGGTGTTGAGGATACCGCAATAGGCAGTTTGACATCAGTTTCAATTATTAATGGTGGTGACCAAACTGCTGGCACAAGAACTGCTGGTGGTGAAATTGCAGCTGATCAATATTTATATTTAGTTTGTGGAACTGCTACAGCAGGAACATATACAGCTGGAAGACTTTTAATCACTATACTTGGTTACGATGTAGCTAGTTAATAGGAGTATATTATGAACTCAGATATAGGTGCAAAAACTCTTACCTCGACTGGTACAATACAGTCTGGTAGAACAAGATTGCTATCTATTTATTATGTTGGTCATGCTTCAGCTGGAACTTTAACTTTTAAAGACGGTGGTGGTAGTGGTACACAAAAATTAGTAATTACTACTCCTGCTGGAAGTGCAGCTGACCAATATCAAGTGGATATACCTTTAGATGGTATACTATTTAAAACTGATATGCACTTGACTATTAGTAACGTAACCTCTGTTACAGTTTTTGTGACACCGATTACGGCTGATACTGATAATGGATAAATACACAGCACAACTTCTTGGATTTAAAGAAGGCGGGATGCCACCAAAGACCAAGAAGTATTTCAGGTCTACGGAGTCTGGAGCAGGTATGACTCAAGCAGGTGTTGAGAGATATCGAAGAGATAACCCTGGTTCCAAACTCAAGACCGCTGTGACTGAGAAAAAACCTTCTAAAGGAAGAGCAAAAAGAAGAAAGTCATATTGTTCAAGAAGTAAAGGACAGATGAAAATGCACAATATCAATTGTCAAAAAACCCCAAAGAAAAGAATTTGTCAGGCGAGAAGAAGATGGAGGTGTTAAATGCAACTATCAGACAATTTTTATTTAAGTGAATTTACAAAATCACAAACGGCTTTAAGAAATGGTATTGACAATACTCCTGATCAAACTGCAATCGTTAATCTCGAAAATTTATGCAAAAATATTCTTCAACCAGTTAGAGACTATTTTTTATTACCTGTTTATATTTCTTCAGGTTATCGCA
>Ga0209645_1000998_pt1 | contig 14448 bp, 6 predicted proteins | sample ETNvirenome_6_30_FD_184070 | JGI IMG/M metagenome (GOLD analysis project Ga0209645, IMG submission 184070) | Marine viral communities from the Pacific Ocean - ETNP_6_30 (SPAdes) (version 2) | ecosystem: Environmental > Aquatic > Marine > Oceanic | place: Pacific Ocean | collected 2013-06-19
TTTGGTGCTTGTGTGTATGTTCCACAACTAGCAAAGGCCGCAATGGCCACCACATATAGGGCAATTTTCCATATTTTCATTATTTAAGTGTTATGTTCAAACCTACTGAACTATTATATATTTTACTATCCCAAAACTTAGTGTATTCACCCTCTACAAATACTCCGATGCTTTTACTAAGTTTCCAACCAAATTGTACTCCAGTTTGATAATCTTCCCATTGTTCTTTTTCCGCGTCTTGTACTAATCCTCCTAATCCCCAGTTGTTTCTGTTATGATAACTAAAATCTTCATCACCTTTTACATATTTGTGATACGGTAATAAATAAGAACCATAAGCATGTAACCAGAAATTATTTTTATAATGATAGAAATCAAAACCGAGCACTGGTGATATAACACCAAACGCATCTATATCAGCCCATATTTCATTATTATAACGATTCATAAGATCAGTAAAAACTGTTTGTCTAAACTGTAAATCCGTATAAGCTACAATATTACCTTCAGGATTAATCCAATACCAATCAGATACTTCATTTCCATTTTGATCTTCTGATGTATAATAAATATCATCATAACCATAATAAAAACCAAGTGTGTACCATGGGTTAACCGCGTATCCATCTGGTGTAGTTTCATTTAACCATATTTCTACAGGATTATAACCATAAGGTCTTTCATGTGTACGGTACATAACCCCTCCTGATAAACTAAACTTTTTACCAATAGGTAATTTAGCTCTTAATTCTGCTGATTTATAATCAAAGTTAATTTTACCTTGTTTTCTACTTTCTATTTTAACAATATGGTATTTTCCACTGTGTTTTAGAAAATATCTGTGATTTTTAAATACATCATCTCTGACTCTTTCTTTTTCAGTATGAAATACATATTCAAACCCATTAATAGCTGAATTAGGAGCCGTCATAGATACGTTAGATTCAGTCCCATCATAATAGTTTTTGCCTTTTAATTCATAATCAAATCTTGCTATTTTACGAATACCAAAACCATATCTATAATCGAACTCATAATAATCTGTTCCGTCTACTACAACAGGTACATCATATAGACTTCCATTTGGATTTGTTCTTACAAAATAATTAGGTGCATTTTCTTTAGCATTTTTAATATCACCTGATATATATACAGTACTGTATTTAAAAAAATCTTTAAATAACTTTTTCTTTTCTTGTGCTTGAAAAGAAAATGTTACTAATAAAATAAGAGCTAATATTTTTTTCATTATTTATTTCTTCTTTTTTTGATTCTTAATTTTCTTTTTTTCTGTAGTGCTCTCCAGTCTTTCATTAAATAAGTTTGAATTTTTATAACTACCTGATCACCACACGTGTTTTTTCTAATAACTTTTACTTTGTGTTCACCTACTTTTTCAATTTTAGTTGTTACACATTTTTTTCTTTCTTGTGCACTTGTTGTTAGGGTAAATGCTAATAAGATTATAATTATTTTTTTCATTTATTTGTAATTTTTAAACATTAATTTATATAGTAATTTGTTCCAAGCTTTTTGTAACTTATCGATAAATTTTTTCATAGTTATGGTTTTTTATAGTATTGAATAACACCGTCGTATCTTTCTATAGCAACATAATCTATACCTTCTTTTAAATTTTTTGGTATTCCGTTTGCCCAAGAATTTTCACCTGTAAATGGTATTCTTTTTGTAAAGCCCATTGCTTTAAACTTACGAACGTCGGTTTTAAATTTTTCTTTTAATTTTTCTTCTTCTGCTGCTTCTCTTTGAATTGTACTTTCTCTTCCCCAATATGGTAGTCCAAAATTCCAACCATTCCATCCTAATAATAAAGCTATTCTTTCATAAGTTCTAGTTTCTTCATCAAACGCTTGACTAATATTATTATATTTTCTAAGAGCTCGATCTAAAGGTATATTAGTAAATGCAGATATTAATTGTGCAACAGCTAAATAAGCTGGGTTTTCTATATCCCAACCTCTTTTTTCCATTTCTTTTCTATTCCAACTAAATGTTCTTAAAGCAGTTCTTACATTACGAACCTTTTGATCTATTACAGGAGATATATCAAATAATTTCCACACAGCTTCTTCATATTGAGGTGTTTTCTTTTCATGTTGAGCAAGTATTTCTAATGATACATTTTTAACTGTAGAAATTATAGCTCCACCAAAACCAAGCCCAAATAATAAAGAATCTACCATACCATTAATAGTGTTGGCAACTTTTTCTTTTTCTTTTTTGTCCTCATCGTCAAATGCTAAAGCAAATAAAGCTTGTTGTAAAGCATTGAATATTAAGTTTTGCATAGCTACATAATATATAACACCTGACAAATTACTTAAATCACTTTCTCTTTGTGTCATACCTGGTCGTTTTCTTCTATTGATGAGATCCAGTAACATTTTCTTTGCCTTTCTGTTATACTGCATTGTAACATTTTGGAAAGATAAGATTACACGACCAAATATACTAGCTTGCTGAGATGATATTTTACTAGGATTACTTGATTGCTGCGTTTCTTCAGCTATAGCATAGAAATCATCAAAAGCTTTAGCTTCTGCTTCAGCTTGAGTATATAGTTTACCTGTATCTGGATTTATTCTTTTTAAAGTAGCCTTAACTCTATTTATATAAAAAGTAGCTCCACCAGTTGCAATAGCTAAACTATCAAATATTCTTGTAAGTACAAAACCTTTATCAAGCAAATAGTTGAGCATTCCTTTAAAACCACCTGTTTTAGCTGCTGCCGCAAGTTCCGCTTCATTTACATTTATTTTTAAACCATCACGTCTATTTACAAGATAATCAGAGTTAAGCAACTTCATAACCGTTGGCACATAGTCTTTACTCAAAAATGCTTTAGCAGCTGCATATATATTATTATCACCCCAATTTATAAAATTTACATTAGATAACATCTGTAATAAACCAGAACGCATATTAACAAACATAGCAACAGCAACAGAACCATTCAGCCAATCTAACATTTCATTTACTTGACGAGATCCACTACCTTGATAAGTTGGTCTGTTACTACCACTTTTCATACGTTTTAAAGAGTCACGTAAAGCTTCTATATATTTAGCGCCAAAAGCAGCTTCTAACTTATTCATGTTTTTATCTGAAAAAGCTATATCTACATTTTGTTGCCATTCAGTTAAAAGCTGTGATCTTAAAGTAGTATCTATTCCACGTATTATATCTGATTCAATATTTCCCGCCATCCAATATTCGGATGGACCTGGGAATTCACCTTGCTTTTGTATTAATACTAATTCATCTGCAAAAACCTGATATTGTGATTCAGATTCTACAGCATTTACTAAATTATCAATATCTGTTTTAGTCATTCCTGGAATATCCATACCTTGTTTATTCCATATATAAACTCTTATAGCGTGATCAACAGTATATGATTTATATCCAACTTGATCGTTTAATGGATTATTTCTATTTGCTACTCCATAATTTTTTAATTTTGGAAGAGCTTTTTTAAGCGCGGCAAAATCATGCATTACTGCTATTTTAGCACTAATCAAGGCTTGTTCAGCTTTATTATAAGGTTTTATAAAATTTTCAATAAACCATTGTTGTTGTTTAGTACCTTTTTCACCAAACCCAAAAAGTCTATAAGCTAATCCTAAGAAATCATCAGCTGAAGCTGTAATTTGGAACTGTCTTAATATTCTCTTTAAAAATCCTTTATCTCTTTTTTTACCTTCTAATCTAGCTTCAACATCTGATACTTCCATGTTAGCATCCATTCCTGTAGCATCTTCAATAAGATTATTCATTTCTGAATCAATATCCGTTGCCTTATCACTTACAGCTTGTTGAACTTTAGATTTAACATCTATTTGACTTAGTATATCTTTTACCATTTGAACATTTAAAGCTGAATCATCTGCAAAATAAAAATCATTATAACCTTGTTCTGCTTTCTTCAACAACCAATCTGCTTTTGCTTGAGGTGATCCATCTTCTAATGTAATAATATTTTCAATAGGTATGTTTAAACCTATACTATCAGCCCATAATTTAATAGCTTCTTGAGACGCTTTAGGTCTAGCTGTTACTATATAAATATCTTTAGCTCCATATTTAGCTTGACGTGCTAAAGCTTTTCCAGCTAATGGACCTTTTGGTGTAGATAAATCTACATTATCAAAATTACTAAAATCAAATTCAGCTCCTTGTTCTAATAAACTTTCATATTGAGTAGCAAATTGCGCAGCAGTTAATTCGCCTTTCTTACCATCAGGCATAGTATATAATACTTTTTCCTTTGTTAAAGCTAAAGTATCGTCCATATCAAAAGCACTTAATCCTTTTCGCTTTTTAAATACCTTTAATGCTTTTATTTTAGCAGCTAAAGAAGTTAGCATTACTCCTTTTTGAGTCCAAGATCTTTGATTAGGTTTTAAAACTGGGAAATTTTCAGCATTCAACTCAGCTCTTGCTGCTTTAGCATTGTTTAATTCTAAAGCTTCATTTAATCTTCTAACAGCTTCTTTTTGCGTCATTCTATTAGTAAGAACTAAATAAGTTAACTCATTTTGATAATGAAGATTATCAGCATTTTGATCTTTAACATCTAATTCTCTAGTATATTGTGAAGCTACAGATTTATCATTTAGATATAATTGATTGCTATTAAAACCAGGTGAGCCACCACTTTCATTACCATTAACCATGTTGTTAAAATATCTAACTAATGGGTTTAGTAATAATTTTGGATTTTTAGCGTTTAAAGCTGCTAATACAGAATCTACAAATCCTTTAGTTTGAAAATCCATAAGATATGTATGGTCTCCGTATGGTTTTGTAGTATCTTTTAATTTATTATCCTCGTCAATTGTAATACCAAATTGATAATAACTACTTCTTAACAAAGGCATTAAATCAGAAACCGCATCGTTTTTTATAGCTTGCAACATAAATAAAGCGACGTTATTTGAAGGCCAAACATGTTCTTTTCTACCAACAAAATTATTATCAATAAAAGCTTGAGTATTACCAACAGGCATTGCAAAATTTCTAAGGAAATGCGAAGCTCCCGTAGACGAAGCATTTTTTAACACATGTTCAAATAAAAGCATAGCTGCTGGATCTGATTTAGCAAGCGCAGTCATATCATTTAATAAAAGCTCAACTCCATCATAATTCATTTTCATTCGCTTTTTATAATCAGCGCTATTGAATTTACCATTATCATTTTTAAAATAACTACTTTTACTTTTAAAAGCAAAATCTATTAATTTTCTTTTTGCTATTGCTTCTGGAGACTTATCTAATTTATGTTTAGCTTTAGCTTCTTTTCTTATTTCTGTTAATTCTTCTTTTGTAAAGAAATATGATCCTTCCATGCTGCCACGGTTGTAACCAAAATTATTTCCAGCAAAAAAAGCTTGTGGTAAAACAGGGTAAGCTTTATTTATAATAAAATCTCTTAAAAACTCTTTATGTATTTTATTTTTAGGATCTAACGGCCCTTGTATTCTATATGTTCTTCCATCTGAAGCTTTAAAATCAACTTCAATATCTGAAACTAAGTCTCTCATAGCTTTTCCTGGTTCACCCCTTTTAAACAGTGTAGGAAAAGTAAAGTTTGCTGTTTTATTTTTTAAAGCATTTTTAACATTAGTAATAACACCTCTTATTGCTTTAGCAAAAGATAATCCACCTTTTATTAAACCTCTTGCTACCCTAAGAGATGCTTCAAGAACAGCATTTAAACCACCAAAAGTTAAACTACTCTTTCTAAAATCTTCTAGTTTTCTAATAGCTCTACTTAATTTTTTTACAATTTCAGGATCGTTAAGATCTTCTTCTGAAAGATTTTCTTTAATAGATTTATTTACAGTATCTTTATCTATATCTAAACTAGTATCTTCAGCTGTTCTTTGATCCATACTAGCTTCTAACTGATTCATAAACTCTTCAGCTGTCATTCTACCATCTAAAGCTGTGTCTAAAGTTTTCATGAAGTTTTTATCAGCTTTTAATTCTTGTAAAGATTCCATGGCAAATTCTCCACTCATCTTTTTTAACAAGCTTAATCTAGTAGGATTACTTTCTTTAAAATAATCTTTTACTTGCTGTACAACATCATCTGTTATCTCTCCTAAACTAAATACATCTGGTCTACTATAACTTTTCTTTCCATCTTTTTCAGTTACCTTATCAGTTTTACCTAGTTTTTCTACTCCTAGTATTTTAGATAAACGCGTAGATGATTTTATATAAGCAGCTGGTAAAGCCTTAATAAAATCCGCGTCGACTACATTGTCTACAAAATCTTGATAACCTTTTTTAAATGAACCTATTTTATTACCTAAAATATTCCAAAGACCTCTACCACCTCTACCTTTTGCATCACCAAACATATTATTTATGGCAGATTTAATTTGATCAATAGTAGAACCTTTATCTACTTGACTTAATATTTCTTTTTTAGTTTCTTCTTTGATTTCATTTTTCGCCTCAGCACCAACTGCGTTGTTCACCTTTTCATTCCCGCCTAAATATCTTTTATCTCTTTTAGATTTTATTTTTTTATCCGTAGCGTCAAAATCAGTTTGTTCAGTGGTATCACCAATTTGTGGAGCTTTTTCATCAGACATACTAATAGTATCACCTTGTTGTCTAATATTTCTAGTAGCTACAGCATTAGCTCTTAAATTAAATAGGTTACTTGTTTGTTTACCTATACCTAAATTATTTTTATCTTTAGCTGTTGTATAAGAATCGTAAACTTTAACAAATTCATTTTGCAGCTCTTGTTTAAACTGTTGGGGAGTTGCCATACTACCTTTTTGGTATAATCTTTGAAAAGCGTTTTCTATTATACCAGCACCAGCTGCTATTATTTGATCAAAACCAGCTTGAGTATTACTCTTTACTCCTTTTATTCTTAATCTTTCTAATTTAGAATAATCATCTTTTTGTTGATTATCTAATTCATATTCTGCAACTAATTCTTCAGCAGACTTTTCTGTTAAATCCATTTCCTCTTCTCTTCCGCTTCTTCTATTTCTAAAAGCATTAGAAAAAGGATTAACACTCATTCCTTTAGTTTTTCTACGTTCAGCTAATGATTCTGCTTTAGCTTGTTGCATAGCATTTCTATTAGCTATTATAATTTCTGTAGCTGCATCAGCTAGTACTTTTCTTTCAGCTTTAAGAGCATTTTTTAAAGGTTCATTGTCTTTAGCTAATTCAATTTCTTGATCTAATGTACCCATATCTATATACAGATCCATTAAAGTCTGTCTATCTTGTTTACTCATTTGGGTGTTAGCTAAACCACTGTCATTACCAAATAAATTTAATTTTAAACCAGCGTTTCTAACATTAGATAATGCTCTTACCTTTTCGTTATATTCTTTTTGATCAATACGTTTTTCAGCTAATGCATCATCAAGCTCTTGCTTAGATTGTTTGAACCAATTATCTGCAACTGCTACTCTTTGAGCATACTTACTATCACCTCCATATCTTAAAGCAATACTAGCAGCTGTTTCTCTAATAGCAACTTTACTTTGAGTTATTATATCTCCTGAAAAAGGTATCATAAAACCAGATATACCACCACCAATACCAGCTTTTAAAGCTTCATCAGCATTAACATATTTACCAACACCTTCACCTGTTTGCCAACCAGTAGACATCTGACCTAAAACTTCTTGCATGTATTCTGTTCCAAACTCTTCCAACGCTGGACCACCTCTTAAAACAGCAAACCTATATAATCCAGCACCAATATCGTCCCAAGTAGCAGTAGCTATATTAGCAATACTTAATTTTTTCACCCAATTCTCAGCACCTTCTTTTAATAAGCTATTTTGTAAACCACCAACTATTTGTTGAGCACCATAACTTTCCATAGCTGTTTGAAGCGCAGCTAAAGCTGCAGATTTACCTATATGTGCTCCTTCTCCTGTACTATAATTACCTATTAAATTTTCAGCATATTTTTCTTCAACTATTGTATTAAGTTCCGCGGCATTCATGCTAGCATATTTTTCAGCATCTTCACCTGTAAGTAAAGCCTTTCTAATAGCGTCTCTACCTAAACCTTTATTTATTAAATTTTGTTCAATAGCTTTATTGTAATTATCTCCATACATTTGAAGACCCATAGCTATAGTACCTGTATAAGCCGCAAGACCAGCTGCAAGACCAGCTTCTCCCGCTAATACAGATCCAAAACCTACACCAGGACCTGCAATCATTGTACCAGCAGTTGCTAAAGCAATATGCGGTAATGTGTTACCTACAGTAGAAAAAATATCTTCTAAACTTATTCCATCATCAAAATTAGCACCCTCGTAAGCCTCTAATCTTTTAGAACTAGTTAAAGCTTCTTCCATCTGTCTAGTAATAGCTCTATCCCAGTAATTTTTTTTCTCACTTAATATATCTTGCCATTCACCAACTGTCATTCCACCAGAACCTTTCCTAGGATCTATTTCTAATTGACCTAAAGCATTGAAATATATTTTACTATTCTCGTCTAATTCGCCTTTATCTATAGCTTCTTTTATTTGATCTAGCTTTTTTACTTTAGCTCTAGACATGTAACCTTGAAAACTAGCTACAGCTTGATCACCAATAGAGGTTGTTATTCCTTCTACACCAGATCCTATACCATTTAAAGTTGCTCCAGCCCATTCAATAGGATTATACCAATCAAAATCACGTCTATCATAAAGACTATCCATGGTTCTTGTATACCAACTTTGCTGTCTAGTAAAGTCAACATCATACTGCCTTCCTATTTCAGCAAAAGAAAATCCAATTTCAGTTGCTCGCTTTTTATATTCATCAGATTTTACTAAATTACCTAATATTAACTCATTATATTTAGCTTCATAAAGCTCGTTAACCTTCATAACATCGTCATCATTTGACATGTCATATTGATTTTTTAAACTCTCTGCATAAGCTTTTAATTCTTCAGAATATTGTTCTCTTAACTCATCAGCTTTCATTTGAATAAGAGGATCATTTCCTATAGCTTCAGCATATCCAGCGTCAATAGTTTCTTGTATTTTAGCTCTTTGTAAAGCAGCTTTTTTATTTTCTATAATCTTTAAATCACCTTCTTGTCCTTCTTCTATATCATATAGTTCAAAACCTTTTTTCCAAAAACTAGCACCTTCTTTAGTTAATTGTTCTAATTCGTCAAGATCAAGATATTGTTTATATTGATCTACAGCTGCTTCGGTAGGTGTAACCTCCATTGATTGACCTTGTATTATTTCCGCTACTTCATCATCATTTGCTCCTTTAAATACAATTTTAACATACTCATCGTCCATCCAAGTGTCTAATCTAAAACCTTTATCAACTAAACTCTTGTTGTAATCTTTTTCTAATTCATCATAACGAGGTGCAAATAACTTTTGAATTCCTCCTATTCTTTTAGATTCTGCTCCTACTCCTTGAATTAAATCTATACTTTCTTGTGGTGTTTCTCCAGTAGCATAAACCCATTTTCTAAGTTCAGCTTCATCAAACCCATAATTATCAACCGCGGCTCTTATGGCTTCTTCTATTTTTTCGTTTGCTTCCCCATCAAAACCCTCTACATTTGGATCAAGGTTTAATTGTGTTACACCTTCTAATAAAGTGTTTTCAACAGCTCTTCTTTCTAAGTACTCTCTAAATTTTGTAAAATCTTGTCCGGGATTTTGTGCTAAAAATAGTTTTTCAAGTTGAGCCATTTTTTCTTCATCTACACTATCTTGATAAAACCAATTTGTTGTTCCTCCCCATCCAAAACTAGCATCTTGTCCAGTTATTAAATCTTCTGCTGTATCTCTAAAATCTTGAACTTCTTTTATTTCATATAGTTTTACACCTGTAGGAGTATTTTTTTTAAGAGTTTCTATTTCTTCAGTTAAAGTTGTTATTTGTTCTGCGTTTTTTACAGGATCTAATTTTAAATCAAGTAATTCTTTTTGTTTTTCTTTAACTGTTTCTACGTGTTCAACTAATTTTTCTTGATAATAATTTGGATTTTTTTCTTCTTTGTATCTTCTTTCATCTTCAGCTTCATCTAAATAATATCTAGCAGTAGCTTCAGTATAAGATTCGCCTATGCTTTGACCACCAAACCAGTTGCCGAGAAAGTTTTTTACAGCATTTGCTCTGTTTCCTAACCCATCTAGAATTTGATCACTCCAATTACCAGCGCTTTCATCTGCAAATTCCCACTTACCAGCATTGGTTAAAATATAACTATTATCTTTTAAATAATTTTCTTTATCTTCTACAGATAATTTACTATAGTTGTCCCAAAAAGTTTTATATTCTTCTTGTTCATCATCGTCTAAATCTCTGTAAACATCTATATTAAACTCATTGCCTTTAGCACCTGATACTTCTTTATATAATTTATCAACATGCTCTTCATATTTAGCTCTTTTCTTATCATCACTTTTTTTAATATCAGCTAATCTATCTTTTTCGTCTTGTTCTAGTTTAGCATTGTGTTCTGAGATTCTTTTATTTTCAGCATCAATTATACCTTGAGTAGAATCAGGATCTAGTATTGAGCTAAGTTTTATTTGAGTCTCTATATCAGGATCATTACCAGTGTATTTTTTAAAAAACGCTTGCACAGCTTGCTGTTGATTAAGCATACCGGCCAACGTATTAACACCTTGATTTATCTCTTCTTCTGTTAAATTAGGAGCATATTTATTATACAGCTTTTGATAAACCTGCATTTTATGTAATGTATCCATATAATTTTATTTTAAATCTTAACTACCGTCACCTTCAGTATTAGGAGGAGTAGTACCACCTGGTAAAGTTTCAAGTACACTATCAATAGTATCATCAGCAAGATTAGTAACATCTATATTAACTCTATTTGTAGGGTGGTTTTGAATTGCCATTGTATAAGCTTGTGCTTGTTGTTCTAAGTATAGTTCTTTAAAAACTGCTAATTGATCTTCTGTTAAATCTTCTTTTGTACTCCAGTTAGTAAATACATCACCCCATCTAGTTTGTAATTCTTCAACACTAGAATTTTTATCTCCAAACACTTCTCTTAATTTAGTTTCATCATAATTTTTAGCTAAATTTTTAGCCCAAGATTTACTCATTAAAACTTTATTCCAATAAGTTCTAACTTGACCATCAAGAACGCCACCTTGAGAACCAAAACCAAAATTTTCATTTAATGTTTGTGATACACCTAATTTTATATCTGCTTTTACTAAATCTTTATCTATAACCCCAGCATAATAAAACCCTCCTTTACCATCACTATATTTTGTATAAGAACTAGAGGTTGGTACTCTTTTACCATCTGTGTTAGTACCAAATTTAATGTAGTTTTCTACATTTAATATTGAACCACCACCCGTATAGTTACCATTATCATCATATGTAGCTCCTTGTATTATCTCAGTATTTTTCATTACATTACCTTGATTTACACTAGCTGATTGAGTGGTGTTAAATAAAGAAGCTCCACCTGGTCCTGTAGCAGCTTCTAACTCTTTACTGTTTATAATATATTCCCCTGGCTTATTATTGTCATCACCTGGAAACATACTTTCTGGTCCTTTAAATACTATGTCTATACTTCCACCAGCTCCATCTATCATTTCATAACCATAAGGTTCTTTTGCAAATTCACCAATACCTTGCATTATACTAGATACAGCCATTAATTCAGGATTTTGAGACTCATCAAAATTTTCTATAGACTGCCAATCTAATTCAGAAACCAATGTTTCTAACATAGATTTTACTTTCGCTGGTTTTTCTTGAAGTTTAGCTAGTTCTAACTGTAACTCTTCACAATTACCATCTATTTTACACTGTGCATTGGGTCCTTGAGTTGCTATTGTTAATTCACCAACTCTCTTACCTGAACCTTTAAAATAGTTTTCTACTACACCTCTACCATAATCAGTAAAATCATCAGGAGATGCGCCTAATGTATCTCTAACATGTTTAGCAGAAGCTGTACTTGATAGTTTAGAAATTAATTCTCCTTTCTTTTTCTCCGCTTCTAAAGCCTTCGCCTTTTTATCAGCTATTGTTTTTGCTGCTCCAGTTATATCTTGCTGCATTTGAGAAAATGCTGGTTGTTGGGATACGTATGTATATTTAGGATTTCTATATGACATTTTATTTTTTATTTTATTTAGTCTTACTCAGGATCACCGCCATCACCGCCATTACCGCCGCCGCCACCACTTGAAGATGGAGGTGTATATGCGCTGGCTAAACTTTGTGATATTCCACCAATCATACCTGTTAACGCAGATGTTTGATCAGCTTGTGCTTGAGCAGCCATCATTCTAGCGTTATCAAGTTCCGCAGCTGTTCTATCAATTTTAGCTTGTTCTCTTCTATCTTTTTCTCGATACTCAAATAATCTACCTTCTGATTCAAGAGATTGCATTCTTTGAGCCTCACTCATTTCTATACCTTCTATTCTAGCTTGCTCAGCAATTCTTCTATTCTCTAAGCTTTCCTCACCTTGAGCTCTAAGTTTTTCATTAGCAGCTTCTTGCTGTTCTATACTAGCAGCAACCTCTTTTTTACTTTGTTTAGCAGCTTGAGCTAAAGCAGTTGCACCACCAGCACCAGAACCTGTAGCCATTAAAGTATCTAAAGTGTTTGCTAAACTAATGTCAGCTTGTTCTATTTGCATTTGAGCAGCTTGAGTCGCAACAGATAAGTTAGCATACGCATTAGTCATTTGACCCGATCTATCAGTAACCATACCAGCTAAGTTGATCTGATTATCATAAGGGTTTATAATTTCTTGACGATTATTTTCTAAAAATTCTAATTTTCTTTTTAATCTTTTCGCCTCTCTCTGAGCTTTTCTTTTTGCTCGTCTTGCTGCGCCGCCTCCTAAAATACCTGATAGTAAACTACCGCCTATTCCTATTGCTGCTGATACTGGTTCTATTGGCATAATTATTTCATTATAAATTCTGAGCTGACTGCAAATAAAGATTTGAGTCCTCCATTATTAGTTGTGTTGTCTGTTTTCATTGTTACTGTAGTAAAATATCCTTTTATACCACTGGTTTGATTTCCCCATATAACTTCACCTGCCATGGGAGTAGCTGTATTATTAGGTATTACTGCGTAATATTTATTTTGTTTTCTATCGAAACCTGCTCGATAGTTTATATTATCTTCTGTGTATAATCCTTCATCATAACTATATATTTTATTATAAGCTGCATTTGTAGCTTGGTCAAAATTACTTAACCAGTTACCCACAGGTGTAACAGAAGCGTTTTGTCCTGTAGAATCTGATACTAAAGATGAAACTTCCCAACCATTACTACCTTCATAATTTATAGTTTTAAAAGTTTTTATATTGTTTGGTTGTGGATTAAATATAAATTGTATTGATGATGGAGTTTTTGTACCATAAAAATTATTTCTATCTTGATTTGTATAGTGTGCGTATAGTTTTGATACATTACTTTTTGTTTTAGTAGAATAGAATTGACCTCTTGCACTGAACATTGTATCTGGATCATAAGTAAAGAAACTAGTCCACCCAGCATTTCTTTCATCAAACGTTAATGTTTTATAAGTACCACCATTAAATCTACCAGATGGTTGTAGAGATATAACATAATTTTGATTATAAACATCGTAAGAACCTACAGCCGCGCCATTAACACCTAAAGCAGATAATTGATCTCTAAAGAAATCCATCATACCGGCATTAGATATTTCTACTATTTGACTTCCTTGTATTTTTAATACTGCGTTTCTATCTTTATCAATAAAATACTTATTGTAACCATATGTAGCAAATGATTCAGGGTTTGTTCCTATACCCCAATTACCTAGCACAGGTGATATTTGTCCTATAACAACTCTACCAGTTGTAGTTAAACCAACACCTTCTGCTGTAAATATAGCGTCTTTATCTATCAATGCTATGTTTACTTTTCGCTCTTGGAATATAGTTAAATTAGTATCTTCAGCAAATAGTTTTTGTATACTTCCTCCTATAGGATCTACACTTCTAGTTATTTCTTCTGCTATACTAAATTGATTTGTATCATTTATACCTGTTCTAGAATTAAATATACCAGAATATATTAAACTATTTTTACGATGCTGTTGTCCATCATTATCTTCTACTATATAAGCTTTAACACCAAAATCAACTGAAGTATTATTGTAACCACCTCGTATTCTGGATTCTTCTATATACCAATCATAAGTTGTATTAGCTGAAATAGGTGACGACCATTGAGGATGTGCTCTTGCTCCTTCAAAACTTTCACTACCATTGCTACTAATTTCTGGAACATAAGGTATACCTTTTGCACTACTACTAGCAACTCCATCGCCGTATATTCTCTTTAAATAAAAGGAATTAAAATAGTTTACGTTTACTGTTAGAGCCATTTATTATATTATTACTTGTTTTTTTAA